>JAEEGL011284270.1_pt1 | contig 31004 bp, 26 predicted proteins | sample 9134231 | NCBI WGS metagenome assembly JAEEGL01 (sample SAMN16246548, study PRJNA631951) | gut metagenome | biome: gut microbiome; feature: rumen; material: fiber-attached | host: Bos | place: Iran: Karaj | collected 2018-10
CCTGTGACACACTTGTTTGCAAGGTTTTTCCGTTTATTCCATGGGTCGCATCATCGTCGTAGCGCCCCTAGCATCCAATGAAAACAGATAGATCTTCATGGCGAGCTTCGCGATGTTGATCAACGCAGGTCATAGATCTTCCATGTCTTCTCAGGCGCCCCCCAGCCCTCCGTTACAGGCTTTTCACAGCCACTGCCTGTAAGCTTCACGTTTTTTTACCCCATGGTCTGTACGCTGCCTTGGACGTTCAAGAACAATCTCTTTGCGTTGCCCGCAAAGAACAAGGGCCAATGGCAACTTGCACCTAGCGGCAGATGCGGATTTCATTCTATTAATATTGCAAAAGCCGTGCCAAACGCAAAAAACATTGGATCTGCAGGAAACAACGCCTTTGAGCGGATTTGCCGCCATCATCCCCGCAAAAAGCTGGCATCATCGTTGGCAGGAAAGGCATGAAGGAAAGAGTGATGCCCAAAAAGTTGGCGGTGGGATAACATCGCCAAAGGAACAGCAGGAGGAGTGCCGTTTCATGGATGGCTCTCCATGTTCTGACGTATCAACCGATGATCTCATGCGCTACGCATTTCGGTCATATCATTTGTCACGGACAGGCTTCAAATATGTGCTTTCCAAGCATGCTGTCACCGCTTATGCAAAAAAGAGGCTCAGGCATCTGCCGTGAACAGACATCTGGGCGTGCACTGCGCGGTTAGCCCCCCGTGCACGGCTGCCGAAGAGATTATTTTCGCCCATCATCACCAGTGGACAGTGCTTCTGGCATCACGCCTTAACGGCGAACAACAGAACCAGAGCTACAGAGATACGCAGGGCGAAAAAAACGTCCGCATGGCTGCATCCTTCCGTTATGGGTTGGGCCGTGCCGAGGCGAAAGAAATTATGAAGGCAACCGCACAGAAAGCAGTATTGCTGGAAGCCGTAGTTATAGCAATGAACTCAAAAACATCTTTACTCCGTTATAATAAACGCATAAGATGGTATGTCCAACCAGGAGTGAAACATGAACAAGACCCTTACCAAAGCTGACCTTGTGGAAACCCTGTACGACAACCTTGATATAAACAGGAATTCTGCAAAGGATATCATAGAGGACATGCTTGCCCTGATGAAAAAATCAATCAAGGACGACGATGCCCTCCTGCTCAGCGGCTTTGGCAAGTTTGAGGCATACGGTAAAGAAGCGCGCAAAGGCCGCAATCCGCAGACTTCAGAAACATTAACATTGCCAGCGCGCAAGGTGGTCGTGTTCAGGCTGTCACGCAAGTTCAGGGAAGAACTTAACGACGAAGGTTCATGATCTTTTACGCTGCCTACCGCATGACACAGCGCAACTTTCTTTCGGTAGCAGCAAAGCTAAAAATGAGGGAAAATGCACGCATTGCCCCTCATACCGTTAGTTGTGTTTATAATATTATTAAAATAAATATGTTATATCGGTAAATTTACTCTTAATGCGCTACAGACCGCGCTTCAAATCACATCTGGTAGCCCAAGAAAGTCAACGCGTTCAAGATATCTTTCTTGTAGCTTTTTTGATTCCCCTACGCATCTGAAGGTTATTTAGGATTTCTGGATCTGATCTGGCTAGAAGAAGAAATACTTCAACATCTGGCTCTGGTATCTCAATAAAACTTTTCCTAATACACTTATACGATGGTCCGCTGAAACGCTATGCTGCTTCAGCAAGAAAGCATCCGTCAGTATCTAATGCCGTTTTCCTGAAGATGCCGTCCCGTGGTCAAAACTCAAGCCTGGTTCCACCGTCACTGTCAGGCATTCAGCCGAGACATTTCTTTTACACGGATGCCGATCTCTTCGGTACTGTTCAACAGGAGTCTGGCGATTCCGGCGATATTGAACAAACGAATGCCGTATTGCGGATGTGTCTCCTCGCTGTACATTTGCTCCATGCACCAGTCCGAAAGGCCGCGCAGCCCTGGATATTCCGCCAACGCCTTCCGGAGCCCAGGGATCTTGTCTAGCATAACCTGCGAGGCATACGCTTGGATTGCTTCCTTGACATCCGGATCCATATTGTGCCAGTTTTCCTCGCCAAAATGTGTCCGGAATGCGCTGTCGAGTTTGTCTGCCAGCGAAAGCAACTCCTTTTGCAAAGCCTCGGAATCGGGATGCGGATCTTCGAGGAGCTCCATTAGAGCGGTGGCGTCCACCTTGCTGCCGAGTTCAGCGTAATTGTTGAATTCTCCCGGCAAGATGCGCTCCTTCGTGATTACCAGATGCTTGAAGGCAGCCTTCAACTCATCTGAAAGCTCGGGCATGTTGTCGATGGACCTGTATTCCCTGATGCGGATATCCGCCTGTTCCCGTGCGAAAGCTCTTAATGCCTGCTTAGGGTCGAAGCCTACTTCTCCGCAGCCTTCGTACTTGCCCGTCAATATATCTTCGACGATCTTCGCGGTCTTGGTATTGAACCGTCCGAGCTCAAGATCGGAGACAGAGATATGTGGTGAGCCGAGCCCCTCGGCCAATGCCTCAGCGAACCAGGTACGGGCATCCAGGCGTAAATCTTCCAGCTGCCTTTTCTGAAGGATGACACTCTGGATCATGTCTTCGTGCTCTTCCAGCAGGCGTGTCATCTCCCCAGTGCTTTCGCAGTTCTCCAGCATGGTTTTCAGTTCAGGATAGCGCATCAGGAGCCTGTCAGGAAGATCGGCGGACATTTTGCCTGCATCGTTGGGCCAGAGTTCCTTCATCCTATCCGTGACCATTTTCATAATGACGGACTTCCTGCCTTCGAGCAGGACCCATTCCCTGATCTGCTCTGGCGTGACTGCGCTCTGAAGGTCCTTGATCCTGGCATACAACCTTTGCGCGCCCCCGCCGAGAATCGCTTTCACGGACTGCCCTTCCGGCACGAGATCCGTCCCGAATTTGTCTCTCAGCTCAGCAAGGGCCTCACGGGCCGCGTCTTCCAAATCACCAGGGAGCCTTTGAGAACCCAGTAGTTTAAGACCTACGGTATCGTTGAAGGAATCCACTTCCGGCAGGGCGTTGGGGATGGCTCCACCGTTACGGATACTGATTCGTGGTCTGGTCGCGGAAGCAGGACGGGATGATGAACAACATGCTTTTATGCCGCGATACGCAAGGCGGATTATTTCGGAAAGCCCGCATGTCGTTATGCCCAGGGCGATTCTGCCAACCATTTTCCATCTGGAAGGAGCCGGTACCGGACGGGCTTTTCTGAATTCAGGGGGAAATTCTTCTCCGCCTGACGTCGGCTCCAGGATGTTGCTCTGGTAATGATCCAGTTTCATGCTGCAATCATTATGTATCTGCGACATAAGATACCAACTCCTTGTAATCGTTTGTCAGGACGAGCCGCCAGCCTATTGCCATGGAAGCTGCAGTTCATATGCAGTGCAGGTAGTCCGGACAGGACCCGGCAATGTTACCTGCCAGTTCGGCTCGATGCACTGCTTTTTCTGCCACTTCTAAGATCAATACGGATTTGTTCGTGGTCCAAAGAATGCCATTGGAAAGATATGATGGCAAGTGAGTAATCAGCGCCGTGCCCTCCCCCGCCCCATGCCTGTGCCGCTTTATTCTTCTCCTAGGGGCTACCCATGAAGAAGTTTTTCCTGTATATACCCTTCTACGCAAGAGGAGGTTTTTGCCATGCTGAAACGATTTGTGTCGGCTTTCTTCGCCCTTTCCCTGCTCTGCTGCGGCGGCGATGCCCTTGCCGCAGGCAAGCCTAAGGTTACCATCTACACTTCTATGTACGAAGATATCATCGAAGCCATGACAGATGTCTTGCATAAGAAATTCCCCGGCTACGATGTGGAATTCTTCTATGGTGGTACGGGAACGCTGCAAGCGAAAATCGCCGCGGAGCGCGATGCGAAAAAGCTAGGCTGCGACATGCTGATGCTGGCGGACCCATCCTATGCCTTGGAACTGAAGGCTGACGGCATCCTCCACCCCTATCTTTCCCGCGAGGCAGCGAACCTTGCCCTGGAATACGACCATGAAGGCTACTGGTACCCCGTGCGCAACCTGTGCATGGTGCTCGCCTACAACCCAGAGAAGAGCAAAAAAGATGACCTTCCAAAATCCTTCAGGGATTTCGCATTCAGCGATGCCGCTCGGGGAGCCATATCCATGCCCAACCCGCTCACCGCAGGCACTGCCCTCGTGGCCATCTCGGCATTGAAAGACAAGTACGGCTATGACTACTTCGACAAACTGGGGCAGAACCGTGTCATGGTCGAATCCGGCTCTGTCGCTCTGACGAAGCTCGAAACAGGCGAATGCAGAGAAATCATGATACTCGAAGAATCCGTCTTAAAAAAACGCGAGGAAGAGGGCAGCGCCATTGAAGTGATATACCCACTTGACGGCCCCATCAGCATCCCTTCGCCGATTATGACAGTGAAGAGCGAATGGAGCGCACACGGCAATGTCGGGATATGCGAAGAATTGACGGACTGGTTCCTCTCTGCGGAAGGGCAGAAGTACATCGTCAAGGGATGGATGCATTCCGTGCTGAAAAATCCCCCTGCCATCCCCTACGATTCCGTTCTCTCTGCCGAACTCAGGGAAAAATCCATGCCGGTGAGCTGGCAGAACTGCCTGAAAGAGCGTTCCGAGCTGCGCGCCCAGTTTGAGGAACGAGTGAAGAAAAGACGCTAGCACACTGCTCTTCACAATGAATCTGCCAATAGATGGCACTCTGACCAGGCCTTGTTCTGAATGCCTTTTCGCCGCATTTTCCTGCATGCCAAGGATCTGACCGGTGTTCGCTCCTGACCGACCTACCGCACTGTGGGCAAGACGTTTCCCTATTGATCTGAAGACGGTACTCATCGCCATCATCTCGGTCTTCCTGCTGGTATTTAACGTCTTCCCTATGTGCTATCTGATTTTCAGGGCTTTTTTCGGGGATGGCGGCTTTACGCTGGAGGCTTTCAGACGTATCTATTCCTATTCCCTGAACTGGAATGCGCTTTGCAACACTTTGATCACGGCCGGGCTATCTATGGTCTTCGGGGTGATGATCGCCTTCCCTCTGGCCTGGCTGGTAGGGCGCACCGACATGTATGGCCGCCGTTTCTTCCGCAGCCTCTTCGTGATGACTTACATGGTGCCGCCCTATGTCGGAGCCATGGCCTGGCTGCGTCTTCTCAATCCTCGCGCCGGCACGCTCAACGCATGGCTCATCAGCGTTTTCGGACTTTCGGAAAGTCCTTTCAACATTTACAGCATCGGCGGACTGGTCTGGGTATTGACGACGTTCTATTACCCCTTCGCCTTTATTACAATCTCGCGGGCGATGGAAAAGATGGATCCGTCCCTGGAAGAAGCCTCGAAGATCAGCGGAGCATCCCCTCTCAGGACTGTAATGACAGTCACTCTACCCATCATGCTTCCGTCCATCGTCGCCGCAGGCCTGCTTGTCTTTGTGTCCGCGGCGTCATGTTACGGCATCCCTTCCATCATCGGCGCCCCAGGACAGCTGGACACGGTGACGACGCGCATCATCGACTATGTCTACGTGGGCTCTGCTGAGGGTCTCACAGATGCTACGACGTTAGCCGTCGCTCTAATGTTCATTGCCATCATAGTCCTTTACGCCTCCACGTTTCTGTGCGGCAAAAGGCAATATGTAACCGTCTCTGGCAAATCGACGCGCCCAAACATCGTCGAACTGGGGAAATGGCGGCTGCCTACCACTATCCTCGTCAGTTTTTTCGCCTTCATCGTGGTTGTCCTCCCCTTTATCACTGTGGCCATGACATCCGTCACCAGAAACCTGGGAAAGCCGCTTGACCTAGCCAACTTCACGACTCGCTACTGGCATATTCTGTTCACCCGGAAAGGCATCGCGGATACAGCTCTGAACAGCCTGATTTCAGCTTCTGCCGCGGCCACCGCTGGCATAGTTATCGCCTGTGTCATGGCATGGCTGCTGACGCGCACCCGCGCCAAGGGCAGGCATATCCCGGACTTTCTGATCACGCTGGGCAGCGGTACACCGAGCGTGGTCATCGCGCTAGCGCTGATCATGACAATGTCCGGGCGTTTTGGAATCAACATCTACAACACATTGCTTATCATGATCGTCGCCTACATGGTAAAATACCTGATGATGGGCATGCGTACGGTTGTCTCGGCAATGAACCAGATACATCCTTCTCTGGAAGAAGCGGCGCAGATATCTGGGGCGGAATGGCAACGTGGATTCAAGGATGTTACCCTGCCTCTGATCGCGCCATCCGTCGTAGCCGGGTGGTTCCTTATGTTCATGCCCAGCTTCTATGAGCTGACAATGTCCACGCTGCTGTATTCTGCCAATACAAAAACTCTTGGCTACGAATTGTTCACTTACCAGACCTATCACAGCCAACAAACGGCATCGGCCATAGCCACAGGCATCCTCGTCATGGTCGCGGCAGTAAACTGGCTGCTGCACAAATGCACCAAGGGACAATTCTCAATCTGATGGGGATTGATCCAAGGAGCGGTACAAAATGTCTTGCATCACCCTTACTGGCGTCACAAAGAGGTATGGCAACGTCCAGGTCATCCAGGCCTTCAGCGGCGTTATCGGGGATGGAGAGTTCGTCACGCTCCTTGGGCCATCCGGCTGCGGCAAAACTACTATGCTGCGCATGATCGCAGGCTTTGAAAAGCCCACCTCCGGAGAGATACGCATCGGCGATGCTGTAGTCAGCGGTCCAGGGCAGTTCATCCCCCCGAACATGCGTGGCATCGGCATGGTCTTCCAAACCTATGCCGTCTGGCCGCATATGAACGTCTTTGACAATGTGGCCTACCCCTTGAAGATCCAAGGCATTCCCCGTGCCGAAGCAAAGCACCGTGTCGAAAGCATGCTCGAAGCCATGCACCTCGGGCAATACGCCAAGCGACTGCCGAGCGAGCTTTCCGGCGGACAACAGCAGCGTGTAGCCCTGGGAAGGGCCTTGGTAAGCAAGCCGAGCGTCCTTCTCCTTGACGAGCCCCTGAGCAATCTCGACGCCAAGCTTCGCGAATCTATGCGCTTCGAGATCAAGGAACTACAAAAGCAATCAGGCATTACTGTTGTCTATGTCACGCACGACCAATCCGAGGCGATGGCTATGAGTGACAGGATTATTGTATTCCATAAAGGCGCCGTGCAGCAGGCAGACACGCCAGTGAATATCTACAACTCCCCCGCCAACCCCTTCGTTGCCGACTTTGTGGGGAAGATCAATTTTCTGCGGTGTACGGCCTGTGCTGGGAGCATCATCTTCGATGGCGGACAACGCATGAACTACACAGGAGCAAGACGGGGATCCGTCATCCTGGCCGTGCGCCCCGAAAACATCCGGTTAAGCACGGAAGGAGGCCTGCTGCACGGTACGCTGGCGCATGTCTATTACCTAGGCGACATCACAGACTGCCGTGTTGTGTTGAACGGCATCTGCAGCGACCGCGGAAATCCTGCCGACATCCGTGTAATAGCGCCAGGGCAATCCTGCCGTAACCTTGCCCCCGGAACGCAAGTCTGGCTGGACTTCAGACATTACCTTCTTTTCGATGAAGCCTAGACACACGGCGCCTTTAAGCCATCTCTTCCATTCTTATTGACATACCCAAAAATGCTTGAATAAAAAGCACTCGAATTTCGTTTTCCTACCTTCCCAAGAACTTTCTGGTAACGGCAATTCCAAGCTTATATGGAAGCGTACGCAGATCGGCATCAGCCTGCTTCAGCATTGTGCGTATCTGGATGTGCTGCGGGCAATGGGTCTCACATATTCCGCATCCAATACAGCGGGATGCAAAACCGGCATCTTTCTTGAGCCCTATGTTCCTTGCGAACTCGATCCTGGCGCGTCCTTTCTTTTCCATGTACATCAGGTTGTAATAATGAAAGATGCCAGGGATATCCACTCCATGCGGGCATGGCATGCAATAGCGACAGCCAGTGCATTGGACTTTCTCACGTTCTCGGATAATACGTCTTATGCAATCCACAAGACTAAAATCTTCCGAAGAAAACCCGCCTACTTTAACATTCGATGCGATACGAGCGTTCTCGTCGATCATCTCTAGGGAATTCATTCCAGAAAGGACACAGGTCACCTCCGGCTGATTCCACAGCCAGCGCAGACCGAGCTCAGCTGGGCTGTACCCTGTTCCACTTTTTTCAAGTACACGCCGTGCTTTTTCTGGCAGATTGACCAGCCTGCCTCCACGCAAAGGCTCCATAATTATTACGGGCACGCCTTTTTCGGCAGCTGCGTGCAGCCCGATCTTCCCGGCTTGGCTGCTTTCATCAAGGTAATTGTACTGAATTTGGCAGAAATCCCAGTCGTAGGCATGCAGGATTCGCAAAAAAGTATCTGTGTCGCCGTGAAAAGAAAAGCCGATATTGCCAATGCTGCCCTCGGCTCTATGCTTACGTATCCATTTTTCAATATGGAGAGCCTGCAATTTTTCCCATTCGGCATAATCCGTGAACATATGCATAAGATAATAGTCAATGTGGTCCGTGCGCAGACGCACCAGCTGCTTTTGAAAAATATTATTTATGGCGCTTTCTGTATGGATGAGATACTGTGGCAGTTTTGTTGCGATGAAAACGGCATCTCGACAATGATTATCATATAAAATACGGCCGAGGCATTCTTCGCTGCCCAGGTAAACATAGGCGGTATCGTAATAGTTCACGCCGCACTCTATGGCATACAGGACTTCCTTCTCGGCTTTCTTGTAATCGATACGTCCTCCTGTTCTCTTGAAGCGCATGCAGCCGTATCCCAGACGTGAAATTTTCTGTCCGTTCCGGTCAGCAATATAGTTCATGGCTTTCACTCCGACGAAAGATTATTTGCAATAATAATGAGTTACGCTGTCAGGGCAAAAAAGTGAGATAAGGCATCGTCATCCACCACTTTTCCATACCTAGTCCGCAGGCAAAAATTTGGGAAGCATTCGAGAAAGTTGCCTATTAAGAGTGGCATATCTGCTGGTTGATTTTTCTCTGGCAGAGCGGAAAAAAAATGCTGGCGGACATGCAGAATAGAGATGACACACGCCAGCATCTTCCCTGAGTTTTCATTATCATGACGAAATTATCTTCGTAAGCTCCAAGCTGCGTCAAGATGAGCTGTGCACTGTTCCTCTTACTTATGACGCCATGCCCTTCAGAGCTTTCTTTTTCGCATACATTATGGCGTCTGCTCTTTCAAACACTGACGAAAGGTCTCTGTCCTTCTCTGGCAAGAAATCTGCAAGGCCGGCTGCGACGACAACGCCGCCCCTATCTCTATTCGCTACAGAAATCTCATTCAATTTGTCGAGGTTCTTATTGCGATTAATAAAATCATGACCTGTAAGCACGACAACGAATTCGTCACCGCCAGTTCTGAACACGGGGCTGTGTTTGAAGCATTCGCAGATCAGAGTGCTTGCAGAGCGGATATATTCATCTCCTGCCTTATGACCCAGCGTGTCATTGACTTTCTTGAGACCGTTAACATCGCATACAACGACGGAGAACTCCTTGATTCTTCCTCCGGAAATCATGACATTGAGGAGATGCTCCTGCTCAGCATAGGCATGTTTGCTCTTGACACCTGTCAGAGGATCCCTGTTGGATATGTCCCTAATGACATCCAGTTCCTGCTGTTTTTCCAAAGCCCGTTTGTTCATAATGGAATAGTTGTGCAGCATGATACCAAGCGCAAGTAAAAACATCCCAAACGCAACAACGGAATCCTCCATGCTTGAACGGTGGATAATGCTGAATTCTCGTTCAAGGAAAGCTTTTTCGCCCATCTCATAATCTGCCTTTGATGCTTCGCCTTGGTAAAAGCCGTGCACGGCAATCTTTGCATCATTGGTAGCGACTTTGGTTGCCTCACCAAGCCAGACTAAGGACATGTAGAGGATCAAAAAAAGCAGAGAAAACCAGACGAAAGGGGACTTGCCAAAGCGTTGGGAAGAATCCTTAGACAGAATATGATGAGAAAACATGCAGCCGAGGACAGCCCAGATCGTAAAGAGAAAATGCGACTCCGCAGCCATCGAGCCGGATGTCTCCAGATGGGGAAGAAGCAGCAGGAGCCCAAAGAGGACCATTAAAAACAGCCCGGCAATTCCCGTCCATTTTTCCAAGCGGTCGCCATGCTTCTGCGCTTCCTTGAAGGTGGAAGCCGAAACAATGCCATACACGAATGTTGCTCCAAGCGTAGTAACATCAACAATCCAGCCGATAGCCGTCCTGCCAAGAAAGGGTATCCCGATGGAGGCCAAAACAATCAGTAGTATGATCTTTTCAGGCAATTGAAACCTGTTTACGCTAGCCAGGCTCTGGTGCACAATTTTATCCCTTGCCAAAGCATACAGGAGCCGGCTCAAGGCCACTGTGTTACCAATGAGGCTCGTAGCAATGAGCGAAAACAGGGAGAACATAAGCAGATATATCCCGAAATCGCCAAGATAGTGCTTAGCCGCATAGAAAGGCGGCAGCCCCTTGATGCCTTCGAGATGATTTAGGTCATTGATGTAGTCAAGCCAGGTGCCGTACTCTTCTGGAATGATCGTGATGGAAAGCAACGTCACAAAAACATAGAGCAACGTCGTCGCAATGACAGCCAATGCCAAGATGCGGAAAGCCTTCCTGCGAGGGAACAAAAACTCTTCCGTGGAATGGGAGATGCTTTCAAAACCGATGAACGCCCAAGGAGAAATGCAGGAAATAAACAGAATCTGGGGCAAAACACCTTTTTCAGGGATGAACTCTGGCTCAAAGGCATGAAGACCACTGTCTTTCGTAACCATCGCTACGGCAAAGCAGATGGAGATGCCAGCCACAAAAAATAGGACCATGCCGATCATGATCCGTGCCGAGAGCCTTTTGCATTTCATGCAAAGAAAACCAACACACACGATTGCTGCAAGGGAAAGCAAGGCCTCGCCAAAATAGACATCATAACCGAACAGCGTATACATGCGACCAAAGCGAAAAGCTTTCCCAAAAAAGAACTGGGCAAAAAGCGGCAGAGATGTCGCGTTCGCCCAGAATATGGCAACATAGGTCAGCACAAGGAACCATGCTGTCAAAAAGCCGTAGTCATTCCCAAGGACATTGCTCGCATAAGAATAGGCGCCGCCGGAATTTGGATAGCGGTTCATCATGTAATGGTAGTTCCGTCCTATAAGCAACATGATGACCATACCGGCAAGCATGCCGAGAGAACTCCCCAGAGGACCGGCCGCAGAAAGATACAGGTTGGTGGTGATGACAAAGGATCCCCAGCCCAAACTCGTTCCAACGGCGAAGGACCAAGCTCCCAGCGAAGAAAGATATCCGCCAAACTCTGCTGTGCGTTCCCCTGCGGCGTGTTCATCGTTCATACGGATCTCCTGGTAAAGCTTTCTTTGAAGTTTCTGTTCTTCTTCAGGGTTACAAAGTACCACATGGCCTTACAAGCAGAAAAGGTATATTTCAAGCTATCATTTTTACATTATTATGGAAACTCCTGCAAGCGGAAGCAATGCAGCGCCAAGGTCCCTGTAGGCTTCCGCCACAACAAGATTGGCTCGGCCATTGCCATAGATCATGGTTGCCTTCGCCACGCCTATGGCTTCCTGTGTATAGCCGTCACAACTACTGACAGTAATTTACCAAGACCTCTCTTCTCAGTACAAACGTGAAGTTATTTTCAGGTGCAAAACTCCTCAAAACGCTTTGGACATGGCTTACACGCCTCCGGAGGGCACATGCTTTGGATTTCCGCACGGAAAGCCTGGCATTCTGATCCGGCAAGAATTTCCATGATATCTTTTTCCAAGATGCTGCCAAAAATAACGCGCTGACGCCCCTGCTTTTTCACAGGAACATTAAGATAGACGCAGGGGGAAAGCATGCCTTCGGCGTCCACATACACCGTTCTGTGTGCACGTTCGCGGCAACCTCCTATGGGTTTCTCCGTTGGCATTGAAGAGTAAAAATCACGGTCTGCTGAGCGTATGCGTATCCCAACTTGCCTGAGTACAGCTCGTGCAGCTTCAATTTTTTCACGCTCATGCGGTAAAAAAGCCTCGCCCATCAGCCCTACGGAGGGAACATAATCCATGGTGCTGACTACTGCTGCATGTGCGCCCCACTCCTCCATAAGTTCCGGCAGAGAGTTTATTGCCTCCACTTGGGACGCAAGAAGCATATAGGCAATATGAATTTCCAGGTGTACCGCACCTTTTTTTTTGCGCACTGCCTGTAACAGCCTGACGGATTTATCAAGTTTCTCAAAAGATATTCCATCTCTGGCTGAACCTGTGACCGCGTCTGTGCCGCTAAGGGAAAAAGCGACAACGTCAATACCGCTTCTAACAATGTTCTCCGCTATACCTTCATCCATAATCATTCCGCACGTCGTTGTGGAAACACGACAGCCAGCACGGCGCGCCAGTTCTGCGAAATCAAAAAAATGCGGATTGAGAAACGGTTCGCCCCAGCCCTGCAGATGCACACGCTCAGAGCAGCGCAATGCCGGCCACAGCATTGCATACGTTTCCAGAGACATATCCCTGCTTTTCCAGTCCAGAAAATCCACTGTATGCGGGCAATATGAACATTTACCGATGCATCGCGAGGATGCCTCGACCTGAATGCAGTCCAGACTGCGCCGTCTGAAAAGGTCGCGAAACGTCTCCATTATACCAGGCTCGGACAGCCCGGAAAAAACCTTTTCCGCTTCCGGAGAAAGCCTGTTCATAAGAGACTCCAGCTTGTTTCAATATGCGGCATGAGCTCACGGGCACCCCATTTTTTCTTGAAAAAGGCAACGCCATTATCTATCCCAAGTCCAAGATTAAGAATCGTCTGCCCTCTTTCCGAAGCTCCTGCCGCAAGCGCATTTAAAAGAACATCGCTCGTACCCGGGGGACTATCTTTGCGCCGGAAGGCAAACATATAAAACGCTGTCTTTAACGCGCTGTAATCACCCACGGCAATGCCTTCCAGCCTCCCTTCCTGGCTCCTAGCGGCATAAAGGATGGCAAATGGGGAATGCTTCACATAAGTACCTACGCGATCAAAAATATGACGTGTCCCAACATCAATGCTCTTTTCCATCAGATAACGGTGAACAAGCTTCTCACATTCCTCGGACCATGTCTCCTGATGGACATGAACTTCGCGTTCAGCTCTGCGCAGCATATATCGCAGCTTCTGGCTGGGGACGTGCGGCAGATCGATCGCGTACCAGGAATCGGTCTTCACGGCTGCCCGCTGAGGAGCAGATTCCGGCACAAGCGATGAAAGCACCGTAATGCGCTGCATTTTTGGCACCGTCAATGCCACCGCCAAGGCGCGTTCCACCTTCTGCATATAATCAGCCTGCCCTAATTCTTCCTGCAGAGGAAAGGCAATGAGGACAAGATCATTCTCCGAGACCCATGCAGCAAAGCCACCGCACTCGCAAAGCCGTCGTCCGGAAACAGACTTGACATAGTTTGGAATCTGCTCAGGAACAAGTGCGCCAATCTCCATTCCGGCTAGGAGAGACCCATGGCCGACGCTGGCATGCAGAATGGGAGTGACACGCTCAATAGGCCGTACTGATGCAGAATCTTCATCTCCAAAAACAGCATGGGGATTCCCTTGCATCACGACCTCGGCATCTTGATGCAGCCATGCGAAAATGCGGTGCCGCCATGTGGGCAGGACGCGTGACACGGTAAAGCCGTCCTCCACAAGCATATGACGCAAATTAATCATGTGCGCAGTCCCCAAAAAAACTGCTGCGCCGCCTCTCTCAAGATACGGTCGCATGCGCTCGCGGAAGCGCTGATCTCGCATACCAATAATGGTACTGGTTCGCGTGGGAAATTCCGCGCTGGTACCCATCATACCGGACAAATCGCCTGCGAGATAGCGGGAGCGGTTGGACCGCATCATTCGCGGCCATGAAGAGCAGTTCTGCAAAAAACGGACAACACGCTCCACCGGCACGGCCTCCAATGAAGCGATCTGCTCTGAAAGGGTTTCCAGGCCCATCACTGCCTTGTCCATATCCAAGGCAATGTTCCAGACTTCCAAGTCGACAGATTGCTTCCAGTCATTCCTTTCAAGGAAGCTCGTCCATGCAGTAAAGAAGGCATACCAGTGGCGGCAGTGGAACAAAATGTCGCGCAGGTCTATCCTCTCCTTTTGTTCCATCCCCGCCAGTCGCGCCCAAAAACCTCTCGGTCCCCAAACCATATTCTCGAGATGCTCTATTTCCTCCTCTTTAAGAAATGCACCTATGCGTGGTGAATCAGAAGAGGGGTTTTTGCCAGTTCTGGCCACTTCAGCAAGGCTGGCGCCATCCATTGGTCCTTCAAGAAGCACGGTGTCAACATTCTCAAACAGCCGACGCAGGGAGTGTTCAAACGAACAGCAGAAAAAATGAGCTGAGCCACCGATCCAGGAAACACGCCCGCGTTTTTCCAGCTTCCAGAGCATGGCGCATGGTTGTTGTTCCGGCAAAGATTCAAAATATTTCCAACGAGATATGCCTGCCCCACTACTAAGAAGAGCTGCCACGGCAAGGGATGCGGCAGTCTCTTTCCCTCCTGCTTCCTCCCATACAGCCATATGGTACGGCATCCCCTCCATTGCCCCCCATTTGCGTTTGAACCGTGTTATTCCTTCGTTGACGCCAAGGCCAAGAAGCACTGATGATTTTCCTCTTTCGCGAGCAAGACGCAACATTTCCGCAAAAAGAAAATCATGCGCATGTGGAACATAGTATTCTCTCGAGTGCGCACCAAGAATATAGCTAGCGCTGTCAGGCAGCGACCAATCCATAAGCAGGCATGCGACAAGCCGTCCCTGACCATCCCAGGCGTTAAGAAAAGACAGTTCGGAACTTTTTAAAAGTGCTGCAGGCGCGGAGGCGTAAAGCTGGCGTATGCGGGGAGAAAGAGGTCTGCCGCTGAAAAACTCCATCCATAGGCGACGATGCTCCGCCGTGAAGCGGTTATCCTCTTCAACGCGCAGGGCGAGGCTGACCCGGTGAACCGGTCCACGCAGTTTCGCAGGGACAGGGGCAGAAGCAGACAGATTATAATAGACATCACTGACAACAATTTTCTTTTGCAGACGGGTTGGAAACGCAGGCGCAATGGCAAAGCAACTGCGCGGCTTTGTGCGCAACGATGCGGCATGCAGGGCTTTTTCAAAAGATTCCAATGAAAAAGCCCCTTCCAACGGATACCCGATACATAAGAGCCAATCATCGGCAGCGACAAACAGATATTGTCCTTCTGTAAACGATTGACCGCCTGACAGTGCCTCCAGAAGGCTCTGTGAATGCTCAGGGACTACGCCGATTATTTGCCCCATAACGTTCTCATCCAGAATATTTTCACAGCAACAATTCAAACTTCATTAACTGAGCAACAGGTCTGAAAAGTCCGCACCGCCATGAACCAGGCACAGTTTTGCTCGCCTAACCGGCCCAGGCTGCCCACATCCATGAGGCATAACGTCCTCAGCAATGCTCGCCGTATCCCTATGCAATCCAATATGAATCCAGCGAACATGAGGGGATGGTAAGCACATGCAGGCAAGCACCAACTAACAGTTCTGCAGAGCTGGGGCCAACGCCGAATTCTGCCCTGATGGTGTTGTTCATCGGTGTTGAGTGTATTCCAGCGCAGCAGCAGGTCCATCAAGCAGGCAGGCTATGGTAAAAGTTCATGGTGTCCTTCTGTCTTCAATACAGATAAAAAACGACAAAACGCTGGAACAGACAGCCCATATGCAAAGCATATTCCCGGCAGGAGGAAAAGACAAGGCGACACTGCACTGCAGCCCACGTCCAGCGCATCGTGGGGAGGTTGCACAGTCATGCCTTGTCAGTTGCATCAAACAAGATTATCATAATTTTGTAAAACGGTTAGGGTACCTGCTGCAAGAACGTGTTTTGCCCTTTGCTGATGTATGGCAATGCGTTGAGGCCTGTGCGCATCGAGGATCAAAGTTTTTTGGAGTGATAATGCGAGACATACTGATTGTTGTTGACATGCAAAATGATTTTATAAACGGATCGCTAGGTACGCGCGAAGCGCAGGCCATAGTCGGCAAAGTCGCCGAAAAGGTGAAGGCGTATCAGGATGCGGGCAGGCGCGTTTTTTTCACACGTGACACCCATGAAAGCAGTTATCTTACAACGTTTGAAGGCAGGCATCTTCCCGTGCCACACTGCATCAAAGGCACAGAAGGCTGGCAGATCGCACACGAGCTGCATCCCGGCGAGAATTCCTTTGTCGTGGATAAAAAGACCTTTGGCTGTCTGGAATGGCAGAAACTTGTCGGACAGGCCAGCAGCTTTGAATTATGCGGGGTATGCACCGATATTTGCGTAATATCAAACGCCCTTATTGTACGTGCCATGTTCCCCGACTGCGTAATCACCGTTGATTCTTCATGCTGCGCCGGTGTTACGCCCCAGTTGCACAAAGCCGCTCTCGCAGTCATGCGTTCGTGCCAGATTGAAGTGTTGTGAGGCAAGAATATGAACCGCATCATAAACAGCCTGCTAGAAACGGATGCCTACAAATTCAGCATGGGGCAGGCAATATATCATCTTTTCAGCGATTATAAGACCACATGGACCTTTAAGTGCCGAAATAAAGACGTGCGCTTTACCCCAGCCATGGTGGAGGAAATCAGACGCCAGATCAAGGCCTACTGTGAGCTGCGCTTTACAGAGGACGAACTTGAATATTTAAATAACATCAGATGGATCAAGGGATCATACGTCGATTTTCTTCGTATCTGGAAGCCGCGGTATGACGATTTTGAAATAACCGAAGGCGGCGAATGCGGTCTTAGTATCGAAACGCGTGGGACTTGGCTGAACACCTCAATGTACGAAATTCCCGCCTTGGCGATTGTCAACGAAGTCTACTTCAGAATGCGGTATGACTATGACAAACTGCTCGAAAGTTATAAGCAGCGCCTGACAGAAAAAACCGCAAAACTTATCAACGGGCAACTGAACATAGGTCCTTTCAGCGAATTTGGCATACGCAGAAGGCTGTCTGCTGAAGCGCAGGATCTTGCTATTAGAACCTTGTCCGAAGCAGAAGGGAGCTATGCTGATTCTCACTTTGTGGGAACTTCCGACGTCTATCTTGCCAAAAAATACGGTGTGACCCCCATAGGCACTATGGCGCATGAGTGGATAATGTGCGTTGGACAAGGTAACCACAAGCACAACCCTGCATACTCCAACTGGTACGCTCTTAATGCCTGGGTCAAAGAATACGGAGTACTCAACGGGACGGCCCTGACGGACACTATCACCACCGACTGCTTTCTACAGGATTTCCAGCTCACCTTTGCCACGCTGTTCAGCGGCGTAAGGCATGACAGCGGAGACCCCTTTGCATGGGGGGACAAGATGATCAACCATTACAAGCAGCTTGATATCGATCCTCGCAGCAAGACCCTGTTGTTCAGCGACAGCCTTAACTTTGAAAAAGCCCACGCACTGCGCGCCTACTTTAAAGACAGAGCCAAGGTTGCATTTGGCATAGGCACCTACCTTTCCAATGACACCATGGCGGAGCCTTTAAACATCGTTCTTAAGACAACGTTATGCAACGGCATGGACGTGGCTAAAATTTCCGATTCTCCAGGCAAGGGGATGTGCAAGAATCAGGAGTATGTAGAGTATCTTCAGCGCTGCATCAGCTGGCGCATGAGCCACAGCGCCAGTAACGCTCCGTCCGCACCCTTGCCAACGACAGTGTAAGAAACAGACATCTATCAACATTGAAAAATTATGCTCACTAAACTTACCATCCTTATCTGCTTTTTTGCCGTTATGATCGGCGTCGGCATCGCATGCCGGCGCAGCGCCAAAGATGTTGCCGGCTTTGTGCTCGGGGGACGAGGCGTAGGTTCTTGGCTGACGGCTTTTGCCTACGGGACCTCGTACTTTTCGGCCGTTATCTTTGTTGGCTACGCCGGACAGTTTGGCTGGAAGTACGGCATAGCGTCGACATGGATCGGTCTTGGCAACGCATTCTTCGGTTCCCTCATGGCTTGGAGCGTGTTAGGCCGGCGCACGCGCATACTCACACAGCATCTGGACAGCGCCACCATGCCTGATTTTTTTGGCAGGCGCTTTGCCTCACCGGCTCTGCGGACTGTAGCATCGGTAATCGTCTTTATCTTTTTAATTCCGTACACAGCATCACTATACAACGGCTTGTCACGTCTTTTTGGGATGGCCTTCAGTATAGATTATGCGTGGTGTGTTGCGGGCATGGCTATGCTGACCGCAGTCTATGTTCTTTTGGGTGGATACTTGGCGACAGCAATCAACGACTTTATACAGGGCATCATCATGATTTTTGGCATCGTCGCCGTCATCGCAGCCATACTCAATCTCAATGGTGGTGGAATGCAGGCCTTATCTGCCCTTTCGCAAATACCCTCGGAACAGGCGTCATCAATCAATGGCGCCTTCGTTTCGTTTTTCGGGCCAGAGCCACTTGAACTGCTGGGCGTTGTTTTGCTGACATCATTTGGCACATGGGGGCTCCCTCAAATGGTGGGCAAATTTTATGCCATACGCGACGAAGGTTCCATTGCCAAAGGAACGGTTATTTCGACGGCTTTTGCCTTTATCGTAGCTGGAGGATGTTATTTTCTGGGAGGATTCGGCAGGCTGTATGCAGATGGCATTGATCACACTGTCCTAGGAACACCTGTGTACGACAGTATCATACCGGCCATGCTCTCAGGTCTGCCTGAGCTCCTCCTCGGAATAGTAGTCATCCTCGTTCTTTCTGCGTCCATGTCAACACTGTCTTCGCTTGTCCTGACATCGGGATCGACCATGGTACTGGACATTTTTGCTCCGCTCCTGCAACGGTTAGGGAAAAAGCTCAACGAACATGCCCATGTGTTTCTCATCCGCATTTTTGTGGTCTTTTTCATCGCCGTATCTGCGGCCATAGCGATCGTTCAGGCCAAAAGCTCAGTGACCTTCATAGCGCAGCTTATGGGTATTTCCTGGGGAGCTCTTGCTGGTGCGTTTCTGGCGCCTTTCCTGTATGGCCTCTACTGGAAGCGCGCAACGGCCGCGGCTGTCATGACCAACTTTGCCGTAGGTGTGGGAATCATGTGCCTGTGCATGGCCTGCCGCTTTGCCGGCCTTCACTTTATCAACGCCTTTTTCTCCTCTCCCATCAATGCAGGAGTCTTGGCAATGGCAGCCGGGCTTGCCGTTGTACCGGCTGTCAGCCTTATTTCGAAAACACCGGGAGACAGCGTGGTTAACGGCATGTTTGCCTGTTATGAACGCAAAGTCATCGTGCGAGCTACAAATGCACTGCCCGACGTTTCAGAGAGGTCGCGCACAAGTTAATAGAGATGTACCCTCATATCATATAATACAAGTATGCAAATCGGAATATGTTAAGCTCACTTGGAGGTAACGAATGAAACTCGCATCGTTTATTCATGAGGAAAAAGAGCTTGTCGGAATTGTAGATGGTGCTGTAATCATCCCAGTCACGGAAGTTTCCTCAATGGAAGGACTGATTCGTGCTGGTCTCCCCGTAAAACTTCCTGAAACAGGAATACCTCTGAAAGATGTTAAGCTCATTGCTCCAATCCCAAGGCCATCGCAGGATGTTATATGCCTCGGAATGAACTTTGCTGATCATACAAAAGAGGCGGCAAAATTTCATCCGGCCATGGTGCGTGAAAATCACGCTGTATTTTTTTCAAAGCATGTCAATGAAGCCGTTCCTAGCGGCGGGATAGTGGACAGCCATCCAAATGTGACAAGCCAGCTGGATTATGAGGCAGAGATAGCTGTCATAATCGGTAAGGACGCATATCAGGTAAGAAAGGAAAATGCCAGAGAATACATATTCGGTTATACAATTCTCAATGATATCACAGCAAGAGAAGTCCAGACCAGGCATAAACAGTTCTTCCTTGGAAAAAGCCTAGACGGTTTTGCCCCCCTCGGTCCATGGATCGTTACAGCTGATGAATTCTCATATCCTCCTGAGATTGATATCCGCTGCTATGTTAATGGAGAGCTTCGGCAGAACGGAAATACATCAAGCTGGATATTCGGCATAGACGATGTTATCGAAATTCTCTCTGCCGGTATGACGCTGAAGGCAGGCACAATCATTTCAATGGGGACTCCAGCCGGAGTAGGCATGGGCTTTCATCCACCAAAGTTCTTGAAAAAAGGCGATGTCGTGGTCTGTGAAGCGGAAGGGATCGGGACGCTGACAAACACGATTGGATGAGCGTTCGCAAGATTGAAATCATTGGCTGGGCCATAATGTCGCCATAAGGTGAACATGCTTTGACTAATCATGCAGTTTCCTTGATGCGTCCATTCTCGCTCCTTACGAAGATGCTTCTTCCCCTCCTTATGTCGTGCATTTTCTGCCCATCATACGATCAATCATTATCCCGTGATCCACGCACGGCATTCAGACTTTGACATGGCCACGTTCCTTCCACGCGATGAAAAACGCCGAGCTGCTTTTTGTTCCCTGCTGGCGGCGCTGGTACTGACGACTGTAAAGCTGCTCCTGGGCATCTATACCAACAGTCTCGGCATTCTTTCAGAGGCACTGCACAGCGGAATCGACCTTCTGGCTTCCGGTCTAACTCTTCTGGCAGTGTATATAGCTTCCAAGCCAGCTGACGCAAAACATGGGTACGGGCACGGGAAAGCTGAAAATTTATCGGCCCTCGCTCAAACCTTACTGCTTTTCATCACCTGTACTTGGGTAGGGTGGGAAGGAGTCCATCGTCTCATGCTTGGTGACGCGCCCATACGTCCATCGCTGTGGGGTGTCGGCGTCATGCTGTTTTCCATGTGCGTTGACATCAACCGCGTCCGTGTACTTCGCAGGGTCGCCCGAAAGAGCGGTAGCCAAGCACTGGAAGCCGATGCATTGCATTTCTCAACGGACATACTCTCTTCCGCAGTAGTACTTATGGGGGTGCTTGCGGCATATCTTGCAGACATTCTCCATGTATCCAGCGCTGCCTCCCGCTTCCTCCATCAGGCAGATACGGTCGCTGCCCTGCTGGTTGTAGGCATCATCTTCTTTACAAGCCTGAGGATGGCCTTTGCATCGTTGAACGCGCTCATGGACGCGGGAACGCCATCAGTCAACTCAATGGTCTGCACGGCGGCTCTTTCCGTGCCTGGAGTGCTGGCCGTCCACGGAGTACGCGCCCGGCAGAGCGGACCACAACATTTTATTGAGCTGCGTCTTGGTGTGGTGCCATCTCAGGACGTTGCGGATGCCCACGTGCTAGCGCATGCCGTTGAGCAAGCCGTATGCAGTGTGCTTCCAGGTGCTGATGTTACCGTGCACATGGAACCTCACGAAACAGTTAATCCGGCATTATCACCTTTCAGCACTATACGGGCAGAAGCAGCAGCTCTAGGTCTGCATGTACACCATATCAATGTCTACGGCGAAAGCTCGCCGACCCATATCGAGCTGCACACCGAAATGCCAAGGGACATGGATTTTGCCAGAGCGCATTCGCTTGTTTCCGCTCTCGAAGCAGTGTTGCGCACCAAATTCCCTGAATCGGATGTCGTTACGCACATCGAGCCCATGGGACTTTTCGATGGCACGGCGAGCACTGAGGCGGTGCCATATACGCTAGTAGAATCCATTAAAAAAGAAGTTCGTGCCTTGGTTCAGAAGGAATCTCTTTTGGAAGAACCGCACGCTTTCACGATCCTTAAGACGCCAGAAGGAGGAATCTGTCTGGCTTTTCACTGCGTTGTGGCTTTCGGTCTGAATGTTGAACAGGCGCACATTCTCTGCTCCCGTCTTGAAGGAGGCATTCGCAATGCTTTTCCGTGTCTGAGCAGTGTCACGGCGCATCTGGAGCCCGGACGACAAGCTCCTTGAACCTCGCGTGAATATTGCGATTATTTCTATTGACGCTGAGAAGATTTTTCACATCTTCCCTGTCCGTCTGTACTTTATCAGCGCTTCATAAATAGTTCTGGAGATGCGATTTTTGCCGTCGCTGCCATATTGCACATGCCCGAGGCGGATATGGGGTTTGTGTGATCCATGAAAATCCGAGCCTCCTGTCACGGCCAGACCTAGGCGTTCAGCCATGCCATGCAGAAAACTGACTTCTTGGGCGTCATGGGAACTATGAAAGACTTCTAATGCATCCAACCCATAGTCTTTCAGTGATGCTGTCAATGCTTTCAACTCGTCGTGCGAACAGGCTATGAGCCCGGGATGTGCCAGGGAAACAAGCGCACCACAACGCTTCAGAATTGCAACTGCCTGTTGCGGAGGCATTTGCATTCTCTCAACATACGCAGCGCCCAGCTTGCCTAAATAAAGCCTAAATGCTTCCTGAAAATTAGCCACGACTCCCTTCTGCACCAATAGCTGTGCAAAATGTGGGCGACCAATGACTGCGTTACAAGCCAGAGCTTCCAATTCTTCGAACCTAACGGCTATGCCAAGCATGTTGAGCTTCTGGAGCATGGCAAGATTTCTTTCCATGCGGTTGTGCCGTTCACCTTCAAGCACCTTCATCAGCTCTGCAAGCCGCGTTTTACCTCTAGGCAGCCATAGGCCCAGTATATGAACGGATCCTAGATGACATTTTGTACTAATTTCGCACCCACGGACAAAGGTCATATTTAGCGACTTGGCTGCAAGTTGCGCCTCATCTAACCCGCTGAGCGTATCATGGTCTGTCAGCGCGCATATGGACACTCCTTCACGATTTGCCAATCTTATCAGATCCGAAGGAGAGCATGTGCCGTCTGATGCAGTGCTATGGGTATGCAGATCAACGAAAAAAGGCTTCATTATTCCTTCCCCAGCCCAACAGGTAGTCGCATGGACATGAGAATAGCATCATGAATACCATCATAGTATTTTCTGCGGAAACCAATAATATTGAAGCCTGTTTTTTTATAGAGAGCTATAGCCGGCACATTGGTCTCGTTCACTTCTAAAAACACGCTCACTGCTCCGCGAGCACGTGCAATGTCACCGAAGGCATACTGAATCAGTCTTGAAGCGAGGCTCTGTCTCCTCCACTGAGGATGCACAGCAACATTCAAGATTTCAAGCTCATCGCCTACAGATGACAACGTCAAATAACAAACAAGCGAATTTTGTAGGAAAATACCGTAAGCGACAAACCATGGCTCCCGGCAAGCATCACGGAACTGCTCAACGCTCCAGCTGGACGCAAAGCATAGTTTTTCTAGAGCACATAAGGCTTCCATATGCTCAAGACCAAGCCTTGCAATACGACAACCAAAAGATGATATGCCATCGTCCATCTGAATAAGCCTTTCGCCAAGGTCGCTTTAAAATGTTTTATCAGGACTTATCTGCTGGCCTCGCAGAAGAAACAGGGGCATTCCGAACGGAATGCCCCTGTTGGATGCTATTTGAGACAAAGGATACGCCTAGCGGTGGGCAACATTGATACGCGCGATGGCCCTACTCAATGCGAGCTGCGCACGTGGCACGTCAAGATCGGCCGTAGGATGAGCAAGCCTCTCCTCAGCGCGATGGCGGGCACGTTCAGCCCTAGCCACGTCGATGTCGGATGCCAATTCGGCTGATTCCACAAGAAGGGTTACCTTATTATCCGATATCTGAGCAAAGCCGCCAGAAACAAAGACCCATGTAGTGCTGTTTCCTTGTCGGAAATAGACCTCTCCGACCTTGAGGGCCGAAACCAGCGGGGCATGCTGCGGCATGAGTCCAAGCTGCCCGTCTATGCCGCATGCCCCGACGTAATCCACATCGGCACTGACAACGATGCTATCCGGAGTGACTATTTCGAGGCGAAGACCTTCCATGGAGACTGTCCCTACGCCTTCTGCTGGCGCTTGTTATACTTTTCGATGGCCATGTCGATGCTGCCCACGTTGAACACGTCAGTTTCGGAAAGATAGTCGTATTCGCCATCAAGCAGCCCCTTGAAGCCCTTAATAGTGTCTTCAAGCTTTACATAAACGCCAGGTATGCCAGAAAATACCTCTGCGACATGGAAGGGCTGGGAGAGGAAGCGCTGAATGCGGCGCGCACGGGCGACAGTCAACTTGTCTTCGTCAGAAAGTTCGTCCATGCCAAGGATGGCGATGATGTCCTGAAGATCCTTGTATTTCTGAAGTACCTGCTGGACACGGCGGGCAACGGAGTAATGCTCAACACCGACAACGTTCGGGTCAAGGATGCGTGACGTCGAATCCAGAGGATCCACCGCAGGGTAGATGCCCAGTTCTGCTATTGAACGATTCAGCACGAGTGTTCCATCCAAGTGCGCGAATGTTGTCGCCGGAGCCGGGTCAGTAAGGTCGTCAGCGGGGACATAAACAGCCTGAACAGAAGTGATGGAGCCAGCCTCGGTTGAAGTAATGCGCTCCTGAAGTCCGCCAAGGTCAGTTCCCAGCGTAGGCTGATAGCCCACAGCAGAGGGCATGCGCCCAAGTAGGGCGGACACTTCAGACCCAGCCTGGGTAAAGCGGAAAATGTTATCGATAAACAGAAGCACGTCCTGGTGTTCTTCATCGCGGAAATATTCCGCGCAGGCAAGAGCGGTGAGAGCAACTCGAGCGCGCGCTCCCGGCGGCTCATTCATCTGTCCGTAGACAAGGACAGCGCGTTCCAGAACGCCAGCTTCCTTAAGCTCCCCATAGAGGTCGTTGCCCTCGCGGGTACGCTCACCAACGCCAGCAAACACAGAGTTGCCGCCATGTTCCTTGGCGATGTTATTGATCATCTCCATGAGGATAACTGTCTTGCCCACGCCGGCGCCGCCAAAAAGACCGATCTTACCGCCCTTCGGGAAGGGGATAAGCAGATCCACGACCTTGATTCCCGTTTCCAGAAGCTCGACCTTGGTATTCAGCTCGGTGAACTGCGGGGCTGGGCGGTGGATGGGGAAATATTTGTCGGTGTCGATAGGACCCAAGCCATCCACAGGCTTGCCGACCACATTGAGGATGCGGCCAATGGCCGCCTTGCCAACGGGCGTCATGATGGGCTTGCCTGTATCAATGACTTCCATGCCGCGCACAAGTCCGTCGGTGGAATCCATGGCGATGGTGCGCACGACATTGTTGCCCAAGTGTTGCGCAACTTCGCAGATGAGATCGGGCGCATTGCGATTGTTGGTATTATTGATCGAAAGCGCGTTGAGAATGTTCGGCAGCTGCCCTTCAGGGAAAGCCACGTCCACAACTGCGCCTATGACCTGCACAATTTGGCCTTTGTTTACTGTCATTGACCTAATACTCCTACTGGCTTTGCTGCGCATTTGCGCCGCCAACGATATCGATGAGTTCGTTGGTGATGGCAGCCTGGCGTGTCTTGTTGTAAAGCAGCGTCAGAGAGCTGATCAGCTCATCGCAGTTGCGCGTGGCATTGTCCATAGCGGCCATGCGCGATGCGTTCTCACTGGCGGAGTTATCCAGAAGCCCACGATATATCTGGACGTTCACATAGCGTGGCAGAAGTTCTGCAAGCAGAGTTTCCACCCTGGGCTCATACAAGCATTCAGCTTGCACCTCACTTTTCTCTGCAGGTCTACTCGCATGGGTAACAGGTAGAAGCTGCATGGAAGTTGGAATTTGTCGTGCAGCGCTGGCGAACTCACTGAACACCAGATGGACTTCGTCGGCTTCTCCATTCTCGTAGAGCTCGGACACGGTCCTTCCAAGCCCCGCCGCCAAGGAAAAGCCGAAGCTGCCCATGACATCCCCATAGAAATGGAGGATCTCAAACGAGGTCTTGCGCACGGCATCACGGCCTTTTCGGCCAACGCAGATAAACCGGACGGTCAAACCAGCGTTCTGCCGATCCTTTGCTAGTGCCAAGGCGGTGGAAACGAGGTTGGCGTTGAACCCTCCGCAAAGACCACGCTCAGAGGTGACAAGCACAATCACTGCCGTTTTAGGCTGTTCATGAACTTGCAGCAGCGGGTGTACGGCATCCTGTGTTCTACCAGCAATGTCGTCCAGAATCTCATGAAACTTCTCCGCATAAGGACGGAATCGCTCAATACGGTTCTGGGAGCCGCGCAGCTTTGCGGAGGCTACCATGCCCATGGCCCGTGTAATCTGCTTGGTCTTGCCTACGCCTGTGATCTGGAGTTTTACATCTTTCAAAGAAGGCATGGACTACCCCCGTGCCTTAAAGGAAACCTTAAACTCTTTTATAGCCTCAGAAAGACGGTTCTCAAGATCGTCGTCAAGCTTCTTACGATCGCGGATATCAGCCAGGATCTCCGGCTTCTCGTTGCGCAACATTTCTAAGAAGGCTGCTTCAAAGGGAAGTACATCGCTGATGGCGATGTCATCCAAAAAGCCGCGGGAAGCCGCGAAAATCGAGGCGACCTGCTCCTCTGTGGGCATGGGATGGTACTGTGGCTGCTTTAGCAGTTCAGTCATCCTCGCACCGCGGTCAAGAATGGCTTTAGTATCCTTATCAAGATCAGAACCGAACTGGGCGAATGCGGCCATTTCTCGATAATGCGCCAAGTCAAGACGCAATGATCCTGCAACCTGCTTCATGGCCTTGATCTGGGCCGCGCCACCCACGCGCGACACAGAAATGCCCACGTTGATAGCAGGACGGATGCCTGCGTTGAACAGGTTTGTCTCAAGAAAGACCTGTCCGTCCGTAATGGAGATGACATTCGTCGGGATATAGGCGGACACGTCGCCAGCCTGTGTTTCGATGACCGGTAACGCAGTAAGCGAACCAGCGCCCAGTTCGTCGCTAAGTTTAGCCGCCCGCTCCAAAAGGCGCGAATGCAGGTAGAAAACGTCGCCGGGGAAGGCTTCACGTCCCGGGGGACGCCGGAGAAGCAGAGACATCTGGCGATACGCTACGGCCTGCTTGGACAAGTCATCATAGATGATGAGAGCATGCTCGCCGTTGTCACGGTAGTATTCTGCCATGGTGCAGCCAGAATATGGAGCGATGAACTGCAGTGGCGCGGATTCAGATGCAGATGCGGAGACGATGGTTGTATATTCCATTGCTCCGTATTTGCGGAGGGTTTCGGCCACAATAGCGACAGTAGACTTCTTCTGTCCTATGGCCACATAGAAGCAATGCACTCCGGTATTTTTCTGCGCGAGAATGGCATCCACACAGATAGCAGTCTTACCCACTTGGCGGTCACCGATAATCAACTCGCGCTGTCCCCGGCCAATGGGGGTGATAGCATCAATGGCTTTGAGGCCAGTCACCATGGGCTCGTGCACGCTTTTGCGCTGCATGATGCCAGGGGCTTTAAGTTCAACAGGACGGGTTTCCGCACTCTCAACTGGGCCAAGTCCGTCAAGCGGCTGTCCCAGGGGATTGAGTACTCGGCCGGCGACTGCAGCGCCCACCGGCACAGAGAAGATGCGGCCCGTGCGCTTGACGGGATCGCCTTCCCGGATGCCCGTATCATCGCCCAAAAGGGCGACGCCGACATTGTCCTCTTCAAGGTTCAGCACCATGCCCATGAGGCCGCCGGGAAACTCCAGCAGCTCCATCATCATGGCGTTCCGCACGCCATACACGCGGGCGATACCATCGCCCACATACATGACGGTTCCAGTCTCGCTCATTTCAACAAGCTGGTCATAATTGCGGATCTGCTCCTCGATGATCTTTCCGATCTCTTCAGCCTTAATATGCATGGCCTACTCACCTCTCCTGATGGCTTCCCTGAGGTTATCGAGTTGCGCGCGCAGGCTCGCGTCATACACCCTATCCCCAACGCGGAGAATGATTCCCCCGATAATGGATTGATCAACGATGTATTCGAGCGCGAGGCTGCGCCCTGTCTGCGACTCCAGTTTTGTTTTGATAGCATCCTTATGCGCGCTGTCCAATTCCAGAGCAGTCGTCACGACCCCGCGTGACAGACCCTTTGCATCATCCAAAAGCTTGCCGAAATCATCGGCAATATCCGGCAGCAAGGGCAGCCTGTCTTTGTCAGCCAGCAGTGCACAGAAACGCTGTTCCATGTCGCCGCCGCCTGCCACTTCAAGCAGAGACAACACGAGTTTCTTCTTTTCTTCCGCAGAAAGAACAGGATTGCGGAATGCTTCGCCCAGCCTGGGAGTTTTTTCCACAGCCTCTTCCAAGGTGTGCAGGATTTCGCCATATCTCTCCAGCTCTTCCATCCCAGCATTCTTGCCGAGAGAGAAAAGTGCGGAAGCGTAACGCCTTGATACAACTTTGTTGCTCACTGCAGCACCACCTTCGATAGAGATCTATCTATCAGCTGCATATGCTTCTTTTCGTCAAGTGCGGCCGCAAGATCTTTCTCGACCTGCCCAACAATGCTATCTGCCATGCGCTGGCGTATAGCGATTAGTTCCGCCTTGCCCTGCTGCTCGGCCAAACGAGACGCCTGCTCTATAATACGTTCAGCCTGCTTGCGCGCGTCACCAATGATCGATTCTCTCATGCGCTCTGCCTGAACGCGGCTATCCTCGATCAACCTGCGGCATTCTGCTTCGGCGTCTGCGATATTGCGCTCCACTTCAGCAAGACGAGATTCTGCACTCTTCTTACGTTCCCTGAGCTCGTCCATTTCCTGCACGATCTCTTCACGGCGGCCGACAAAAAACTTTTTGATCAGCTTGCCAGCGGCATACCAGATAATGCCGGCGAAAATGGCAAAATTAATCACCCGGAGGAGGAAATCTCCCCAGGGAAGACCGTGTTCTTCGCCTGCCCAAGCTGGTGCGGCGGCTGCAAGAAGCAAAATGCAGACCGCTGAAGAATAAATCAGTTTTCGCACGATGCTCTCCTGTCCTGCCAATTACCCTAACATGTTTTTAAGGGCGATCTGCGCGAAGCCGCCCACTTTTGCGTCCAACTCGTCCTGTGCCTGACTGCATTCCTTGCGAACACGCTCAGAGGCATCTGCAAGTATGCGGCGTGCTTCGTTGCCAGCCACCTCAATCTGGGATTGGGCGTTTTTCTGAGCCTCCGCACGAATGCCTTCCTTTAGGGCTACCGCTTCAGCTTGTGCCTGGGCAAGACGAGCGTTGTAACTCTCCAGCTTCTTCTCTGCTGATTCCATCAGGCTATCGGCTTCTGTCCTGCTTGCATGATACAGCGCACGCCTGCGCGCAATAACGGATCGGATAGGCCGAACGAAAAGATAATTAATGATAGCCAAACCCAGCAGGAAATTAAGCACCTGGATAAAGAGAGTTATATCAAGATTGATCATGAAACCTCCACCAGCGCGATAACGCGGATCATATTGTCCGCAACAGTCAAACTCCGCGCAGCGCCAGCTGCCTGCGTGTGTGCTGATTCCTTTTACTCTGCTTTACGTTTCTTGTCAAAGCAGTCTCAATAGTTTTTCGGCTTATCTCAGTGGGGCAGCATGGCTTTTCTCCAACATAATGAGCAAACTGAGATGCCCCTGCAGTTACGGTAAAAACCTTGTATTACGCATGACTAACGAAGATACTGGAAGCGCCCCATACCACGCTGGCCATGGAACATGGACGCACGATCCCGGGATGTCAGTACTTCCTATGCATAAAAAAATTATTAATTCTGAGAACGATGCACGGTAAAACATATATAACATATTGACATTTATTGATAAATATGGGTCTGTCCTGTTATCTGGAGAAAAATCATGGAAAAAAAATCAAGACCCATATGATAATCATAGCTGACTATGCGCTTTCAAGAAGAGAAACCAGAAATACGAAACTCGACGATATAAACAACATCGTTGATTGGGCTCCGTTTGAAAAGCAGCTCAAAAAGCATATCAAGAGGAAGGCTCATGCCGTTGGTAATCCTGCATATCCTGCCATCGTCATGTTCAAGTGCCTCATTTTACAGCGCCTTTACAATCTCAGTGACAAAGAAATAGAAAACAGTTTGGCGGACAGACTTTCGTTTCTGCGGTTTGTGGGTCTAAGCCTGGAAGATGCCGTTCCTGATGCATCGACAATATGTCGTTTCAGGAACGCCCTTGCCAGGAAAGATCTTGGTCAAAAGCTTCTTGATTTGTTTACAAGCCAACTGAGGAGCAAAGGTCTGGATGTAAAGAAAGGGATAGCAGTAGACGCATCGATCATTCAGTCTGCACGGCATCCCCGGACCGTGCTGGAACCGATGCCAGAAGACCGTGCGGAAGAAGAGGTACCGGCGACGGTGGTAACGCATTCCGGCGATGAGGACGCAGCATGGGTGAAGAAAGGCAAGCGTTCCCATTACGGATATAAATTTCATGCAGCGGGCACAGTGGAAAACGACGCTATTCTTGGCGGACACATAACGCCAGCCAACCGCAGCGATATGAATGAACTGTCCTGCGTCTTACAGGAAGTGCCAATGGAGCCCGGCACTCGTGTGTATGCGGACAAGGGCTATGCCAGCGATGGAAATCGGCGGGAAGTGCAGAGGCAGGGGTTTCGTGACGGCATCATGCGGAAGGCGGTTCGCGGCAAAGGACTGAGCCATTGGGAGCAGATGCGGAACAAATGCATCAGCAAGGTACGTGGATGCATAGAGCGTCTGTTTTGAAACCTGAAACGGAACCGTGGATTATCGCGGAGCCGGTACATCGGCATCAGCAAAGTCACGCAGGAATTCTTTCTGGCAGCGCTGGCGGCAAACATGATCAGGTCCTTATCGCTATTGCCCCAGGAGTAGTGCGTCCAAAAAAGGAAAAAGGACGAAAGAAAGGTAGAAATATTGCCTAAATAGAACAAAATTGAGTGAAAAAAACGCCAAAAAAGCGGCTTGTAACTTCCCAAATATGGGAGCTATCCCATCGCCTATGAATTGTGCATTGGTCTCAATTCGTTTTCTCATGCCTTCGCCATTAAAGAAGTGCAGGGATACCGACTTGCGCCTCTTCCAATGCGAAGCTAATCCTGAAAAACAAAATGGCGCATTGAGATACTCAATACAACGCCCACAAGCGCATA
>JAEEGL010033065.1_pt1 | contig 30999 bp, 22 predicted proteins | sample 9134231 | NCBI WGS metagenome assembly JAEEGL01 (sample SAMN16246548, study PRJNA631951) | gut metagenome | biome: gut microbiome; feature: rumen; material: fiber-attached | host: Bos | place: Iran: Karaj | collected 2018-10
ACAGTAGCAGATGCTAAAAATTTCGGTGTAGAAAATGGACAAATTGTAAAAGTAAAAACTAATGGAGAAAGAGGTTTAATATTTGATAATGTAGTTATCAGAGTAAGTGATTCATTCGCACTAGACACACATATCGACATAGAAGAAGCCAATGCTGCTGCTCTAAAACAATGAGATTGGTGAGAACTTATCTTAGACTAATTAATAGATATTTTATATATTAAGTTTAATTCCATGAGTATAAAAGACATTGAAGTAGAAGAACTTATTCTCTGAGAAGAAAAAAGACAACAAGAAGGAATTGAACTTATTGCAAGTGAAAATTATCAATCAAAAGATGTATTAGCTGTTCAATCATCTGTCTTTGCTAATAAATATGCTGAATGATATCCAGGAAGAAGATATTATTGAGGACAGGAATTCACAGATAAACTCGAAAGTTTAGCTATTGAAAGAGCTAAAAAGATTTTTCATTCAGATCATGCAAACGTTCAAGCTCTTTCCGGTGCTGCTGCAAATATCTGCTTTTATACAGCAGCAATGAATCCATGAGACAGTATTCTCTGACTTGAAATGTGACATTGAGGACATTTAACACACGGTTCTCCTGTTACATTTTTTTCTAAAGTTTTTAACTTCTATGGATATTCAACAAAACCAGATTGAAGCATCGATTACGAACAAATCCGTTCTTTAGCACATGAACATCATCCAAAAGTAATTTTAGCATGATTTAGTGCCTACCCTAGAGAATTAGACTATGAAAAATTTGTTGAAATAGCTAAAGAAATATGAGCAATTGCATATGCTGATATATCACATATATGATGATTTATTGCTGCATGATTATTAAAAAATCCATTAGATTATGGATTTAATGCTATAATGACAACAACACATAAATCTCTACGTTGACCAAGATGATCAATAATTCTTAGTAAAGGAATAATATCAAATCCACTAAAAAAGCCAGAAGATACAATAGAGAATCTGCCAACAAGAATTGATCGTGCTGTATTCCCATGAATGCAAGGTTGACCTCACATGAACACTATCGCAGGAATTACCGTAGCATTAAAAGAAGTTGAATCTGAAAATTTTAAAGAATACGCAAAACAAGCACTTATCAATGCACAAGTTATGGCTGAAGAATTTTTAAAATTATGATATAAATTAGTTACATGATGAACAGATAACCATATGATAATATTAGATTTATCACAAGAAACTTATAACGGTGCAGATGTTGAAATAGCTTTAGATAAGATATGAATATCTGTTTCTAAATCACTTATTCCTAATGATACTCGTCCTCCATTCCGTCCATCAGGTGTAAGAATAGGAACACCAGCAATGACAACAAGATGAGTAAAAGAAAACGATATCAAAAAGATTGTTGAATTTATAAACAAAGGAATAAAAGAAAGAGATAATGATAAAAAATTAGAAATTCTAAGAAACGAAGTTAAAGAGTTTTCTACTTGTTTTCAGATTTAGTAGTAATAATACCTCATTTATCAATAAATTCTTTATAGTTACGATATTCTTCATTTCCTTTAAGAACATTAGTATAGAACGCCTTAAATGAATCATCATATTTATTAAACCGATTTCCAAGTTTAAAACCTTCTTCCCTACTATCTTGTGCCAATTTACTCCAATACTTTCTGCCACCAAAGTAATCAGACATATACTCATAATCCTTACTTTTAGAATCTTTGTCTTTATATTTTCTTATCCATTCTAGAATTTTTCTCTCAACATTTTCATATTTTAATGCTCATTCATTTTCTCCCTTTAAATCTTTTAGACGGTCTACAAACATCGAAGCAGAAGCAGATTCATCAAAAGCTTTTCTAAAATGATTATCTACCTGCTCTTGAGGAATAGTTTTAACTACAACTTTACCTCATTTTCACAATAGTTCAAGTATAGTTTGCTCAGATTTATCCCTTTTTGTAAATTCCTTCTTAAGTCTTCCTTCAGCTTCAGTAATTAACGGACTATAACCATATTCAGGATCCCATATTTGATTAAGTCACATGCTTCACTTAGGAGTTGGAACAACTCAAATTTCTCAAAATAATTTTCAAGTTTTATCAACAACCTTATTAATTCTTTGTGACAACTTTGAATTTTCATTAAATCCTCATCATGTCAAAGCCAATTTAATTAATTGCCACATCAATACTAAAGTAATCAAAGCCAATATAACATCTTTCAAAGATGTTGCTCAATTTTCCAAATAAACACTCACAATTCAAGCATTTTCAAGAGTAGAACTAATTTTTGGTATAGCATCCGTTCTAGTTCATGTTTTTGATTTATCAGAAAGTCCAACATTATCAAGATAAGAAGACGCTGACTGATCAAAAAGTCTTTGAACAGTAACAACAACAATAAACATCATCGATATCCAGAAAGCAAAAATCACTGGTTTAAAGATTAAAATAATGACTTTCTTTAAATCAAGAATATCTTTTATATCATTATTCAGTAGATTTCATTTCTTTATTGATGAAAGATCAAGGGCATATATTAAAACAACAATAGGACTTATAGCAATAAATATTCGCAAAAATACTAATCTCATAACAAGCAACACTATTAAAAGTGCCAAAGCTATTGAATAAAGAATAACCGTTCAAGATTGTAAAATAAGATTAGTTAAAACTTTCTCTATTGTATCAACACAATTTGCAGAGACTGGTATTGGTCTAGTAACAAAATCCTGAGCCTTAAAAGCTGTAGCTCAAAGATAAATAAAAGGTCCTCATAAATTGCTTGCACTAGGTAATAATGCATCCATTGTTTCTTTCTTTGGATCAACAGATCAACCACCTCATTCAGTTTTCTCAATTGAAAACCAAGTAGAATTATCTCATTCCAAATAATCATCAGTAAATGCGTTTATTACAATAATTTTTTTATCATTTAAAACATCACTCTTAACCATTTCACTTTTAAATGTTTCTAACATTTTAGAATCAGCACTCAAAACCTGAGAAGAAAACGAAGAAACTGTTGCTAAACCAATTGTAGAAAGATCTACCAATACCATAACCATAAACCGACTAATCTGAACAAGTACTGAAGCGACCAAAATATCCTTTACTTTACCAATTGGAGGTTTATCATCTTTAAAGAAAATATACTTAAAAATATAATAAATAAACAGAAATCATAATGCATAATTTGCAATAGTTCTCGACATTTGCCATATTTTCCACAAAAATGAATCCAAATGCATAAATTCTCAATATACCATAGCATTAGTCATCAATACCCCAGCAAAATTTCAGAGTACTATCCAAATCCAAGAAAAGAATTTTCATAAATTAGTAAGAAATACATAGATGGTATCAAGAGAATCTTTTGTTACTCAACTACACTTATCTGAAGCAAAAGTAGGATAACAAGAGAAAACTATTACCATAACAATGATAATTCCTAACTTAAAATATTGTGATAGTTTTCTATTGTTGTGCATCTGTTGTGGGTTCTCATCCTTCTAAAACATACTTATCATCTTTCTTTATTATTTTATAATCTGTTTTTTCAGTCTTACCTTCATTTAGAATAATACTCTTACCTCATTTTTCATTTGCATGCTTTACAATTTGTTCAAGTTTCTCCTTTGTATCAGCATGCTTAATCATACTATTATAAACACCTGAAATCTGTTCAGATTTTGAGGCCCAATTTTTCGTAGCATAAACAGCATCCAATCTTGAAATCATAGCACTTGTATCTGCATGTGCTGCATCATCTATTCAAAAAGCATCATTAAATGTAAGACTTCATTTATTAACAAAAGAACGTCATTTCTTTTCATCACTAGTCTTTCACCAATCCAAAAGTGACTCTAATCTCTCTTTATCATTAGACATCATATCACTCGTCAATTCCTTGTAAATTTGATCAGGAGCATTTGTCAATCAAGACCAAGATAATCAATTCTTTCAAACCGGAATAATTGGAGTTGTTGAAAGGAATGTTTCTCACAACCCCTGTATTGTTCATCAAATAGACTCTCATACAGCAGTTTGCTTTATAGCCCAGAATAACAAAAACCAAGTTATTCATAATCAAAAGAACATCGTTAATAACCAAGAAACATTCAACATTGTTGAATCAAGTTTTACCTTAATAAATCATAATAAATCCATATCAGATCATGAAAATTTTGCTCCAGTAACTTCAGCAAGATTTTCATAAAATTTAGTAGTTTCAGTCTCAGATAAATAGGCATTCGGGTCTCCTGTTCAAATTCAAACAGAATTCTTCAAAACTGTCATAAAAATAAGAGAGACTCACACAGCAAAACTAATCAAAACAGGAGCTAACAACAATTTTATTAACTGATCAAAACTAATATATTTTTTCAAAGAATCAGGTAAACTAAAGACACCCTCAAAAACATTCACTAAAACAAGGAATGGAGAAAGAGCTATAGCAATCCACAATAATCAAACTCTTGCAAAAAGGACAACAACCAATGCTAATAAGGGGAGAACAAGCAATAATGAAAAACATACATTTACAAATGTTATAACGAACTTTTGCCATAGTCACCTATTCCCCGTATCAAGATTTGAATATACAGACATACTCGAATATAAAGCAGCAAATGGTCATGTCATTGATCCTGCCTTTTTTATAATGTTAGCCAGTGTTATATCAGGAGATTGAGCTGATGAATATAAACACTCCCAATCATTCTTTCCTTTCTCTCTCTTTGATGGTACAAAACCTACATTTCAACCCATACAATCCGAATGTGTATTTTTTCAAAATTTTCTACCATCTACAGAGACACTTCAACCACTAGTCTTTCATCCAGGTAAATATGAGATCTTTCAATTTGATAAAGGGAAAATAATTCACTTCTCAACAAGCTCCTTAACTGTAGATTCATTCCCATCTTTTTCAATAATCTTTCTATAGGTATCTAACGTAGAAGCATAATTTTCATTACCTGTAGAAGCACCATCTACATAAAATTCATTATATGATAACAAAGCTCAATAATACATACAATATCAATCCACCATTTTATATCAATCACCTAAATCAATAAATTTTCTACCTATAGCAAATGACTGTTCCTCATCTCATCATCAAAATTTTACATGTGCAGTTTCACAAGGAGCAATATATTGATCTCATGACATTTGCCAGTAATACCTTATAGCATCTGAAATATCTCACTGAGTTTCAGGTTTTACCGTATAATCTCAAAGCTGAAAATCAACATTCATTTTAAACATTTTAGCATCATCTCATGATCAAAGAGTTTGATCTTTTAATATAGAATAAGGTAATCATCAAATACTATACGTTAAAACTGTTGATAAATCGACTAAAACCATCATTATGAACCAACTCGCCTGAATCAAAACACTAGCAATCAATATTTTTTTCAACAAATCAGGAAGTTTTAAGTTTTTTATTCAAGTTTTTCACGAAAAATTCCAATACAGAATTCAAAATAGAAATAAAAATCATAAAGTATAATTAGCAAAAGTTCTAACAAGTTGCCAGATCTTCCACAAAGAAACATCTAGCCCCATAAAAGAACCATAAATCATAGTATTATCCATAGCCAATCAAGCTAAAGCAACAAGTGGCCAAAGCAACGCAAACGCAATATTAGAAATAGCCTGCATAAAAGTATCAATTGAAGCCAACTTCTCTTTTTGAGATTGTTGTTCACTCTTATCACTAGTCTCCGCATAAACTTCATTAAAAGAAAAATAGTTCTGCTGAGGCAAAAATGAAAATCACAATAATAAGATAAATAATGACTTCAATAACAATTTCTTTTTTTGTTTTAATTGTTTTGTTAGAAATGATACAACCTTAGATATCATATTAAATTTTCAATAAACTAAAGAATCTTCACTCTTTAGTATCAAGTATAAACAAAAATAAAAATATAGTTAATATTACAAAGAATATTCGTCTTTTTCTGGTTGACTTAATAATTTTTATATACAAAATATGTAAGAAATTTTAACTACTCTTCAAAAAAATCCTGAATAATTTTTTTCATCTTTAATATCTTCATTTGATAAGGATATACTTTTGTTTCTACACCCAAAAAAGAGGCAACCAAGAACAGATGCAACCTAGCAGTTACAACAATATCAGCATTCTTAACATTCTGTGCAAAATTAGCAAAACTCTCCTCCCAATCTAATACTTCAAATTTTGTTAATAATTTCTTTTCTAATACTTCTTTATAATACAAATCATTGTATACCTTATTACTTCATTTACTAACAGGAACATATTTTATAGTATATCAATTTGACAACAAAGATTCACATTGAAGTACTAAATCATCAAAAAATTTCTCACCATTTTTATTAAGATTTATTAATGCAACTTTACTATGTTCAACTTCTCTTTTAATCCAACTCCATGAATAAGCAAACCAACTCGTATCAACAAAAAACTCAGCATTTTTAAATCAATATTCATGAAGTGCTTCAACAGATTCATTATCACGTGCATAAATATGTTTTACCTTTGATAACAAAAGATCAAATAACTTAATATTCCATTTTTTTTCAGGAATTTGAATTCCTCACATAAGATAAACATTAACTTTATCTAATTTACGCCACAATGGAATCAATCAAGCAAGCCAATACCAATAAGAATTAGGGCTTTCTTCTGTCAGAATTTCACCTCATCATATAATAACACTATCAACAGATTTATATATTCTTAATTCTCTTTTAATTTTAGAAAAAAAGTACCTACAAAAAGAACGTACTCATTTTGGAAATTCATGTAAATAAGTTATTGGTTTCAAATCTGTGAACTGAGAAAAAAAAGATTTCAACCAATTAACATCATAAGCAGAAACAACAACTTCTTTTCACTGTTTTTGAAGCAAACGAATCGTTCACAACAAAATAAGTTCATCTCCCATATTTCTATAGGACCAATTTCCCATAATCAAAACTTTATTTCACTCTATTGGGAGAGTTTTCTCTAATTCCATTCTTTCCATGAGAAAAAGAAATAAGAATAAAGACAACAGATTCTAAGTAAAAGTATAAGAAAGAAATTAATAATTACAACAAAAAAGTTTTCACTTAGGATTGACTTCTCTTCCTAAAATGGATAAAAATCAAAAACATAAACAAAAAAACAATACTAATATGCTTAAATTTTTCAAATTCTACAAAAAAGAGCTCCTCTGGAAAATATTAGGATCTTCCATAGGAGCCATCATTTGTGCACTATTCTATTTCAATCTTCCACAAACAATCGGGAAAACATTAGTGGGGATGTTGTGTTCTTTCTGGATAATAATAATGATATCAACCCTGGTATCACTTATCCTCTTGTTGATAACTGTTCACAAAGGAGAAGGCTCACCCTATCACGATTTCATTCTTGAGCAAAAAATCATTCCACGGTTAATACAAAAACGTCAACGAGTGAAGGACAAAATCAAGAAAGCTAAATATAGCATATTGATTGAAGAACTGAATCTCAAACTAACGTCAGATGATAGAGAAAAACTCGAAATACAAAAACGAATCAACACAATAAAACTATCATCTATCCCATGTACCGAGAAACAAAAGCTCAAGCTCAAAAAAGAGATTAAAGAAATAGAAATAGAGCTGACCAACGACGCTTCAGAGAAAATGAAATTATCTGAAGAAGTTGAAGCACTTGAAGAATTACTTCAATGAAAAAACATAAACTAGTACCATGTATTATGGTACTAGTTTTTGATTACTCTAATCTTGTAAAAAATGATTGAAATATTTTACCCTATCTTCATCAATTCAGAAACTTTTTGCAACAATAGGAACCATAAATTCAGAAGGTACTAAATGGAGATCTATCTGTTTCTTTAATACTTTAACTAAAAGATTTAAAGAAAAATATTTTCACATAATTAATAACCGTTTTAATGGATTCTTAGTATTAGCATGTTTCAAATAATTTTTTAATGTTAACTTTTCAATTCCTTTAGTCTCAAATAATGCATGAGGATACGGAACAAAATATCAAAAATCATGATACATCATCCACCTTTTTACCTTAACATTTCTTGTCATCCATAGCGGCATCCGACCTAACCAACGAATCATACTATTATACCATATTAAATCAGGCTTTTCTTTTTTTATAAAAGAATAGAATCTTATCGCCTCATAAAGATTAAAACATCATATTCAAATTCATAACAACTTTTTAATTTTTCCTAAAACTCATTTAGGACAATTACTTCAATAAAGTACGACTTCATATCAATGACTTTCTAATAACGATTTAACATCATGAATATATGTTTCTATTCATCACACCTTATTAATAAAATCACTAACTAGTACAATTTTCTTTACTTTAAAATCAAAAGCTAATTTCTGAAATCTTTCATACCATTTCTCCTTTGAATATCTTAAAGCAATTCATTTAGACTTTTCAGCTAATTTCTCATAAAAATGAAAATCATTAGCTTCTCTTTCTTTCTTTAACTTTGATATCATTTCAGAAAATTGAAGAACTTCTGTATTTCATTTACACTTATCAATAGCATATTCATCAGGAATAAATGGAACTAATCATCATTTTTTAAATCCTACAACAGGAATTCCCCATTTTAATACATTAATTGCACTCAATCAAAAAGTTTCAATAAATCTTGAAGGCATAAGACAATAATCAATATTTTCCAAATATCTTTCAACATCAGATAATGGTTTCCATCAAAAATAATGAACATCTTTAAAACGATGAGATAATTCTAGTACTCATTCTTCATAACTTCAACTTCAAAAAATATATATCTCAAATGGAAGTTCTTTTTCTGGATATTGATTGATAAAATCAAAAATTAAATCGAATCCTTTCTCAGTTTCCAACCTTCCTAAAAATAATAATCAAAGTTTATTATGCTTCATATAACTATTCATATGAAAGTATAAAACATATAACCATATAAAAGGATATCTATAAATAATTCAAGTACAATTCTAAAACAAAGTTTTCTTGCTTTCTTTTTTAAGATAATTACTCTCATAACAACAATTTATCCAATATACAATATATGGTTAAATCACTTATTGATACTTATCTTCAAACTGATAATAAAAAAGCTGCTGCTTCTAAACATCCAGCATTTTTAGAGCATCTCTTAGATAGAATAAAATTCCATATCTCAAAATGATGAAAAATACTTCTTATTACACTAACAAAAAAATCATCAGAAGAAGTAACAAGTTTTCTAATATCGCAATGATTTAAAGCATTCTATCTTCATAGTGAAATCGCAGCTATTGATCGTTGGGAAATAATCAAAAAACTAAGAACATGAGAAATAGATATTATTGTATGAGTTAATCTTTTAAGAGAATGAATTGATCTTCCAGAAGTAACATTAATCTGAGTTTTAGATGCAGATAAAGAATGATTCCTAAGATCAACAACATCTTTAATCCAGATTATTTGACGTGCAGCCAGAAATCCAAATAGTGAAGTTATTCTTTATGCTGATACCTTCACTGAATCTATGATAAAAGCATTACGAGAAACATATCGTCGTCGTAATATCCAAGAGAAATTTAATAAAGAGCACTGAATTACTCCAAAACTAGCTAAATCTAATGTTAAATCACTAGAAACCGTAAAAACAGATCTAGATTTAGAACAATCGTTCTGAAAACTAGTAAATGATAATAAGACTAAAAAATTAAAAAGAGCAACAAAAGCAGAAAAAGCTATCATCTTAAAAGATTTAAAAATCCAATTAGACGAAGCTATAAAAGCTTGGGAATTTGAAAAAGCCGCAGTAATCCGCGACCAAATCAAAGAAATATCTTGAGAATAATTAATATCTATCAAAATCTAACTCCTCTTTCTCATGCAACATTAGATAGAATTTTTGCAGGGACTCAAAGACTCTTCAATCTTTTCTGAATAGAAACAAAATCTTCATTATAGAATTTATTGCTATCTTTATAATGTCTTTTCTTAAAATTCTTCATTGCCTTATCACGCTTTTTCTGATCAGGAGAATTCATATCTTCGTCATCTCAATTAGAGAACAAATCTCAATAATTATTCTCTCATCATGTAACACTTTGATATTCTTCCCAAGGAACAAGTTTCCTTATAGGTAAGTTCTCTCTTACAGGGAAAACTTCATTCAATAATGCCTGGTCTCAAGCAATTTCATTAAAATGCCCAATAAAATAATCAACAAAAAAATCAAGAACATCATCAACTTGCTTAGGAGGTGCTGATCTTCACATACTCAATACACGTCCCTTAAACATATACCATATCAAATGTTTATAATCATCAGGACTATATTTAGCATTTACTGATATAGTTTTTTCTCCTGACATATCAGGAATTACAAAAGAAATAGGTTCTCCTGAACGTTCTTTATCAATTACTTCTTTAATCATTTGAATCATTCTATTGTTTTCTTCATCATTTCACGTTCAAAACCCTTCATAATTAAAGAGTAATTTAAATTCTTTCAAGAAGAATTTTGGACCAACATTTTCCGTATTTTTAGCATTTTTCAGAGATTTCAATAAACTCTCCCAAAATGCTGCTTTATCATTTCTTTCATCTGTTTCTCAAGAGAATCAATCCTTATCATATCCTTTGTTCTGACGAATAGATTCAGGAGAAGCTAATAACGCATAGTGTCAAGTAATCTTAGGCTTTGATCTCCATTTAGGACTAATTGAATCTGGATTTTGATCCCAAAGAATTTTTCTAACCTTACTTAACACAGGATCTGATTGTTCTGTAGTCTTCAATGATTCAAAGAACCTATCAATTTGTGAAGAATTAGCAGTCCACCATTCCTTTAATGCACCAAATAACTTTTTATAAGGAACATTATCTGAAGTAGCTAAGAATTGTTCCATAGAAAGTCCTTTAGATGCCATAAACTCTTTAAATCAACAATTAGATTTTTCTAAGATATACCATGCATTTGCTTGATTTTCATTTTTTTCTCAGAAAAAAGCAGTAGGTAACATGTAAGCTCTAGCCAATCCATCAAATCTTGTTCTTACGCTCTTTCCCTCTTTTCTATTCAAAATTCATGTCAATGTAACAAAGGTCATAGCAACATTCAAATTCACAAAATCTGAATCATTAACGGCCACTTCACCTAATCTTTCAATATTTCATAATCATCTATCAATTCTTCATGAAGTAATATTCTTTTCAACTTCTTTAAATACAGGATCAAAAAGATTATACTTTTTCGTTCCAGTATATCACTTATCCATAGCAGCTTCTCAAACTCATTCATCAACAGCACTACTTAATTGAGAAGCAAATTCATTAGAATACATTAATTTCAAAGCTTGAACATTATTATCACTTGGAGCTCAGAAATATTCATCCTTACCATGAGAATTCTCAATACAGTTAACCATATATGTAGTTTCTGATTGTACCAAAAGATCACTTAACTGCTTAACCTTACCTGAATCACCAGCAGCCTCAGCCATTTTAATATCATTCTCAAGTTTTCTTCTCATTTGAAGATATCTCTTATAATGATCAGGTCAAAAAAGACATTTAATCCATAAACATTGATTGTCTTGATCAGCTAAACCACGATATAATCATGCACCTTTTTTAATATTAGCAATCATTGCTGCAGCAATAATAGGCCTTAATTCATCATCTTCTCAAACAAAAGTTCATGAAGAAACAACATCTTTCAATGTTTTAAATCCATGTTTATTTAATACTTTATTAAGCATCCTTAATTTTTGTCAACTTGGCACATCTGCTCAATCAGCAAAGAAACTAGCAAAATCTGCCATAGCTGAAAATTCTTTTAACCATGTATCAATTCACTCCCATATTGCTTTATCCATTCATTTTTCAGCCTTATCTTGAGCTTGCATAGCGGCTTCTTTTAATGCAGGAGAAGCCCATCCAAACCATTTACCAATCTTATCATAGATTCATTTACTTACTAACCAATTCAAACAATCTTCATTCTGTTTTTTTTGATAATTATCAATTCCATCGCTCAATGATTTCCAAATATTCTTAAACGAATAAATCATAGATCAAATACTAACCCACTTTAATTTAGTAGTTTTATGAGAAACAATATCCTGAATTCTTACTTTTTCTTCTTCTGCAATACGCTCAGTTTTTGGGGCAAGACCTTTCTCACTAACAAATATTAGAAAATCAGGATAAGACATTCTTTTTTTATAGTCAGAAATCGAATTTTTAACCTTAAAAGAAGAAGATCTTACAGTTACCGTTCCATCGTTATTCCAATCAACTTTATAAACTACTTTACTATCATCAGGAACATTTAATCAAGTACTAAAATATTTTACTTCTTCATTATGTTCTTTACCATCCATTCCTCTGCTTCTAAGCATCAACTTTTTACCCTCAAAATGAGCATCTCAAAACATCGTATCTTTACAAAGTCATTGTTTTGAAAAATTATTAAATGCATCCTCAAAATCTTCTCTAGGAGAAAGAAGCTTAAATGGAGTTCCTCAAACATCAGGATACTTATCTAAAAAACGTTGTTTAAAAACAGATAATGGCATCTCAATATCTTTATTTTCATATCCTCATATCAAATCAAGTTCAACTCAATTACTTCTCATTGTTATCATTCATCTATTCCAATCAACATCTTTAATATAGAGTTTCATCCAATCCTTAGCTACCTCATTTCTAGGAGGCAAAACAGACTCTCACCAAGGCCAATAAAGAATAGCTCATGGTCAGAATCAACCTTCTTCATCACCTTCTCTGGCTTCATCTCATTTCAAATTCTTCCATTTTTCTAGTATTTCTTGTTTAAAAGACCTTTCAGTATCTTCAGGTAATGAATTTTCTTCATCAGGATTCTCAGGATTCTCTCCACCATTTTGTCTATCTTCTTCATCAAGATTACGCTTACTCTTATCAAGCTCAATATCCTTATTCAATGATTTGAAAAAATTTGTTAATTTTTTTCATTGTTCAGATTCAGGATCATAACTTTCAATAGCTGAAGGAGTTCCCATTAAATATAAAATAAGAAGCTTTCAAACTTTAGAATCTTCTAATACAACATCTTTATGAACACTAGCAGGTGCTCCATCAGGATTAGTTGTAGTATTTTCAACAAAATCTCATTGAAATAATTTATTAAATAATTGCTGATCATCTATTGAAAGATTTAAATTATCAGCTCATGTAATTGTAAATTTAATAGGCAAATCTTTAGCATTTAAGAACTCAGTAAAGTTTTTTAAATCTGGATTCGCTCATCATGATTTTAATTCTTTTTCTATATGAAGATTAACACCATTAACAGAAATTTCATTCTTTGAAAAATCAAAAAGATCCATAAAGAAACGCTTAAATTTCTCTGTATCATTTCAAAATGCTTCAATAGCTCAACTTGCCTCCATAGCTTGAAGTCTTAATTCTGCTAATTTTGAAAGAAAAATATTTCTATGGGTTGTATCATTATTCAAACAAGCAATATCAAAATTCTTCTCATAAAGATAACCTAAAGCTTGAGCCACTAATGGATCAGTAGCCGCTACCTTATTAAGATAAATCTTCCAATATACTTCTTCTAAATTCTCTTCTGTTGCATTTTCTAATTCTTCATAAAATTCAGGCAAATTATCTCTCGCATATTCCTTTAAACTTTCATATCATTTTTCTCCCATACCAAATTGCTGAGATTGAGGAATAACACTTAAAGATAATGGTAAAGAGAATGAATCAGTAATATTCTCTGCAACTGAACCTATCCACTCAACTCTAGAATGTAATCTTGAGATAATAAGCTTACTAAAAAGATAATCAAAACTCTTTTGTTGACTCTCAGTCCAATCAGAGAAACTCTTAGTATTTAAATTTTCATTAATATTATTATTCGATGAATCATTAATTGGAGCTAGATTATTCTCAATCTGGATAAACGTTAAAACAAATTTATTTTTAAACTTTAAATACTTTCATTTATCCTCTCCATTAAGCTGATTTTCAAATAAATTAATAGTAGTTAAAAGTTCAGATAAAGTAGTATTATGATATCTTACTGTCTCATTAAACTTACGAGCAATTTCATTCTCTAATCCATGAGAAAACTCATGCTTAATAGCACTAACAATAGCATTTTCAATACATGCTCTCATTTCATCTGTTTCCTCCAATCATGGTATTTTATTTAAATTCAATGTTCATAACTCTTCAATAGAAAAATTTTCATGTCAGAAAAATCAAAAATCTAACGCATTTCTAGAATTCAAAGCTTGTAATAATCCTGTTCAAGATCCTTCATTAATAGCAGTTTCAGCAGCAACCAAAATATCTTCACCTTGTTTATCAGGATGTGCAGCTTGCAATATATCAAAAATATCTTTCGTAATATGTTCATTTTGAGGATTATCCATCACATTACGTAATTTCACATTTTCAGCACTTTGATTTCTATTGAAAGGTTTAGCCATTCCTAATCGCTATAATCCAAATTAAAAGTCTTCACTATATTATATTCAAGAACCAAAAATTTTCCTAAAAAAACAACAAACTTAAAGAATAAAAGATTGACATATTATCAATTCAATTATTTTATAATATAAAATATTGAATTAGTAAAAAAAACAAAAAATCCCCCTCTCCAATCCATGAAGTGGGGGAAAAACAAATACTAATAAAATTAATATCCGTTTCCGTATCTATATACTACCCCTAGTCATCTCCCATGTATAACACAGAATATAGAGGCAAGCATTTTATAACTAAATAAAAGCAAAAGTCAAGAGTAATAGATATGGCAAAAAATACAATTTAAAAGCCATAAATCACTCAATCATCAAAAGAAATTTAAAACAAAAATCAAAAATTATTATTTATATTTCAATAATTTTTCTCTAATTCTTTCAGAAATTTTTTTTCTATTCCACTCTTTTCCTAAGAACTCTTTTAATCACTCTTTCAAAACCTCCATATCCTTAGAATCAACTAATACTCAACACTTTTCATCAACTAATTCAGAAGTAGCTCCCTCTGAAAATCAGAATACAGGAACTCACATCAATAAAGCCTCAACAGTTCCTATTCAAAAACTTTCTTTTGTTAAATTAATTAATCATGCAGAATCTCTCACAATATCTTGCATTCCTTCAGGATTCCACCCTGTAAAAATAATAGTATCTCAAGCTATTGCTTTTAAACTAGCTTCATCTGGTCAAGATCCAATAACAACTAAAGGTAATTGAAGTTCATTAAATAGTCTAATAATTACTCCTGTTTCTCTTACAAAATTAACTAATCTACCAACATAAACACAATATGGCATAGATTTATAAGCGATACCATTAAACCAATAATTATCTGAAATTTTTGGATACTTAATTTTAGCATCTTTTATTCAATAAATCTCCTCTGCTAATTTTTTAGTATATTCACTATTACATGTTACAGTTGTAAAGGAAGTATACTTCTTATCCCATTTTCTTAATCTAGGCACAACCCAATTAAATACCCTATTTTTAAACCCAGTTAATTTTTTATTATATTCTTCATAATGGCTCCAAATATATTGCATTGGAGAATGAAGATATAAATGCGTTGGAACTCAATCTATTGGAGTAATATTTTTAGCTATAGCAAATGAAGAAATTTGAATCTCATCAGGCTTCCAAGCTTTTATCTTACGAGATAATAATTTCATTAATTCAGGATAAAACACCATCAAGTTACGATAATCAAAGATTGATGATAATACCTTAATCTTTCTCTTAGTACAATAAAGAAAAATCTTATTAATCCAATTAGGTAAAGTTTGTACTACTTTTACCTTATAAAATTTTCCTTCTTTTCAAGGAATAGAGACCTCAATTTCATCGAAATTAGAAATAAGTGTAAACAAACGTATTTCTGCATCTGGTCAATGTTTTCTCAAAGAGTTTACTAATAAATCTTGGAGTACATTAAGTACTCCTCATGGCATTGTCCAACAATTAACAAAAGCAACTCTCATTACACTATTCTAAATAAAACTATTCTAATCCATATCTCTTCATCAAAGCATTACTAGACATCTCTCTACCCATAAAATCAAAGAATAATTCTTTTGCAGGTTTACGAGCTCATTGAGCAAGAATAAGATCTCTATAACGATATCATATTTCTGGATTAAATATTCAATTCTCTTTTATCTTTGAGAATACATCAGCTTCATACGCTTCAGCCCACATATATGAATAATATTTAGCTTCATATCCTCAACCAAAAATATGCAAAAATGCACAATACATTTTATATTCATCTCATCTAACAAATGCAGAATATTTATTCACTTCTCTTAAATAAACCTTATCTAGCTCCTCAACATTATCAGAGATCTCATGAGTATAAAAATAATTATCTATTAATGCTAGTTCATTTTGTCTAGCTACCCAATGCGCCATCATAAATGTTTCTAATGCTTGAAGTTTATCAATTATTTCTTCTGGTAAAGCTTCTCATGTTTGATAATGTTTAGATAACTTTCTAAGAGATTCTGGTTCTTTTACCCAATTCTCCATAATCTGACTAGGTAGCTCTACAAAATCCCATTCAATATTAAATCATGATAAATAAGAATATTTAGATTCTGAAGACATCACATGTATAGCGTGTCAAAATTCATGAAACAAAGTTTCTACATCCCTTAAATAAAGCAATGTTGCTCCATTTTCATTCTTCTGAAGATTAGCAACATTAAAGACAATAGGAATAACTCAGTCTCTTTTTTCTCTCATTACATCAGCCCATGCTCAAGGTCTTTTACCTTTACGATAAAAAGCATCTAAGATATAATAAGAAATAAGCTTTCAATCTTTATATACCTCATACCATTTTTCATCTCATCAATCATTATTCTCTATTGGACGTAATTCTATTCAGAAAAAATCTTTTACAAAAGCATGTAACCAACTTAATGTATTTTCGTATTCGAAATACTGTTTAACCTCATTTTCATTTAATGAATATTTCTCTTCCTTATATTTTCTAGAATAATAAGGAATATCTTCTGAATTAAGGACCTCTAAGTTAAAAAATGACTGTAAATCATTTAACTCTTTTCTTGTTTTTATAAGTGCCTTATCTGAAATACCTTTAATAAAATCATATACGGTTTCAGGTTCTTTAGCCATAGTATCCCAAAGAAAATATTCAGCAGCATTTCTATATCAAAGTATCTCTGATTTCTTTTTAGATATTGTTAATAAATCAATAATATTTCCTCTATTATCAAACTTTCATGAACTAGCCCATGTTTGCATTCTTTCATAAATATCTTTTCTTATTTTAGGATTAGAACAATACTTCAAAACATTTCATAATAATGTCGGATCAGCATCAATAATATAAGCTCAATTTTCTGTCCTTTTAATACCATTTAAAAGATCTTTTGGCATCTCATTCATTGAATCAATATCTTTTATTTCATAAGAAAAACTTGCTTGATCATCAATAACATTATGTTGATAACTCTCTCATTTTTCTGAATATTGTTTATTAAGATCTTTTAAAATATTTTGTTTATCTTCTGGTAAATCAATTCACCTTTGTTGATAATTTTTAATCCATAATTCTAAGATCCTTTTCTGATCATTTGTTAAATCGAGATTATCTCTCATCCATAATAATTTCTGATAATAAGGATAAGAATAAGCTTCTTCATTTATAAAATCTTCTAATTCTGGTCTAAAATTAGTTATAATGTCTCTTAATTGTGGATTATTATAACAACTATCTAAATGATTAATTATTCTCCAAAGATAATCTAATAACGAATCTTCAATAAAATCATCAAATTCTAAAGTTGTATTTTCTTTATTTAATAATGTAGTAAATTTATCTTTCTCCTCTTGCAATAATTCTTTTAGAAGTTCAGGTAAAACATCTAATGATTCTTGTTTCATAAAAACTTTTAAATTAGGTATTCATCATTTTTTTAATTCATTAAGAAGTTCCGATTTCATAAACATATTCAACATATAAAACATAAATATAATTAACTATATGATTATAAAATGCAATTTAGTTTCTTCTTGATATTAATAATATTTTATTTAGTATGAACTTAGCCAAGCCGTTATAGAACCTATATGTTTTATAGGTTTTTTTGTTTTATGAAAATATATTTCGATAAGAATATAATTGGAGAATCTCCTCGACATCCATTTCTAAATCCAATATTATGAAATTACAATCAACAAATTTGGTGATACGATGATGAACAAAGTAAAGAACGGACAAAAATAGGTAAGGAATACCTAGAATATTCACCCAATCCAGAAAATTGTGATTATTTTGTGTATCCAAAAATTTTTACATTAGACGACTATAATACAGTTTTATACTGTATAAAAGAAGCAAAAAAATACAAGAAAAAAGTCATTCTATTTTCAATTGATGATATGGATATACCATATAAATTTAAAAATACAATTGTATATAGAACAAGTTTTTCAACATGACATACATGTGAATTTTGAATGCCATGCTTTCCTCAAAGGCCTAGCATAGTAATATCAAAAAAAGATCATACATATCTTAAAAATTCAATTTCAATATGATATTGCGGTTACACATGATATAATTCATTAAAAATGAAAATAGTATACAACATATTACTAATCAAAAATTTTATTTTTTACAACAAATATCTTAAACAATTTATATTTAAACTCCACAAACACAATTTATATTTTTTCCTAGTTCACGCATGATTATGAAGATTTTTCCGTCAAAAGATGCATAAAAATTGTTTAAAAATAAAAAAATACAAATATGATTATATAATTCGTAATGCTAATATAGATCCTAGGAACAAAGACAAGAGAAAAGAAGAATACATAAAAAATATCTTAGATAACGATTTCCCAATAATAATAAGATGATCATGAAATTACTCATTCAGATTATATGAAGTAATGAGTTTATGAAAAATTCCTATTTTCATAGATACAAATTGTATACTCCCATTTAATGATGAAATCAATTATAAAAATCTATTCATACGAGTACCTTTTTCAGATATCAAAAATTTAGAGAAATACATAGATAATTTCATCCAAAAAAATTGAGATAACATAAAAGATATTGAATGAAAGATAAAGGAAATATACGAAGAATATTTAACAATGCCTCAATTCTATAAACACGTAATACTAAAATTATGTAATAAAAGATAATTTACTTTTTTTAAAATTATCAAAATGATACCTAAAAAAATCCATTATGTATGGCTATGATCAAAAGAAATGCCAGAATTAGCTAAAAAATGTGTAGAAAGTTGGAAAAAATACTTACCTGACTATGAATTATGTCTTTGGAATGAAAAAAATTTTGATATTAACAGCAATAAATACGTAAAACAAGCATTTGAAAATAAAAAATTTGCCTTTGTTCGAGATTACATAAGAATCTGGGCAATGTATACCTATTGATGAATATCAATGGATACAGATGTTGAAGTTTTAAAGAATTTGGACAAGTTCCTTGATTCAAAAGGATTTTCTTGATTTGAAAATAAAGACATAATACCAACCGGTATTATGGCAAGCGAAAAAGGTAATAAATTTATTTGAGAAATTCTAAATCGATACAAAGATAAAAATTTTAATCCAAATAATCTAATCCCAAATACAGCCATCATAACAGCTATAGCAAAAGAAAAATATTGATTCAAATGATGAACATGAGATAAATTGGTAAAATTAAAAAACGATATATATGAATTTTATCCCAAAAATTATTTTTGTCCTATTGATCATTTTAACCCCATTCCAAATTATAAAAAATGTCTAAAGGATAAAAACTGCTACACAATTCATCGATTTGCATGATCGTGGTTATGAAAATCAAAAACAAGAAGATATATAGAAAAAATAATGGTTAATATGCTAAAAAAAATTCATTTATATGAAATCACAAAAAAAATTTATTACAAATTTTTTAAATAAGATTTTATTATTTATTTTTTCCGTATGAAAAAAATTCTTGCTATATTTGGTACTAGACCATGTGCCATAAAAATGATTCCATTAATAAGAGAACTCAAAAAAAATAAAGATTTCGAAACATATGTTTGTTCAACATGACAACATAGAGAAATGCTTGATTCTGTATTAGAAGCCTTTGATATGAAGCCTGATTACAATTTAAATGTAATGAAAGAAAAGCAAACCCTATCAACATTAACTTCTGCAATAATAACAAGTTTAGATCCAATACTAAAAGAACTAAAACCAGATTTGGTACTGGTTCATGGCGATACAACAACATGATTTACTTCTAGTTTGGTTGCTTTTTACAATCAAATTCCAGTATGACATGTTGAAGCTTGATTGAGGACATTTGATAAATGGTCCCCATTCCCTGAAGAAGTAAATCGTCAATTAATATCTAAGATTGCAAGTATAAACTTTAGTCCTACAGAAAATAATAAGAATAATTTAATAAATGAATGAATAGATGAAAAATTTATTTATGTTACTGGAAATACTGCAATAGATGCTATGAAAATAACAGTGAGTGATAAATATGTTTTTAATAACAAGTTATTAAACAAAATAGACTATAACAATAAGAGATTAATATTAGTAACTGCACATAGAAGAGAAAATATTTGAGAAAATATAAAAAATATTTGCGAGGCTATAAGAGATACAATTAATAAATATGAAGATGTTATAGCTGTTTTCCCTGTACATTTAAATCCAGTAGTTAGAGAAACTGTATATCAAGTATTATGAAATACTGGAAGATGTTATCTTACAGAACCCTTAGATGTATTTGATCTACATAATTTAATTAACAAATCATATTTAATAGCAACAGATTCATGATGATTACAAGAAGAAGCTCCTTTTTTATGAAAACCTGTATTAGTCTTAAGAACTGAAACAGAAAGACCTGAAGCTGTTGATGCTTGAACAGTAAAAATAGTATGAGTTAAAAAGCAGGATGTAATTAATCATATTGAAAACCTACTTAATAATAAAGAAGAATATGAAAAAATGGCTAAAGCAGTAAATCCATATTGAGATGGAACAGCTTCAATTAAAATAGTTAAAGCAATTAAAAACTTTTTCTTATTTTAATTTAGTTGAATATTTAAATTAATTCAATCTATTTGATATTTAATTTGTGATGTTAAATGGTTATATAATTCATCATTTTTCACTGTTTCTCTTTCTATCTTATTAAATGAATAAGAATCACCATCTAATTTAGATATTGTAAAAATATCATTTCATAACAATTTATTAATATTCATCGTTATTCACCAATTTCTATTACACGTTCCCTTATTATCAAAAACATAATTATACATTTTATCCATTTCTATTTCTCATTTTCATACCAATTTCTTTATAGAAAAGAAAAAATCTGTATGTTGTAATATATTTCTATTTATTAATCAAGATTTTATACCACATCAAACTACAGTCGCAATACATCTTGTATATCGATTGTTTCACATTTTTTCCAATTCTCATTCAACCATTCATATTTGTTTTCTATGGTCTCATATGATTATGAGAATTCATGTGTCAAAAAAATTAAGGCTTTTTAAATTCAGAAAAAAATCATATAGAGTATCTTCACTATATTTTAAAGCTAAATCATGTGTATCTCAATACGGTGTACTATATTTACCCAAATCAGGATGAAAAGAAATTGTTTGTAATCAAATAAAGTACGGATCTTTTTTATTCTTTACTTCTTCTATAACCTTTTTATATAACATTCAATCAGGAGAAGCATTTCGTGAGAAATGCTTCTCCTGACTGAAAGCTTCTTCTCAAACAATTTTTTTAAATCAAATTTCTTTTAATCGATTTCTTTGATTTAAAAAACTTAAAGGACAAGCTGAAATAAATTCTGTATAATATCATTTATTATTTAACCATTCTGGTAACGGTAAACCTATACTATTAAAACACGTATAATCATCATACTGGTAAGGATAACATCATTGAAAAACACCAACATGAGCCTGTAGAGAACAAGTTCAATTAGAAATAAAATTTTTTAATATTATTCATTCCTTCTGAATTTCATCAAAAAACTTCAAATTATCGTATCATCATAATAGTTTAGAATCAATCGAAGACAGCGATTCCGAAAAAATCAAGATAATATTTGGCTTTTTATTTTCTCAATTTTCTTTTATAACATATTCTTCATATTTTTTATTATTATCCCATTTTTTATAGTTATAAAAAGGATTTCAATTATAAACATTTATAATATTATTTAGTGTATATATGTTTCCAAAAAATCTAATATTCCATTTCCTATAGTGCAAAATAATTTTAGAAAAAAAATATGTTGTTATAAAAAAACCGAATAACAAAATGTAAAAATTAAAACTTATTATATGATGATAAATAAATCACTGTGTTAAAAATATAGAAAACAAAAGCAATGATAAAAATAAGAATAATAACAAAAAAATATGTTTCTTGTATTGCAGAAATCAATCTATAGAAAAAAAAGAAAATATATCTGGAATATATGCTCTATAGCTAAAATATTTAATTGTTATAACATCAATATAGAAATAGAAACAGGAAAGCAACAAAAATAAGTCAATAAATATTCATAGAATTATAGATGAACAGTTATTCAACAAAATAAAAAAAGAAAAAACTATTAATACGGGATAATCACTCAAAAAATATAAAATTTGATAAAAAAGAGGATTTTCCCCCTTATACTGATTAAAAATAACAAACCACTTAATACTAATTAACAAAAATACTAGAATAAGGAAAGCCATTCAGTATCAGAATAACTCATCATTAACAGCAGATAACCACATATATATTTGTTTTATTTATTAAAATCATAATTCAATATTATTTTTTCCACATCCCAATCTCGCCATTTAGATTTAAGTAAGTCTTTTACAGTTTTTTCATCAAATCTATATTTTATTACTTTTGCAGGATTTCAAACAACAATAGCATATGGTGGGACATCCTTTGTAACAACAGATCAGGCTCATATTACAGCTCATGTTCATATTGTTACTCCTTTTAAAATTATAGCATCCTTTCAAATCCGAACGTCATTTCATACTACGATTGGAGCTCATGTATACCTTGGTGTAAAATTCTCAAATTCAAAATATGTAGTTAAACAAGAATAATCGTGTGGCACTGATGCAATAAAAGAAACATTATTTGCAATTGAACAAAATTTTCAAATAGTTATGGATTTATCCTTTGATGAATAAAAACGATTTCTATCATTCAAAGAAACATAATCTGAAATATAAACTCATTCATTAATACCTCTATCACACTTTCATATCTTAACATGATGTCAAATTCTGACTGTTCACTCTCTCAAATGTGTAAATTGGACTAATTTACACATATTCCGAGACAATTGTCACTTTGAATATATATAGATAATAATCTTTTGGAAAATGTTAGGAATTAGTTTTCAAATATATATATATCGACGTTTCATAAATACAAATATATATGATAAATTTTTAGTTCTATTATTTAGAATAAACCAATCTAAAATAAATACCTACTTAAACCCTAAAACATCTAAATTTTTTCAAAATATATTTAGTCCATTTTTCAGGAATAATTAATTCCCATATACGATAAGCCAAACCCTTTAGAAAATATTTCTTAGGATAGTATTTCGCATATTTAAACATCAACTGAACATTAAACCATTTTTGTTTTCTATAATGACTTATAGTAACTGATTTTTGATTAATCCTATATTTTATATATGAATCTACAAAATTATACATCTTACATACTTGTCACATCCTTAACCATAGTTCATAATCTTCCATATAATTCCAATCAGGATTATAATATCATCATGCTTTCTCTAATGCACTTTTTCTCATTACTATACTACTATGTAATATCCAATTTCATACTAACATATTATCTCTTATCTCTTTATCTGTTCTTGGTCTCTGAAATGAATACATTTCTTTTTCATCTTGATCTATTACAATACAATTAGTTCATACTAATCCATAATCCTCATGCTCTTCTAAAAACTCTACTTCCATTTTTAATTTTTCTTTATCCGCCCATATGTCATCGTCATCTTGTCTTGCTATGTATTTACCTTTAGAAAGATCTATTCACTTATTTAATGTCTTTGTTAATTTTAAATTCTTTTCATTCTTTACATAAACAACTCTTTCATCTTTTTTTTCATATTCTTTAATTACTTTTTCTATATCATTCGTAGAAGCATCATTAATAATTATCAACTCAAAATCTTTAAATGATTGATTTAATACAGAATCAACACTTTCCCTAAACCATACTTCTCTTCAATTATAAGTTGGAAGAATTACAGATACTAATGGTTTCTTCATGATAATTAATTTAGGAATTAAAATCATAGTACATAATCATTATTTCTTCATCATCTCTCTAACAAATCACCATCCATACATTAATGGATGTAAAAAGACTAATGGATAAACATACAAAGAAATTAAACTCTTTGTCTTCTTAAAATTCTCTATAAACACTGCTGTCGCTAGTATGAAAACAAAAACATAAGGTAACACAAATATCCAACTTATGAATAACAATGGAATCAATAATATAGTATATAAAAAATAACATAAGCTAAGATGAACATATAATCTAGGTATTGCTCTATAATACTTTGTCATTTTGGCAGCTCATGATCAATACTTCTGCATATGCTTTAGAAACTGTCAGAATGTCTCATCTAATCTATGCCATATCTTAGCTTCTGGACAATACAAAAACTTATATCAATCTTTTGATAATCTATAATTAATCTCTATATCATCAAAAAATGTAGCATACGCAGTATTAAACATATACTTCTTTATAATTTCTGCTTTATAGATACTATTATATCATGCTATTGATGGTATATATTTAATTCATTTTCTTACACAAAATGCAGGATTTCATAATGTCATGATATAACTACAAAAGTAGTTATTTAACATTAACTCAAACTTTGAGATCTTTCATTCTGTTTCAACTAACCTAGGTCATCATGCTCATGCTATTTTATCATCTTTTTCAGCTAATTTTATTTTTAACCATAAATTTTCTAATCGATATTCATCGGCTCTACAATCAGCATCTATTTGAGCAACATATTTAGATTTATCTGATACTAAATCTATAGATACATTTCTAGCAAATGAATGTCCATAAGCATATCATCACCATTTATTTTCATATTTTTTTTCATTTACTATTGTATGTTTAATTCATTCTTCTGTTAAGTATTTATCAGAAGATTTAATGGTATTATCTTTAGAATTACCATCTACTATTATAATTTCAAAATTTTCTTTTCAATATGATTGTTTAGAAAGGTATTCTAATGTTTTCAAAAGATGTTTTTCTTCATCTTTTGTAATAATACAGATAGAAATGAAATCTTTGTTCATATAGCCTCAAAATCAGATAAAACAATATCTGACATGAAACAAAGAGAACTTATAATTAATCTAGTCGCCAAACCATTATACAACCCATTCTTTTTTTGATATAAGTTGTGATTAACTACAAGCTCTCTTTCTTTCAGATCGCTTGCTACTAACCACAGAATTGTCATATTTTTTTAAAGCTTAAAAAAAGACGACTAACCCTGCTGCGTAGTCGCCAAACTAATATCTCATCCTCTTTTCAAAGGAACCAGATATGCAACAGAACTAATCGTCTATTTATTCTGGTTCAAACACAAAAAGAGGATAATTAGGATTATTTAGATAAGATATTAATTTGGCACTGTTAACATTATTAAATTACTACATAAAATCAACTATTTTCTTAAGAAAGATCAGCATTAAAAATATCTATTATTATTCTTGCATTTTAAAAATTTTTGACTAATATAGCACCAACATAAAATATGTGCTATTTTATATCCTAACATACTTTAAATATGAACTTTAACAAACTAACAATAAAGGCTAGCGAAGCCATACAAGAAGCAAATAGCATATGTTCATCTAGAGATAATAACCAAATCACTACTGAACATCTTTTTTACGCAATGTTAGAACAATCAGACTGATACATCCCCGCCATTCTAAGAAAATTAGATATTAATAAAGAACAAATAAAAGCAGAAACTATACTCTTAATAGACAATCTTCCTAAAATCCAATGAAATTCACAAATAGGTATAAGTTCTGAACTCAATAGAATCATTGAAGATAGTGAAAAAATCATGAAAGAAATGTGAGATAGTTACATCACTACTGAGCACTTTTTCCTATCCATTCTAAACAAAGAAAATAAAGTCAGGAATATGCTAAATAAATTATGAATTAATTATGATAATGCATGTACTACAATAAAAAATATGAGAAAATGAGAAAAAATTGAAACTAATGATCCAGAAGTTAGCCTAGAAGTACTATCAAAATATTGAAAAGATATTACTGCTATTGCAGAAAAATGAAAACTAGATCCAATTATCTGAAGAGATGATGAATTAAGAAGAGTTCTTCAAATTCTTTCTCGTAGAACAAAAAACAATCCAGTACTTGTAGGAGAACCAGGAGTATGAAAAACAGCTATTATCGAACTTCTCGCACAAGAAATTGTAAAATGAGAAGTACCTGATTCTTTAAAAGATAAAAGAATTATAGAACTAGACATGGGTTCACTTATGGCTGGTAGTAAATATAGATGAGATTTTGAAGAAAGATTAAAAGCTATTCTTAAAGAAGTAGAAAAATCAGATTGAAAAATCATCCTCTTTATCGATGAAATCCATATGGTCGTTTGAGCATGAAAAACTGAAGGATCTATGGATATGTGAAATATGTTAAAACCAGCTCTTGCTAGATGATCTATTAGAGTAATCGGAGCTACAACAATTAACGAATATCGTCTACATATCGAAAAAGACGCTGCACTTGAAAGAAGATTCCAACCAGTAATGGTTAATGAACCAAACAGAGAAGATACTCTAGCTATCCTCCGTTGAATTAAAAAAGCTTATGAAACTCATCATGGTGTAAAAATATCTGATGATGCTGTTGTTGCAGCAGTTGATCTTTCAATGAGATATATCTCTGATCGTAAGCTTCCTGATAAAGCAATAGACCTTCTTGATGAAGCAGCTGCAAGTAAAAAGATGAATCTGACAACTATGCCAGAAGATGTTTTACAATTAGAAAAAGAAATCAATAAATTAGAAATAGAAAAACAAGCTCTAATTAGAGATGAGAACGACTAAAATAAAACTCTTTCCATTTGAAAAACAACTATAAAACCATAAAATTCAGCTAATTACTTAAACGGCAAATCATGTCAACAAAATATTCTATAAGATTTTATAAAGATCAAGAAGTTAGAGCCATTTGGGATGAAGAAAATTCAAAATGGTGGTTTTCTGTTGTTGATATTGTTTGAATTATATCAGGAAGCGAAAGACCAAGAAAATATCGATCAGATTTAAAATCAAAACTAAAAGCAAAGCAACCAGAACTGTCCGAAAAAATCGGACAGTTGAAATTAATAGCTCCTGATGGTAAATCTCGTTTAACAGACACCTTAGATTGAGACTGAATCCTCTTACTAGCAAAGAATTTTCCCAACAATAATGCAAAAGACTTCTTAGATTGGTTTCTATACAGTGAAAACAGTATAGACTGACAAAGTAGAAAAAAAGCTTATGCTTTATTTGAAAACAATCTTATCCAAGAAGAAGATATATGAACAATTAAATCATTAAAACAAATTCATGCTTACCTATTCTGATGACTATATGATTTTGCATGAAAAATTAGACAAAAAAATATATCAAAATGATGATTTAGATTTGCAACAGCAGAATTCCTAGAAGAAACATTACACAACATTGAACAAATGAGAGAAAATAGTTTCGATGAGATTATGGATAAGTATGTTGAAATGAATATTGTGCATCCTTTTCTTGAAGGTAATTGAAGAACAACAAGGATTCGACTTGATCTTATACTAAAAAAAAGATTAAAAAAATGTGTAGACTGGAGCAAAATCAATAAAAATGATTATCTAAATGCTATGATTGAAAGTGTATCAAATTCAACAAAGATAAAGAAATTAATTAAAGGAGCATTAACTGATAAAATAAATGACAGAGATGTATTTATGAAATGAATTGATTACAGTTATTATTATGAAGAAGAATAAAAAAAGTCGTTCAGAACGACTTTTTTTATTTATTTACTTGTTCATGTTCCAACATCTCATGTTCCTATAACATAAGCCCAAGATAAAGCTCTAATAGCCTCATCAAATGGTTTTTGTCAACTTGGAGTAGAAACTAATTTTTTATAGAAATCAGATTTTCATTGATCATTTCATGAGAAATATTCATTAACAACAGGTTCAATAAACTTAATATTCCTTGTTGCATGCCAAGGGACATAATAAGATTTATCATTTATAATAACTTCTTCAACTCAAAACAATGCTAAGATATTTTTAAAATCTGCTTTAGATTTAGAATAAAGATCCCAGAATCCTTGATAAAACTTATCTAATATATTATTAATAACAGCCCAATCTGCTTCTCAAACAGTAGGATATTCTAGTCAATGAGTATAATCTACATTAAAGTAGACAGCTCACATAAAATGATTAGACGATAAGAACTGAGCTAATTGACTTAACCATTTATCTTTTCTTGCATCACCTCATGTTCAATCATACATTTCTTTCGATTTTTCTGAATCATAATCTCATGTATACCAAACAGCAGTAGTTCATACTTCATCAATAAATAATGGTTTATCAAATTTCTTTAATCTTGTCAAAGTATTCCAATCTTTATCATTCAAGATTTGACTAGGAGTTTTCCACTTTCTATCACTTGTTGCTTTTCACCAATTATAAAAGGTAACTCAAACAATATCAACATATTTATCTCATGGATAATAATCTTCAAAACGATAACACTCTTTAGAATAATCAAGAACCTTTCAACTTAATGGAGTTTCACATCTATATAATACAGCAGATTGAGAAGGTGTTCATTTTGTCGGCATATCCCAATGATTTACAGAAAAATCAAAAAGGATATCACTCTCTGACAATCATTGTTTACGAGAAAGATTCCAAACATGAATCCAAGCTTCTTTAAAAAGTTTTGGATCAGATGACCAAGGATACCATCCTCAGTTCATTTCATGCATAGTTCTAAAAATAACTTTTAGATTAAGTTCTCTGATTGTCTTAAAAAATACATTGTATTCAGCATCAAATTTTCAATCAATAACCTCCTGTGCCGTATAAGAATTAGGAGAAATTGTAATATGATAAATCCTTTTATCTCATAATAATTGTTTTGCTTTTTTTAATTCTCAAATAACATCTTGTTGATACCAAGGATCAAATATAAATCCAACTAATGGTAGATAAAGATTATAAGTTTTTTCAATATCAACAATATTTTCTACAGTATTATCTGAAGACTTTAATCAAAACACAAAAGCATAACTAGAAATAGGTAATAAGAATAGAATAAGACATATTACCAACAAAAATTTTTTCATATTTATTTATAATTTTATTCTATATTTTAAAATATTATGTTACTTCAAATACTATGCACCAATCTTATATCTGAAAAGTAAGTAGAGAGCAATTCCGATAAATACAAGAGAGAAAAGCATAACAACAAAACTCTTAACTTGTTCATTTCTAACAGCTTCCTTTAATTTAGAGATTCTTTCTTCCAACTTTTGCTTTTCAATGATAGCTTCTTGTTTTTCTCTATTATAGTCAGGCAATGCAACCATTGTCTGGATTTTAGTTTCAAGTTCTCAAATTCTTTGTTGAAGCATAAAAATAACTTTATTTTTTTCTTCAATCATCTTATCTTTTTCCTTGAAGATAAGCATAAATTTATCAATTTTTTCTTCAATTGCTTGATCAATATCAGCTCTAACAGCCATTGTTTTAGCACGAGTATCACTAGTAGATGAAGAATCTGATGGTACTTCACTAACTAATTCGCTACTTACTTCTTGGTGTAAAGCAGAGAATTCATTTTTCAAATTCTCAATTTCTTCTTTTGCTAAAAGAACTTTGTTAGCAACCTTCTTATAAGAAAGTTTTCCACCTTTAACATATCTATCAATTGTTCTTGTAGATACTCAAAGTTCAATAGCAGCTTTTTCTCTAGTAATTCAATAAGTTTTCATCACACATAAAATATCCTAAATAAAATTATAATGGCTTATCCAAATCAAATTTAGATAATTCTGGCCTTTGCATGTTGCCAAAAAATGACTTAAAGAAAGAAATTAAAAATATTCCTTGCAATAGTCACAAAAAGTTAACAACCAAGACAAGAACCATAGTTGTTGTCTTCATCCATAAAACGGTTACCTCTCATTTTGAAGAAAGATTTTGGAATCCAATAAGAAGAGCCAATCACAAAAAGACAAAAAACAGAATCAAATATATCCAAAATCACAATTTCATTATTTTAATAGTTTACTAAGTAAAGAATATGCTAGAGATACTACTACTGAGATTATCAACACTCTTACCCAATCCTCAGAAAGAGTAATAGTAGCAATATCTTTATAATTAGCATTAATATAATATTCAAAGAAATATAATATTCATATATTAATCACAACAGAGATAAGTCAAAAGCTTAACCATCTCAAAGGGAAGCTTAATAAATTGATAACTTTTTTTAGTCAGAAATTAACAATCCAGAAAATAAAACCAAGTATAAAATAAGCCTCAATTTCATTAGCAGTTGAAGTTTCTATAGACATTCAAAAATGATAATAATTCAATCAATACAAAATTCCTGCATTGATAAGAATTGATAACAAGATATCCTTAAGGAACTTTCGCATTCACACAAAAAATTTAAAAGACATTTAGTCGACACAAATATACACAAGTGTCTACTAATTTCAACTGGTTTTTAGTGCAAACC
>JAEEGL014440896.1_pt1 | contig 30999 bp, 21 predicted proteins | sample 9134231 | NCBI WGS metagenome assembly JAEEGL01 (sample SAMN16246548, study PRJNA631951) | gut metagenome | biome: gut microbiome; feature: rumen; material: fiber-attached | host: Bos | place: Iran: Karaj | collected 2018-10
CACTAACTTTGCATCGGAAAAAATTGTACATGAGCGACAGGCGGCAAGGGCAATGATGACATTTTGTTTCATCAATGCGGCTTCACGGTATCATGACTCTCCCGTCAAGCAGAGGGCCGTGCATAAAGACAGCAAAGGAGGGATCGCCACCAGGCGTTTCCCTCCTTACCAATGAAAAAACTGTAACAGCTTCCGCCGTTTTGCTGTAACAATTTCCCCGTTTTCTTTACAATTCTATTTGATTAGCATAATCAGTAACACATCAAATGACATAATTGCAATGAATAGCAAAACGTAAATGATGAGATTCACAACGGCATAACTTGTTTTCCATTCTTCAGCAATAGCCATCAGGTCGAAATAGCATCGATCGAATATCTCTTTTTTTGTACCTGGATAATAGTGTCTGATTACAACCCAATATCCAAATATATTGAAAGCAGCATAGATAGAACAGACGCTGATCCATATAAGGTTTGTTGAAAATAAAGCTATTACCAGCATCACAAGTGACATTACCACGCAGATTAATGGCCATAAATGAATACATATATATATGCTCGCTGTGCAGTAATCCCACCCTAACAATTTGCCAATTGAGGCAAGTTGCCCGCACAAGAAATTAAAAAACTTAGTCATTCTGTTTGTCATATAAAAGGTTAAATATGACTAACAGTATATTAATGTGCATGATAACTCAATTTGATTTCTTTCCTGTATAGAAGAATTGATTTATACTACTCATAAACGGTGTCAAACTAGATGGGAAACCGAATGCGTTTCTATAAGTATAGCTAACACAAATTCTTTTCTTTGCACGAGAGAGCGCAACATAAAACTTACGAGCATCTTCTTTTCTTTGCTGCCGTGCAAGTGCCTTTTGTTCTTGTGAAAAGTTATAACCATTGAGCACCTTGTTTACCATATAGAATGGATAGGTGCCATCATTTGCACCCAATATTACCACATTATCAAACTCCAATCCTTTTCCCTTATAAACTGTCATAATAAACACTCGTTCATTAATTAGGTCTTGAGAGTTCACAAGATCACCTTCATTAATACTTGATGTCAAATCAGTTATATGTTTACTGATTTGGTCATATATGGTTTCTTGAACTTCGAAATCAACCCACTCACTTTGTACGTACTGTAAGAAGATACTAAATTTATCACCCAAATCTTCAATGAATTGCAACTGGAGCATATCATCATATACAGATTTCAAATCATCAGCAATAGTTCGGTTGATAACATGTACCGGTTGATAAAGATGCTCTTGCAGGTTTTGAATAATCGGAATGAGAGATTTCATCTTACCGATGATATTCTTTGTCTTCTGTCGTTGATAAACAGCCTGTTGAGCGGGTAATACTTTTATTGACTTATTGTAGCAATAGTCCACTAATGCTTTTGTTGCAGCGATGTCTTCATCTGCCAAATGAGAGTTCTTGCCTTCAAGGTTGAGTTCCTTAAGGAGGAACTCCAATTTGTACATCCTCAAATTTGGCTCTACACACTTTATCAATCGAAGAGAATCATAGATATCAAACGATACTTGTTCTTGCAAATATCGTTCAACATTGCTCTGCAAGATTCTATAATCATAATTAACATTATGACCTAATAAAGGACAATCGCCTATATAATCAAGGAACATTCTCAGTCCTGTTTCCTTATCCACATGTTCATTATTAGCATAAGCCTCAATGAGAGGATTGTCCTTTTCACCAAGTTTCTGCGGGATTTCTCTATCTGTATGGATGAAGATATTGAATGAAGAATCTGGTACGATTTGACCCTTGTTCACTTTAAATGCAGCAATTTGAACGATGTCGTCTTCCAGGACATTAAGACCGGTCGTTTCTGTGTCAAAGAAAACAAATTCTCGTTTCATATATTCTTCATTGAATGTTGCAACATAAGACTGATTTTCTAACAAGTCAGATGGAGTCATCATAACCTGCTTCAAATCATTTATATATTCTCGTGCATCTGCTCCTGTTCTTGTAGCACCAATTCCATGAAGAAGACGCGCCCATGCGAGGAAATTAAATTCATTCGCATTAACGCTAAATAATGAAGCTAATGTCTTGTAGGATTTGGTTTTAAACATATCTGTCCCAGATATTTTAAAGTGAGATATGTTTTCCTGAGTAAGACGATCACTTATTCTATCTGCTGCCATATTGGTAGGTACAAGAACAGCCACTCTTTCATCGTCAAAACTTAGATAGTAATCTATCATTTTTTGTACACGATCATCCTCTTCATCTACATCATTATTATCTCTTAAAATGAGATCATATTTTCCTTTGTTTTCATGACGAGTCGGCTGCGGCAACAGTTCAGGGCTTACACCTAATTCTTGTGTTGCATAAGTATTAAAAACCTCAAGTAAATAATCTGGAGAGCGATAGTTATTTCCAAGAGTAAGAATATGCCCTGTACATCTATTTTTAAGAATCTCAAGTTGTCCGAGTTTAGCACCCAGGAAAGAGAAAATTGCTTGTTGCTCATCACCAAGATACATCACAGTGAAGTCTTCACTTGTATCAAGCAATTCATCAATGATAGCCATCTGCAAATTATTGAGGTCTTGAACTTCATCGACTTGAATCCATTTGTATCGCTTTAATTCATTCTTGTCAATCTGTCTCATTCCCTCGTATGCATAAATGAGAATATCTGAAAAACTGATGATATTTCGATCCTTTTTATAATCGCGATACATCAAGGTGTATTTCACAGCTTTATGTTTCTCGTCTATCATCTCGTTGACACTATCTGCCTTGAACCCTGCAGCAGCTGCAATATCGAAATAAATCTGAAAATCAGATTCAGGAAGAAAAATGGCAGATTCTGGATGTTTCAAAATCTTTTGCGATAAAAAGGCATCAATATTATCGATGAGATTGATTTGATCTTTGTTATAATCGTTTCTTCTTGTATTGAAGAAAAAGTCGAAATCATACTGCACCAAAATATCTGCCATGTCATTCTCGTCAATAATTGCTGAGTTCTCTGGAATTATAGAATTGTTGTAAATGAACTGTGAGCAATAACGATGAACATTTCCGACAAAGATATTGTTGGCTTCCTCGCCAATTATTTGTCTAACACGATCTCTCATGCCACGAGAAGCACGGTTTGTAAATGTTAGACATAACATATCTTCAAAGTCTACACCGTGTTCACGCGCAACGATAATTCTTGATGCAAGAATATCAGTTTTGCCACAGCCTGGTGCTGCCAAAACCAAATAATAACCATTATTTGCGTTTATCGCTTGTATTTGTTCGTTGTCGTACTGTTTCATTATTGTATCGATGCTGCTAGTCTAATACCGACTAATTTATTCTTAAATTTAGGACTCATATTGAAGCGCTTTGAAACGCGGCAATTAATAGCATTGTCACCCCAACTCCCACCACGATATACTTTATTCATACCAGAAGCTGGGCCTTGAGGGTTATGCCTTGATGTGCTGTTTGCATAAGAGTTAAAATACCAATCTTGACACCATTCAGAAATATTGCCACTCATATCAAATAGTCCAAGATTGTTCGGTGATTTTTCTCTCACAATATGGCTGTGGCCATCACTATTTTTTTTGCACCAAACAAAATCACTAATGCTGTCATCATTTGTTCCTGCATATTTCGTATGAGTAGGTTTAGCACCTCCACGGGCAGCATATTCCCATTCTGCTTCACTGGGTAAACGGAACGTGAAGCCAGACATCTGATTGATTCTTTCTATAAAGATTTGGCATTCATCCCAGGAGACCCTTTCAACTGGTAAATCATCGCCTTGATGATGGCTTGGGTTGTCTCCCATAACAAGTTGCCAAATCTTTTGTGTAACAGGCACTTCGCAGATGAAGAAGTCATCTACCGTTGTTTCAATAGATGGCTTTTCATCAAATGCGGCGTACATGCCCTGTTCTGGTGTTGCGCCCATGTCAAAAGTGCCACCTTTAACCGCTATCATGGTAATTATCTCACCCGCTACATGGACTGTTCGTTCTAATGCAGATGCCTTGATCTTTTCTTCTTTTATGTCTTCAGGAGGTAACTCTACCCATGCCAGTCCATAGCATATGCTGTCAAGAACATAAGACACATGTATTTCATTGAACCCATGGGATTGCATCAAATCCATGCCAAAGCTTTTCAGTTTAAGCAACTTGTCTGGAGCATCGTCTCTATCTAATTGATAGACTTTCTCACCATAACCAGCCTTGAGGAATTCTCGCAGGATTGTCTTGGCTGGTTTGACTTCAAATGCACGATAATCAGCAAGGAAATTTATGAACCTTACTGTTTTTATCTGCTCTAAACCGTAACGATCAAGAGCGTCTGATATGGCTTCATATAACTTCATTTTCAGTAATTATAGTCCTGGCCATACAAATTAAAGATGGGCTTATTAGGATTAAAGCGATATGGTATATCTTGGTTCATAGGGGTTATTATCGTAGATTGAGCGGCATTATCTTCATCGTCATCGCCCCCTGAGAGAAATATGACTCGTTCAATTCGGTCAATCTTAAAAGTGCGACGCTCATGGCGCTTGTGACAAAAAGCGGTAATATGTGTATTCCCATATTCTTCGGAATACTCAACATCACTCAGTTTACGAATGGATTGTTCTCCACCATATTTTGAATAGACGATTTCGATGGTTGCACCAGTATCTATCGCCTCCTGAATACGAGAGTATATTTCGGTATACATAATTCAAAATCAATTATTGCGCACTAAATAGCCCAATGGTTTATAATTTGTTGAGTGTGCCTTGATGTAGTTCACATTGCACACTACATATAAGGTGCTTTTGGCACGGGTAACAGCCACATTCACCAGATTTGGAACAGTATTATCAATCCAACCTATTTTTCTATCGGGTGAATTGTCAGTAACTACAAGGGAGTAGATCATAATATCTTTCTCATCACCTTGATATTTATGAACCGTATTTGCGTCAATCCTTTGAAGCAGATTGTTCGGTATTAATTGGTTAATTCTTTCAGCTTGATGCTTGAAGGGAGTAACAATACCAATAGAGACATCAGGATATTGACGGGCAACTTGAGTTGCTATCTCAATAGCTTTTTTGGCTTCCGCTTCATTTATATTCACGACATCAGATATTTGTCTTCCGACTACATTCACAAGCACTATTCCTTGCGGATCCCCTTTTAGTTTATCAGTTCTAGTGCATACTTCTAGGCCACCATTGTTCTTGTCATTATAGAACATGCTGTTTGAGTATGCTATGATGCTCGGATGACAACGATAGTGGCATTGCAACATGATAGGATGGTTTATTCCAGTAGAGGAATGACTTATAAGAGCTCTGCAATAATCCCAAAGAGAACATTCTGCATACTGCAAATGACGGTGTGACTCTAAACCAAGATGCTTTCTTATTTCTTCTTCCTCATCTATTTTAACAGCAGAGATATGCCTTAGCTGCATTGGGTCACCAATGACAACAAGTTGTTTAGCCCGCATAATCAAAGGTATTGCAGAAGCAACATCGCATTGAGAAGCCTCATCTATTACAACCATATCAAACAGTTCTGGAGTAAGAGGAAATGCATTCTTTGAAGAGAGACTTGTCACAGAACACATTCTTATCGTTTTCAAGAAACGGTATGCAGCCGATTCATAATCGTTATAATCATTAGCCTTCCAAATGTTAGCGGATAGATACGATTTGTAATGTGTGATTGCAGAACTAGGAAATCTAGAGCAAGACAAATAGTAATCAATGCAAGCATGTAGTATTTTCTTGCCGTTCTGAGCAATCCATAGTTTGTTCCGCTTGATTGACGATTCCAGTTCGTTCTCTTGTGCGAATAAACTATCATGCTCAGATTTTTTTGAGTTGAACTCGTTCCTCAGCTGATTTAATTCTCTATCAATAACTCGTAATTTTCTTTCAAAATCATGCTTTTCTGAAGAAACAGCCGCATGATAATCTTGAACATGACTGATGATAGACAATACCAAATCACAAAATGAGTTCATGTCATCTAAATCATCAAAGTCTGACACTTCTGATTGAATACCCTGTGATTGCGCCAATTGTTTTATTTGATATGGGAATTCTTCAAAAGTATTCAGCAGAAGTGTAGCATATTTCTTTTTGGAAAACCAATTATACCAAAATGAGAAAACTCCTGTAAACTTGCCATTTACAGTATTCTTTAGAATTTTAATCTTTGAAGTACAATCAACTAGAGTATTTGTTGAAATTGCCTTCGCCTGCTGTATATCTTCAAATCTTTGCTCAATTTCGGACTTTTTCTGCTGATGTTCCTCTTCCTGCTGCCTTCTAATCTGTTCTTTTGAACTAATCTGTGAAAATAGCGGAGTTAATTCTTGCGTCAACTGCCTGCGTCTCTCTATCTTTTGCGATGCGTCATTAATCTCACTCAAAGCAGTTTTATACTGGTTCTTAATTGTAGTATAATTAGCTCGTGCCGAATCTTTATCTATACTGGATATACGATCAGCCAGACGATCCATTTCAGGCTTGGTTTTTTCTTCTATAAACCTTTTGGCCCCAAAACGAATGAAGTACCCAGTATCATCAATCAAGTCAAATCTTTCTTTGACATTATCAACTGCTTTGTTATTCTTACTGGCAACGAGAACTTTCTTGCCTTGCAAGAGAGCGTTGGCAAGAATATTCTCTATCACTTGCGTTTTTCCCGTTCCAGGAGGGCCTGTAATAACCGATACGGATGATCCTAACGCTGTTGCCACAGCATTGAGTTGATATTGATCTAATTCCGTCACGCGGATTAATTCATCCGGGTTTACTGAGCCCAACTCATTGCGTGGAAGAAAACCACGTAAGAATGGCACTAAAAGACCTTGTTTTTTCCATAGAGCATCTTTCAATCGCCGATTATTCAACTCAGAATAAATCTGGCTAAGTTCAATGCTCTTGGAACTCAATGAAAGATATAATGTGTTTTGAACCTTGACATCTTCATTGATATGGGTTCTTAACACGTCGAGGATTTCTGAGTATGATGAGACTCCTTTAATAGCATTATTAAGATTCTCTATCTGCTCATTCTGCATTTCAAGTTTAGCTGCTTCCTTCAGGTTCACCTCGAAGTTTTCAAGAGGAATGGGTAGCAGCTCCTGGTCTGGATCAAAACCTATTAAATCCTCAAAGGTAATCACCATATTGAGTAAGCGATATACCTTTTTATCGACAATCACTGATAAACCTACATACAAATCTTTGGGCCATTTGGTTTTCTGACGGTTCCTATTATCATTAAAGATCTGATAGAACTGAAAGTTGCAAGGAAAATCCACAACCATCAGTCTTTCATTTTTGAAATTAATGGGATACTCATGATAGTCGTTTATATCCGGCTCCTTGCTACGTTCCAATTCAATAGCCATCTGATAAAAAGCCAAATACTTTTCTTCATAAGACATATTGTCTGGAATCACATTAGCAAGGATTCTTTTCAGATGATAAGATACTGCTGGCATAGTCTGAAATCCGTTATAAGTTACTGATTTGTGAGAGAAGGTTCATAAGGAACCAGGGATCAAATCCCTGCATAGCCATACGCTTTTGGTTTGCTCCATCCTTATGAACTTCAATACCATCGGTGTACGGTGTTAACCCAATGATCTTAATAAAAGGAATCTTTGCGCTCTGTGTGGGAGAATAGAAAATCAGGTTTTTATTGGTGATATAAAGTGTTCCCTGTCCTTGAAGTTCCATTGAGCTATGTTCTACTGGATGTCCTTTTGAAGTTCCAGTACGGTAATAGACACCTTTCATAACACGGAAACTGAACCCTCCGCTTCTTCCAACCCATTCTTTGGTGATTTTCTCCTGATAAAAGCTTACACCATTGTATGCCCATAGAATGGTTTCATTCTTCCCGAGAATGATTGGAGCTACAATGTTAGTTTTAGGGACTACACCTCGTTGCACACTTTTGATGATAGTGACTTGGCTAATCTTGCTGATGTCACTATCTTGGTAGCGTGCAGGAAGATTGTTGACTGGTAGAGATAACGTATTTACATACTCATCAATCTTCTGTTGCTCGTCATCACTCATCAAACCATCTTTGAGGAAATTTGATGCCGCACGATTGAGGACATAAAGGTATGCATCCTCAATATTACCTTTAGACATCGGGAATTTAGCCAATACTTTCTGACAGCGAGTTTGAGCAGTGGACAGCGGTAGCTGGTCAGTAAAGAACTCCACCATAAAACTCTTCATGAGTTTTTTGGTGAACTCATCGACTGCACCTTTTGAGTTTATTTGATGAAATGGCAGCCCTATGGCATTTAAGAAATCGTCCATAAGGTGCATTTGCTTTGGCGAGAATGGGCGATGGATACTTGCAGTGTAATTTCTAATCTCCGTGTCCGACAAATTGCAAATGTCTTCATCGGATAGGAAGTTGTTGGCTTTAAGCTTAATTCTCGCGTTTTGAATGTCGCTGGCAGATGCCCTGCCCTGGAAATACGACTTCAATACAGCTGTGAAATCATTCAAGGCTATGGTGTGTTTGTCTTCACATTCGCTGTGCACATGTGAGAACACGCCAGCACTTTTACCACAATACTTGCAAGTACCCATATCGCTTATTCATTATCTACTACCATACTGTTTTCAGAATCAAACTCCAAAGGAAGAACAAGAGATTCTTCTAGCACTGAATCATCATTTACTCCATTCTTGTTCTTGAATTTGGTTCTTTCACGTTTAATGGTTGCTAGTTTATTCTTATTCTTCTTTCTGCTTTTATAAGCGCGTTGCAAATCGTTTTTTGCATATTGCAATTCAATCAGTTCGGACTTAACCAATTTTTCAGGATCCCCAAAATCTTCGATTTTATGGATTAAGTCCACGATTTTCTGCTCAAGAGACTGCGCCTTAATTTGGAGTTGAGTTTCTTGAAATCTTGATAGCATGAGAAAAGTTCCGATAGGCTCGCTATCATCATAAATTGATGCCACAGACATATCATCTTTGCTGCCCATCTTACTGATTACAGGAAGATCATGCACCAGAGTCTTCAATGTCTTATCATATCCCTTTCTGATGAGCAACTTGAAGATTTCAATGTAGAAATTATACAAGTTCTCACCGTCGCCATAAGAATCATCAAGGCCATCAGATCCAAGAAAAACAGCAATTGGAAATTGCCCATCACCTTGATAGCAATAACGGAACCTCTCGATAGCATTTGAATCACACAATGATGTGGTTTTGTTCAAGAAGCAACGCTCATCCCAAGGGATGGGTTGGGTACAACTCAAACTACCATCGTTGTTGAAAAATGCGACAAATTTACCATCACCAATATGGAATGCAAACCAAAAGTCTTTGGTTTGTACATAAGCCATCAGCGTGCAACCATAAGTTTTCTCAAAAGTCGCATCTGGTGATTGACGATTGGCGGTAAATTCATCAATATATTGTTGCTCAACATGAGCAAGCTCCCATTCAGTCAAGTCGTTATTCGCTGCATCAAGAGCAATTTCCTTGTTCCATTCACTGATGATTGAAGAAAATAACCACATGAGAGCTTGATGCTCTGCAGAGTCGGCTTGTTCTGGCGCTGAACTATCAGCAAAGAAATCAGTGAATTTCTCACCCTTAAAAAGGGAAGCACGTTTATTGCGTGCATAAGAGGAGTTATCTAACTGTGTCAGAAACTCTTTAATCGCTTTTTGGGAGACTTCAACAGCTACTTTTGAGCCTACTTGACTGCGAAAATACCGTTCCCCTCCATGACCATCGCATACGATGGCCATAGAGAGATCAGGTGAACTTTCAGCATAAGCGTAGTCTTGACAAGGCTTGTCCGACGACTTATGGCTTTCCCCTTGGCAAAAATGAACAATACTTTTCATTGTTCCAGTCTATTTGCCAGTATTAATCCCAATCGTCGTAAGTATCGCCAGAAGCAGGAGCAGCAGTGCTAGCAGCTTCAGCTCCGTCAACATCTTTGACTTGTTGCTGAACTTCTTTGATAACTTGTTCTTGTTTGGTCTCGTCGGTTGCAGTAGAACTCTTGCTTCCAATTTGTGATGAGGTGATAGCGATGATGCGAATCATCTTCTTAAGAGCGTCAAGGTTGTGAACAGTAATCACAGCCTCAAGCGATCCAGTGAAATCTTTGAGCACATCCTTGTCAGCATCGTCACCGATAGCGATGGCAATCTTAATAGCGCTCTTGAACCAGCTATTACCTTTGAGTTGGTTTAATCCAGCTTCAAAGTTGTCTGTAGGCCCACCATCTGACAAGAGAATGATTGCAGGCGCATAGCAGCCGCTTGGCGTTGACATAAAGCCGCTACGAGAGAGTTTCTTGTTCAGCTCAGAACATGCTTCACCAAGAGAAGTCATGCCCTCAGCTTCCACCTGTTGCCAGATGAACTCTTTCGCATCTTTTGGCTCATCATAGAGCCAGCGAGTGCCAGTTGAAAACTCCAGCGCAGCGACGTTGATTTCAGCGTCTGGGTTCTCATCAGAGATTTCGCCAATCATTGGCAACACATTTTCTATGGCATCGTTTACACTGCCAATCTTCTTGCCGAACATGCTGCCCGACTTGTCAATCAAGAAGAACAAAGTCATTTTTCTTCTTGGAATGCTTTCGTTGTCTAAAAGTCCCATAGTGAAAGTATTAAAGTTATTATTAAATTAATTCGCTTTGATGAGTTGATTTATTTGTGGCAATAATGCTCACTTTTAATCCCGCCTTGACAGGGAAGGTACCGTTAGGTTCAATAGCACGCAACTTACCACTTGGCGTTTCAACCGTCCACTTATTAGCTGTAAGGTTACGCAGTTGCACGGGGAACTTATCTCCCGGTACCGAGATCACTTCGATGTCGGGGTTATTATCCAAATCTACATAGATTCGGGTTCCTGGAGTGAGCATGATATCACGGTTTGGGAAGCGCAGCGTACCTGCGATTGTCACAGGCTTACCGCAGCACATGCACGAACTTGAGGGGTCATTGATAAATGTCTCTTCACCGCAATTCGGACAGCGCAATAGACTGTCACGGAGCTGCTGGATGATACGTTGCCAATCGGCCTCTATTGTACGCTTCTGCGGGTTCTTCAAACACTCTTCGCTGAAATCCTTTATGAAAGCATCTCGTAAAGCATTGGGATAAATGGGCCAACGGCGCAATACATTGTTATGCACGCCTCTCACTGGTCGGTTTTCTGATTTGTTAGGATCATAGATGAAGATAGGCTCTTCTCCATAGAACTTCTTCTCAAATTTCTCCGTCATACAGGGACAAGCGAGTACGCGCGAGCCTTCGAGAGGATGGTTTCCGAAGAACAGCATGAATAATACTACAGCGAGCGAGAAACGGTCACTGAATTTATCAGGTGCTTTTCCACAGACGATTTCGGGTGCCATGTATCGGGCTTTACCCATGATACCCGAAATATCGCCCTGAGGGAACACGTTGTCATTATCGCAGATCAAGACATCACCTGTTTCTGGATGAATGAAGAAATTGCCATCATTCAAATCTTGATAGCTGAATCCTTTCAAGTGCAAGTCCTTGAAGCCTTGGCATATCTTCATTGCAGCATTTGTTACAGTTTCAAAGCTCTTGAATTGCACTTTAGCTAGCAAATAATGACCGAACTCATAGTAGCCATCAGGACGGAGTTTCATCACATAGCCATAAGTGCCTTTTTGCCTTTCTGTCAGATACTCTGGCCATAAAAAGGCATCGGACGGTGCTCCATCGGCGATGTTCTCTTGCAGGTTTTTGTAGAAGGATTTTCCAGGAGGATTGATGTACCATTTCAGGGCCATCTTTTGCCCTGCCAGTTCCACAAGGTACACGATGCCCTGTCCACCACGGCCCAACTCTTTGATGACTTTTGCTTTTGAGCCATTGGTTAGGCTAACTTGATCGTTTGCTTTCAGTTCTGTCATATTTTCAAATTCTTATTTAATTTACAAACGTAAACTCAAAAACCGCCGCCACTCAGATCGACGGACTTTTGCGGTCTTAATGAGCTGGCATTGCCACAATTTGGGCAGGTTACATATTCCTGCTCATGGTAACAAACCACCTTGCCACAACGTGCACATATATAGAAGCTCTTTGCACCACAATGTGGGCAACCGTTGAAGTCGGGAGCATACATCACCCCACCCTTTACGTGGGTCTTGTCATATCCCTCTCGTGCGCCTTGACCTGGTTTAATCTTAAATGCCCAAGTGAAAACGCTATATCCTTCTTGCGGGTCAACGGTAATGCCGAAGGGCTGCTTAGTCTCTTCGCACATCGCCATGATAGCAAATGCTTTGTCACTTAGTTTAGCCATATCTAATTTGCGAAAAAGAGGGCGATTATTATTATAATTAATACTATAAAGAGTACAATATTCTGCACCTTATCGTACAAACTAAGTTTGTTTTTTTTAGGTGGGTTCGTTTGTGGATCCGCTTTAGACGCATCACCTTGAATAGATAATGGAGTCCTAATATGTTTTGGAGTAATCGGAATTGCGCCAGAAAACAATTGATCGATATCCATTGGTGAAACCAACACTTCACGAGGTTTGGAACCCGCAGCAGGTCCAACTATACCTGCTTGTTCCATTTGGTCCATAAGGCGACCAGCACGGTTGTAGCCAATCTCGTAACGGCGCTGCAATGTCGATGTGCTAACTGTGTTGCTCATTACAACAAATCGTACAGCTTCCTCAAAAAGCGGGTCTCTATCTTTTACTTCATGCAAAGTCTTGTCTTCGTGTTTAACAATAGTCTGACCTAACAGATAACACTTATCAATTATGTCGTAAGCATCTTTCTGTTCAGCAATATAATCACAAATTCTATTTATGTCAGAACTATGTACATATTGACTTTGCAAACGAACTTGAACATCGCCGTTCTTAAACAAAAAACTTCCTTTTCGATTTAATTTTTCAGCGCCGCCTACATCAAGAATACGCACACTTTCTTGAACTTGAGGCACGTCAAATGCAATTCTAGCGGGGAATAATGATTTAATTGCTGGTGTTAGCACTCGTGCGCTGATGGCATTTGTCGAAAGAATTAGATGAACGCCTACAGCTCGGCCTTTACTAGCAATATTAGAAATGAAGTTATTGAAATTGGGAATATCGTGTGTATAGGATGCAAACTCGTCAATCATGACAACAATACGAGGAAGAAATTGAAATTTCAATTGTGCAAGTTTGTCCAGTCGATATTCGCGGCCCCATTTATAATTGTAATCAACGATGTTACGTACAGCCGCTTCACTTAGTAGCTGATAACGATCTTCAATCTCTTTTTGCAACGACACCAATGTTGCGGTCACATCTTCGTTATCGGAGATAATGGCTTTTGTCGTATTATCAGATTTAGCCAGAAATAAATTTTCTAAAATCGCATACTGTGAAAATTCAACACGCTGTGGGTCAATCAAGACCAATCTTGCAAGCCCTGGTTGTAATTTATAGAGTATTGATAAAATAATCATGTGCAAAAGCACAGATTTTCCTGTTCCAGTTGAACCAGCAATTAACAAATGTGGAAGGTCTGCCAATCTAGCAACAAATGCTTCATCGTAATCATCTTCACCTAAATAAAGAGGGATTCCTCCTTTTGTCTCCTGAAAGACCTTGCTTGAAAATGCAGATCGCAAAGACTGCTGAATATTTCGATCATTGGGATCAATTCTGCGTAAATCAGGCAATAAATCGAGAGTAGGTAGACGATAATGCCAATCTTTGTTACTATTAACAGAAGATTTATTTATTGGCTTTAACGTTACAGGCGTTTTTATTGCGGATGCGGGCTTGGAAGTGGATGCGGCCGCAGTTGAAGGCATGATAGGGGCAAGGGTGGTCTTCTTGGTGGCATATAGCAGGCAGTTGAGCACGTATTCCACCAAGTTTTCTTGGAACCCTTCAATGGTCACCAGTTTGCTTTTGGCATCATTTATGTCAAGCTGATAGTTCTGTGTCGTCAAAGAGTGTTTCAACTTATCTGAGTATCCACTCTTAACCATCGTTTCCACGATACGCTTCAACGCAGGCATATTAAATGCTTGCAGGTCGTTGAGATAATAAATGAAGCGTGATTCGCTAATTATCCCAATGCCTTCCTTCTCAACGGCAACTAATATGGCTTCCTCTAATCTCATGAAAGCGTAGCGGTAGATCTTAAGAAAGTAACCATGAACTCCTTACATTTGCGGCGGTCTTGGCGCAATGCTTCAACTGAATAAGGACTGTATTTCTCGAAGATATCAAGTCCTCGTCCCAAGGTAATAGTCCAGCCGGAATCAGTCTTGATGGTTCGATCGTGAAACTCCCTAAAACTATATGCAAATTCTATGCCATAAGCGACGAGATCATCTTTAATGTCGTCCAAGCGGTCAATCAGCTCTGGAAGCTTATCATCCTGTTCGTTGGTTACGACATTGATTTTCAAGCCCTCTACATTGCGAGTTTCAATAAGCATAGCAATAAATTCTACAAGATTTTTTACTTGCCATGAAGTTCGGATGTAAGGGTCTTCAATGGTAATCTCGTTAGCGTTTTCAAGATATTGGGCAAAGAGTGATTTATAGGAAACGCCTGTCTGCCCCATGCGGAAAGAGCAGCTACCCTCACGCAAGACTGGTATGCGTGGGCGACGAGGACGAGCGGTAGCGTCTGCATCGTCAGATCCAGTATCCTCGTTATCTTGAACCTCGGGCTCATCATCAGGCTGTGCTGTCGCACTCATGGGGACGATAAGAGCATTGCTCACAGTTTCCAGCGTCTGCACAGCCATTTCTTGGCCAGTGGCAAGAATGGTATAGACGAACTTTGCAGGCTCTGCCTTGAAAGTTTCGTCAATAAGGTAGAGCTGGTCTTTCACACGTTTGCGACTTTCTCCTGCAAACTCCACGAGCTCGATAGCTTCCTCATGGGTGAGGTTGCCATCGGGATAGAGCAACTTCATCATTCCAGAGAATGTCTTGCGAATTGCAAGGTGGTCGCGCTCTGAAAGCGAGCCGTCGAATACCACATAGTCCTTCAGCTTGCCTGTAAGGTCATTGTTGCGCATTTCGTGAAGGACAGCGGCAATGTAGTCGGTAATCAAGCCGTAGCCTTTAGAGAAACTGTTCTTCTTGAGCATCTTTATCTCCCACCCTGGGTTGTAGAGATGGATGCGATCAAGGAAAGCGCCCTTGATAAACGAGGTGGGAATAGACTCAAAGAGGTGCGAGTTTTTGAGCATATAAGGCACAGTGTGCTTGGTATTACCCACAAACACCATCGATGCCGATGCCTCGTGAGTGCCCTTGCCTCGGTTGAAGGACTTGTTGGCAAGGTAGTTTTGCATGGTGTCGATGAGCACTGCGTCCACGTTGCGGCCCTTTTGTTGCTCAAACTCGTCCCATGCCACTACATCCCAATAGCCAACCAGACCTAATTCCTCGCGCTTTCCACTCATGCGCACAAACAAGCGTGGCGAGGTCACATCGCCACCGCTGACAAGCACACCGAATGGAGACAGCTCCTGGAACACATGGCTCTTGCCGGTCCCTTTAGGACCGAGCTCAACGAAGTTAAAGTTGTTCTCCACATGTGGTAGCAGACGAGCCAGCGTGATAAACTTCTCTCGGCGGTTCATCGGTTCGGGGTTTAAGCCCACAGTGTGCATGAGGAAGTCCAGCCATTCCTCGGTCGAGAATTTCTGGCGCTGGCTGATGTAGTCATTTACATCGACATTGGAGATTTGAATGGGTTTCAAATTCTCAATGTCCCAGCGTACCTTCACGTCCTCGCCCGAAATGTAGCCGATGGTGACAATGCACCAAACGCCATTGCCAGAGAGCAGTTTCGGGTTCTTCTTGATGTAATCAGTGCCAATCGGCACATTCATCAATCCGAGGTTAGCAAACGTGGCTTGATACTCATCGGCTTTCTCGTTTAGGACCGCCGTCACTTTGTCGATGATGCGATGGCGGCCGCTTTCACGGATACGCCCTTTCACCGATTCTGCTTCGGCACGATGAACATAGTTGTCCTTGATGATTTGCTTGACTTTTTCAAGTCCTTCAGCAATAATCTGCTCGTCGTCACTTGCACAGTATTGACCAAGCAAATATTCAAGTACATAGGTCGGCACTGGCAGTCCACCCTTCACGAGAAAGGCGAGGTCTTTTCTCACTACTTTACCGCTGAAAGCGTTTAATATTTTACTCTGTAAGTCAGTCATAATTGTTGATATTATTGGTCATCAAAAGTCTCTTTCGATGAGCGTGTTATTGATGATAGGCATTTTCAAGATTGTATTGAGGGGATCCTCAATATCATAGACGCGTAGCTGCAAGACACCAGCAGAAGTGGTTTTGCTGAGCGTCAACTCAACAGGGTACTTGCGAGCATCAAGCGAAGCGTCACCACGATTGAGTGTCAATTCTTCTTGTGGTGAAACCACGTTGTCGCCATCATATAAGGCGCAACGGATAGTACGTTCTTTCCTCTCGGCGCTCACCGCCTGAGTTTGCAAGATAGTGAACTTCACACGACTTGAAGTCATACTCAGGTTTTGCTCGAGCACTGTCACTTCTACAGCACCGCGTTTCTCCTCATCCTGGCGGTGACTGACGATAATCGGAATCACCATTTCCTGCAACGATGCGCCACCATGACAGAACACATAATCACCGCCTTTTTGTGAAATGCGGTTCGTGCCCACAGGCACAGCGACTAAAATATCGGTGTTATCCATCGCACTTACGTCAGAAAGCGGGAACTTAAACATGTTGCTCACAGTTGCAGTGCTACGCGTGAGATAGTATCTCGTCTTGCTTTCCAACGTTTCTTCTGTGACGGGCTGCTTGTCTTTCTCCTCAAACTTGATGTCATTAAACAGGAAGCCATGATCACTTGTGATAACGACATGGGTGGCGTTCCAAGAAGCATGTAAACTCTTAACAAGTTTGAAGAGTTCTTCCACGGCTCGCTCGCAGCTGTCAGTGATTGCTTTTGCCGTTTTATTACCATGTGAGTTCTGGTCAATGGTATCGTGGAGAATGTAAACCACATCGTTTTTACAGATCTCGCGGTTCTCATCACGGCTATTAGTTGACATTGTTTCAAATGTTCTGCACTCCGACTTAGAGCGATAAAGCTGCAAGTGTTTACCTTTTGTCACCGTATCAGGCAAATAGTTGCCATCCACGAGCATTTTCTGTGCTTCAAGGAAATGCAAGGTGTCATGCGGTAACATCGAAGCCTTGCAGTAGCAAGTTTCGGTGGGCAACATGGCCAGAGCCATTTCAAAACGTGTTGGATGGCGTAGTTGAGTGAGGCGCTCTTCGAGTTGCTTGGCCACTTCGTAGCGAAGTGCGTCGCTAATGACAACAACAACCTTTACCGACATCGGCTTGACGTACTTCTCATAGAAGTCCTGCTGGCGAGTAAGCGAAACTTGGGAGAAGCCACCCTTTTCCTGCAAGCAGTCAATCCATTCAAGGTTGATGCGGTTGGTAAGCTTGTGGTAGTGGGCATCAAGTTCGCTCTTTGCTTGTTCCAACGTGGAGAAAATCGACACGGTGGTATCAACGGCATAGAAGCGGTTCACCGCACTACGGTAGTTATAATCGAGCAGATAGAACTCAGAGCAATAACGGCTCACATACTCGTCGGGAGTGTTCAACTTCACCGACTTGATACCCTTAGCAGTATCGTAGTATTGAGCAGTAAATCTTGCGAAGTCCACCACTTCGTCAATAACCGATGGTTCGCTGCACTTTATCTGGAGATAGTTCAAGCGGTCAAGGGCATCTTGTGGCTCAGTTGCCAGCTTGTCATCGATGATGAACTTGATTATAGCCCAAGCCATGCTCGGCGAGAGCGTCCAATATTCAGCGTCCACCCCATAGGTGTTGACGATTTCACTCTCACGGACATCAGCTGCCAGTTTGCGTAGCACATTGCGGAACTTATCAGCACGTTTCGGGTCGGTGAGTGCCGATTCCATAATGCGATTGATGTCTTGAAGCGCAAAAGCATCCTCTATGCGCAACTGCTTGTATGGATCAGCTGGATTGACGGGCAACAGTTGGACGATGGAGTTGTACTTCATCTTCTGGACGATAAGGTTAACCCGCTCAGCGGTGTTAGCCTGCAGACCACACTTGAACGTCTTTTCAAGTTGTGCGACGAGCGCATTCCTTGCGTCAACATTCTTGTTGAGACTCTTGTAGAATGCGTCACGTTTGTTGGCTTCAGATTCATCGGCAAGCATTATGAGCCGGATGATAATGGTCGTCCAGTCGGCAATCTGCTTGGGCGTTTTGTCGAGATACAGCGAGAGAAATGCGCGGTTAGCCAAATCGATGCTAAACGTCTTATCAATGTAACTGCGCTCCAGCAATGTCACCATCTTATCATTCTGCAATTCACGAACGTGTTTGCTGATATATGTAGCGAATTGCTGCGGTATTTGATATTGCTGCATGAAAGCGGCATAGTCTTTCTCCTGGAACTCCATGTTGGCCTTGAGCAAGTCCATCAGGGGAAAGTCCCGGCGCGTCTCTAATGGCGAAGGTTCATTGAAATACAACACCACCTTATCGTTTGCCCAATCGCGATCGACAAGGTACTTGATGTTGAACCAGCCGTTTTTGGGCGCCAGATAGCGGTAGCCGTCGCGCCATTGCACCTCGGCGAGTTCCTCTCCAGTCATACCCAATGGGTCGAAGACGAACAGCACGTGTAAGTTCTCGTTGCGCTCAAAATAGTTATATATCTTGTCTGCAATCATAATCGTTACTTGATTTTAGCGAGGATGTTGCCGAATTTGGCGTAATTGACTAGCACGCCGTCGTCGAGGTCGAAGGCAATCTGCTTGTCTGCGATGGGGTGCAAGCGGTCGTGGTATTCCATACATTCTTCAAGCTGCTTCCCTAGGCTTTCGAGTGTCTTGCGCTCTTGGTTGTTGAGCGAAGCAGCACGCTCTGCCAACTCGCCGATGCGTTTGCGCAGGTCTTCCATGTGCGGTAGCAGGTATTTTTGGCGCACACGTTCCACCGTGTAAGCGTCCATGCGGTGCATGTAGGCAAGGCACTGGAAAGCACCCTTCTTGGATGAGAACAACCAGTAAATCGGGCGATTCTGGTACATCTTTTTGTGGTCTTTCCAGAAGTCCTTTATGAAGTACTGTTCAATCGACTTGCCCAAGGCTTCCTCTATGAAATTGAGGTTTTCGACTTGTGTCAAGCTGCCAAAGACTTGACGCACAAAGTCGGCGAGACGCTGGGCTGCGTTGTCGGGGAAAATGCAGTCTTTCGGCATCAGCGGAATGATGCCGTCGTCGTCAATTTCAAATTGCTCACCGTTGTATTCATAGGGCGCAATTTCCTCTCGCGAGGTATCGGGGTGAGCGATATGAAGCCCAGGCTTATCGAGACGGTAACGCCCCATCCAGCAGCCCACAGCATAGCTGATAAGTTGTTTAATTATGGCTTCATCATGCCAAACGACCTCGTTATCCTCAATCGAAATCTCGCCTTGTTGAAGGATGGTTACTTCATCAAACGGAACATCGGGCGTCAACTCGTCTTGCAAGCCATAAATCTCAATGAACTGACGGTTGAGTTCCTCCTCGTTGGCATGCAGACGATCAAACTTCGTTTGCCATTTCATGATGTACCACTTCATACGCCATTCCAGGCTTTCAGGCCTTGTCATTTCTTCATCAATGAGACAATGATTGAAGTCACAGAAGTCATTCACAATCTCATTATAGGTTTTCTCATCGATAGCAATTAGTTCGTTGCTTTGGAAGTCCCATGATGTTTCGTGTGCGTCCCAATCCTCTTTTGCTATACTAATGCAAGTTTTTGAAATTTCCGGATGATACTTTTCACAAACAGGGAGTTTTAGTAAGTCTCCTGCTTGATACTGCTCTCTCGGATTAACTGATTTACCCAAAGCTCTAAAAACACAGGAATTTAACCATGATATCATATCGATTGGCGACATATCATTGTTAGTAAAATAACTCATTCCTTGAATATCATAAATTGAGCCCATCGGGAAAAATCTAAAAAATGGACCAGAGATTAAACCCCATGAAATAGATGGTCTAAAATAAAAGTTTGTATTCTGTGGCCTTGATCTCAATTTGCCTTTGGCATCGGTAAAATGTTTAATTTCAAAGCCATCATTTTCCCAATTAACTACCAATTCCTGATTTCCATACCATTTCCTTCGCGCTCCGCCTTTGTTGTATGGGAACCATTTATATCCACTTTCTAAGGCCTTTTCGGTTGATGATAAGCCTAATCCCAATTTATCAAAAATAACTTCATACCAATAACGAACAAACAAATCATTGTTACCCGTTGCCAAACCCTGTTTAGACACACCAAATGATCCTAATAAAGCTGTGGTTGAAAGAGCCTCAAGCATTTTGTCGCTAACAATAGAAATTGCTTGATTTGGAATTCTATCAAATCGGACTTGGTTAATTCGATGAAATTTGCCATATGATTCAAGAAAACCATTTTTTTTATCCTCACAATTTGGATATTTACCAAGTGATAAAAATGCACCTTTTTTAAATGGTTTATGATTTGTAATGATGAATGCTACATTTTGAACTACTTCTCCGCTTAATTCTTCGAATGTCCGTGCGCCCAAATGCAAAAGACTATCTATATTGAAATTATCAATAAACAGTTGTCTGATACCAGAAAACGATGATTTATAGGTCCATGTATCCATATTAATCATGCCAAACTTTCCATTATCACACAATCTATTTACAGCAAGCAACATAAAGACCGAGAAAAGGTCGTTTTTCCCTTCTTTATATTCTGATGAACAATAAGAAGATAAAATAGAGTCCATGTTGCCACATTCAAGATACGGCGGATTCATGACAAGAGCCGAGTATTTCTGCGTTAGTGCCAACATCACGTCGAAATACGGCATCAATCGTTTTACATTTACAGGCAGCGTATCACCTCGGTTTTGCTTGTCTCGCCATTCAGCGGTCATCTTCTCGATGGCATAGCGTGTGATATCGCTAATGTCAAACTTCATGATACTGCCCAAAGAGTCACAATGAACGAACAAGAATAAAGCATTACGTATTTCAGTAAGGCGTTCTTTGTTAATGGTGACGAAATACTCAGTTAGGGCATGATCCATGATGCTTAGCTCGTAGCCAACATCATTTTTTATCGTGGCCTCGTTGCCATTACTAAGCCCGAATTTCACTTGATGAATAGGCTCAGGCATATCAAGAATATGAGGCAAAATGTTGCCATTAGCAAATGACTTGTCCTTCTGACAGGCTTTGAGCAGGAGCGCAAATGTTGCAAGTTGCTTGGCACGAGTGTCGAGATCTATACCCGTGATGTTGTTAGTTAAGATGTTTTCAATCGCCTGGCGACGGTTATAACCTTCGTTGACATAGAGGTCAAGCAAAAGGTCGAAACACTCATTGAGGATGTGGCCAGAGCCACAGGCGAGATCAGCCACCTTCAGTTCGACAAGGTCGTTGATTTCAAGTTTCTCGTCCTGCTGGTCGTTCTCTATCAAGTATTTCCAATTTGCTTTCAGCTCATCCTCGTAGGGGTTGTTGTCGAGATAGATGCGGCCCACGGTATTCTGCACCATGTATTTCACGATCCAGTTAGGCGTAAAGATCTGAGTAGCGGCAGGTATCTCGTCAGGGTCATATTTGCCTTTCTTGGCAAACACTTCGTCCTTACGCTCGCTGATGTAGAACTGATATAGCCAACCGATGAGTTCGGGCGACTTATAATCTTCTTCAGTGATGAAGTCAGTGTTATTCAATCGATCAAGGAAACCGTTTGCCTCAAGGATATCGTTTGGCAACAACAGCTCAGTATAATCTGCGATTTTACCAAAGCAACTGTTGATGATGGGCGTGTTGTGGCAGAACGCAGTAATCAGGATGGCGAACTGCTCAGCCGTGCGCATCGGGTCGTTCAACAACTCACGCAACCTATCACGGTCGGCAGCAGGCATCGTGGGAATGTTGCCAGCCTGTGCATTGGTTATCAGGATGGGCAACCTTACGTTTTCGCTGCGGTAGTCCAGCACGGGGTCAATCAAACCGTTGTGCTGCATGATGCGAATGGACATAAGGCGATTGAACCATGTGTAGGCCGCTTCTTCGAGAACCACACGTAACCCGTGCCACTGAATGCGGTCACGCAGGTTGACCCATTTATTGTAAAAGTCCAAAGAGACCGTCTCACTCATAAACACTGCCCCATCATCATACTTTTTAGGCTCCAGCACAATGTTGCCATTACGGTCAAACCCTAAGGAAAGGATGCGATTCATCACGCCTTGCTTGAGGGTGTTACGTGCCTCGACGGCGAATGATTTCAATCTGGACGTATTCATTTCTTAATCAATATTTCCTCGTTATTATTGATGTGCTGCATCAGTTGCTCCTTGAGCGCGGCGAGATAGAGATCAACGTCCTGCTCAGTTTTGAGCGGAATGGTGATAGCAGTATTGAGCTTGATCACATTTATCGGCTTAGGAGCAGTTTTTTTGCTTGGTCCAGGTTCGGGACCAGGCCCTGGTTGCGGAGGCGTCTCACGCTTGGCGACCTCCTCGTTGATGTGCTTCACATAGTTCGTATAGAGGTCGGAAGTATCAATCTTGTCACGCAACTGATAGAGACTCATTGCACTTGACTTGATCTTGGACAATTCATTTTCAAGGTCGGGCAAGAATGAGGTTTCTACCTGCTTATCGGCAGCAATAGTTCCAATTTGATCATAGAGTTGCTCGTAAGCATTTCGAACCTGCTGCAGCATTTCATCACGCCTTGTTGCCAGGCGCGCCTTGAGTGCCTTCATCAGGCGGCGGTAGTCCTGGAAGTGGTTGAATACCTCGGCATCGCTGATAATCGCTTTCAGCTCGTCGATGTCCTCCTTGGCCTCGTCGCCCAGCAGCTCAAAGTTGCTCTGGTTGGAGCTGACAAACTGTAGAATATCGCGGTAGCTATCAAGCTGATTATTTGAGAACTCTAGAATCTGATTACAAAGATCAAAAAGATTTTTGGCATCGATTTGCTGAGCTATAACTGTCTCAAAGAATGATTCTTGCTCTCGAATGTCTTTCCAGTTTTTAAAGAACTCTAATATTTTGTCAACATCCGCGACAAACGGATATTTGGCAACTTTGTTGCGTAACTCCTTGCAATCGTTAATCAATGTGCACAATTCGCTTTTCTGGTCGTCGTGACACATTCGGAAAAGTTCGCGAGCATCATTTGATGGTGCTTGCGGTTTCTTGAAAACTTCTCTCCATGCATCCCTGAACTGCTTGACAGTTTCAGGAGAGACGGAATGTGCCTGCTCCAATGTGAACATTTTCTTTTCTTTCACAATCTTATCGGCCACCTCGTTGATGGATACGTGAGGATTGTTGTTGTAAGAGTAGGATAACTTATTGCGGCGATATAACTCATTGATAATGTCAATGGTTGCGATTTCATTCCAGCCGAATGGTGCCTTGGAATAGGTCGACACAACATCGGCCACTGTGACATCATGACCACGTTGAATGTAATTCAACACATTCTCCTCTGCTTCACTCATTGGTTTAAGAAGATACTCGTTGGCATTGAGACGACGTTTAATGCGCTCATTCAAGTCCTTCGGTGTCTGAGCAAGACCTTTTCCTTCAACAAGGTGTGCCATGCTGAACACAGATTCTTTGTGTACTTTCATGGCTGCCGTATAACGGTTTTTGCCCTTGACATCTCCTATGTCTGCTTTGCCTAAAACACGTTGCCCAGAGATAATAGGACAGTTGTCGAGCATATCATTGAACCGACGGCGAATTTCTGTTTCGAAAATCACACGCTCACGCTGTGCAAACTGCTCTACCGTTTTTCTGCGTTCAGGTGAAAGGTTCGGCTCTTTGGCAAACTTCTGAACCTGACAATAGTGATAGAATAGATTATTGAACCGTTTGTCTTCGGCATAGAGTTGCGTGAGGAAGAACACGAGCTTATTGTTTGGGTTTGTGAAAGCATAACGGTTCATATCTGTTTCAGGCGAATTTACAACAAATTCCACCTCGATGTCGGTGTTACCCGTTGTACCAAACATTCGCTTTCCATATGTGGATGCGCCCACATTGATAGAGCTTGCGCCAAGAGACTCTTTGTTTTGAGGTGCGAAATAATTGGAAATTATGGCCACCAACTGCTCTGCCATACTGTAGATATCCACCTGTTGGCTCTGGATAAGACGAGACACCTGAGTTTCTTCCTCTGTGAAGAACTTGTAGTATTCAGCACCCTTTTCGGGCTTAACCTCACGAATGACATTGTTCTCGATGAGGTGATCAATCACACGGCGCACGTCGTCCTTCATCGTAGTTTTCGGGGTGTCGATGTCACGCATGAGCAAGGTGACGATATTCTCAATGGTTGCAGGGAACTGCTGCTTGTCCTGGTCATCCATGTTACAAATCATAAAGAGGACATTGACCACCCTATGAGCAAATTCCTTGTCGCCGGCATATTTGTTGGCCGCTTCTTCGGCGTTGCTTCTTGCACGAACACCTGAGGGCTGCAACGACGAGCGGAACATATCGTTGAAGAACTCGTCAAATGAAATGAATTTACCAATCTCAGCTTCAAGATTTTGAGGCGTTTTTGCGATATTATGAGTGATACGAATAATTGAACGCTCGTTGCCTTTTACCTCCTTGTTTACATAATTGAGTGCCACAAAATGAGAGAATACCTTGTTGATGAGTTGAAGCTGATATGGAACAAAAGGATAGTAATCAATAAAGCTTTCTTTGTCTCGGTAGCCCTCATAGGTGGTGGGCAATTGGAATTGTGTTTCTATCGCACTTGCTGAGCGGTCATAGAAACGACCAAGCTCGGTTGCTGCCATCGGGTCTTTTGCCAAAATACGCTGTTGGGCAATATACTCACTCTTGGTTCCCTGCAATGATGCCTTGACCTCGAAGCGACCCAAAATCTTTCCAAACTCATCGCTGGAGGAGTTGATTTTGCAGTCGTCTAGAATTTCCCTTAAATCCTGCTGTGCGGTACAAGCCAGCCATACCTGGTCGTTGCAACGGTCATGCAGTTCCTTGACGATACTCTGTAGTTGCAGGAGCAGACGTCCATCGCCGTTGATGAACTGACTGATCTCATCCACGAAGAAGACCAAACGATAGTTGGGGTTATTCTTGGACTGAACATATTGTGCAATCTCATCGGCGAAACTATTCACACTGATTTCGACAGTGTGATTGATAATAGCCTGACGAGCGGCATCCACAGTAAATGTGGGGCAAATGTCGTGAGCCAATTCCATAGGAATATCAAGTTCGGTTGCTGCAAGCTCACTGGCATTAGTATCCCAATCAAAGCCGTATTCATCATTGAGGCGGCGTTTGAACTCATCAAACTTGCCCTGTTTGTCAAGATACTTCTCCAGGTATAGCGCTAGAGGAATATTGAATTTGTTGTAGCCACGCATGGCGTTAAACTCTTTCCAGAGCACTTCGGTAATGATGCGTGATCCATCAGAATTTGCGTTGTAGGACGAACCGATATTGAACATAATCGTTTCGACCTCCGCTTTTTTACTATACCAGTCGGTCAAATCCCTAATATCACTGGGCATCCAATTCACATCATCATTGAATCCGTCATACTGGGAGGCTGCAGTTTCGAAACGGAGAAGAGCATCTTCACTGAACGCCGGAGACATACAGTAGTCGAGGTACTTCAAGAAATGCGACTTACCCGATCCATAGTAGCCACTAATCCAGATACCGCTGTGGCTACCAGTATTAGAACGAATATTAGAAAGAACTGAATATAAGTTCTTGAGGATGTCTTTAGTAAAAACATACTCACCAATCTCTATTTCGACCGTCTTAGGATTCAGATCAGTTGCTGAAACTGCAGGATTTACAGGTCTTGTGATTTCGTTAATATAGATGTCTTTCAGTTTCATATTGATATTTTTTTATTCGTTGATTAATAAGATAGCACGATAAGAGTGCTGGTCATGGAGCGTATCGAACAGCACGAATGAGTTGCCGTCGCTATGTCCAGGATAGAATAGAATGATTTTGTATTTTTTGGTGTCATTGAACTCCTCGTATGCTGTGAGGAATTCATTCGTTCGCAAATAAGGATACATTTTGCCAATACCATAGACAAAAACATATGGATGACTGAGATGCTGGTTTTCTTGTGAAAGCCGCAGAATCTTGTCACGAACAAATTGCAAGAATTCACGTCGATGGGCATTATCTGTAAGCATTATGGCCACACCTTTAGCTTTTTCATCCTCTTTGTCCTTTTCGAGAATGTAATGCAGCTTCGACTGGTACTTTTTACCGAAAGGCTGACTTTCGAGATACTCGCAGAAGGTGTCAAACAGATCGAGCATTACGACATCTACGAATGAAGTGGGACGCACAAGATTTCTCTTAAAATCTTGTAATTGTGCTCTCATCTCGTACTCCTTGTCAGCAGGATACTGATATATGTAGTAGTTGTAGAATATGCTATTGTCGTTCTCTTGGAACTCTTTGCTGTTTAGCTTTTCGTACAACTCACGGATGGTCATTGAACTCATAACAGGTTGCTTTTAATGTTATCAATTTCATATTGCTGGAGTAAACATGCTTCGAGAAACCATTGCTCCCCGCTACGCAGATAGTATTCGTAATCATTATCGTTGAGCAGGAGCGGTGAAAGCTCGTTGGTTTTCTGGTCAAGCATTCCAATCTGTCGCAATATGGTGAGATAGGTTCCAATGCATTTCTTGCGTGTAGATTCACTCCAGCTGTTCACGAACTCGTCACGACTGGCGATTTCGCTGAACTCCATATCAACATCGTTGAAAGTCATTTCATGGGTGATGGAGAAAAACTTTTGGCGAGCCACATTAAAGTGGAAGTCAAAAAGAAGGCGATATGTCTTCAAGATGACATAAAACATGGCGGCACGTTGCGCTTGTTCGTCGGAAAGACTCGCATACCAAAGCCAGAAAGTGCGAGGAACGGCTTTATATCTGCGTTGGAATTCGAGTATAAATTTCTTCCTTGCTGAAACTGAGTTGACCATCAAAATCTGGTTTTCCTCTATTTCTTTTTTCAAAAGTGCGTTAGCATCGCTGTCCATCAGCAAGGGCAAGCAGCGGTTCATCTCATAGAACATGAACGTGCAACTCGTTAGTGCTGCGCTATAAGGGCTATTGTTATTTTTTATTGCCATATAAGTGTTATGCAACCCCATAATAGTGCCAAGAGACTGACCATGGCTTGTATCACTACAACGGGGCCTTTAAAGTTTATTATTCGTACGTTAATTGGATTTTGGGTTGCACCCTGGTTTCATGGGATTTCAACTCAGTCCTATTGACGGCAAAAATACTAAAAATTCTAATGGAAATATTAAAAGTTATCATTTTTTTTCTAACTATTGTTAGAAAACTTATCACTAAAAATCACAAGAGCCTGAAAATGAGAGAATTTAATTTTTTTTGACGAAAAATGGCGCAAACTACAAAGCACCATCTATTGGGGTACATAGGACTGTTACCCTACCGTCGGTGTTAGCAGTTCACGCCAAAAAGCTAGAACCACTATACAACCCTGACGGCAATCTTGAAAGTGTCCTATGTTTTCAATAGATCAGGAGGTATAATGTTCTTTTTACCCTTTATGTCGTGTCAGTCGATGTCGATGACACGGCAAAGATAATGACAATTTTTCAAATGACGTAATTGCGCCCTGAAAAATCAATCATTCAACGGGTAGTGGCAGGAGAAGTGCAACCATGAGTGCGTTGTTGTGCCCTCGGTCGCGAGCACGGTTGGATAGCGCTTCAAATCCTTGCCATCTGCGGTCAGCTCGTGGATAATCTCAGTGTCTTCATCTACTAGAAAGTTTTTGCCTTCGTTATCGTACCAAATGGTGAATTTGGTGAAAGGCTTGAGCAAACCATTCTCGTCAAGAACGAGTTTGGCGAAACTTCCGACGAGTTCAACCTTGAAATCGGCGTCATACTGAGCCATACAGCTTAAGAACACATTGACGGGAATGACGAGGTTGTCACCGCCATCAATCAAGTGTGGAACGCGAGGGATGTACATTCTCGTGTTCATCCGGTTGATGTATTCCTCGTATTGTTGGACTTCATCAACCTGCATTTCAAACGGAGCAATAAATTCGCGGGCGTTTATGACCGAGAAAAGCCCTGGAACGTCTGTTGTTCCGTTGATTGTTACCGAACCGATGAGAGCATTTACTGGCAGCGTTTCAGCCTTCGGCATGTTGCCGAAAGTATGCTGATTCACATACTCCAAATGCCACTCATACGGATAATCGGTAACATTTTCACACTGATCAAGAGCGTAGACATACACCTTGACCCCTTTAGACACGTCCCGCAGTTTTGCAAAAACAGCGGGCAACAGCCCTTTGCAAGTCATACTAGCATAGGGCTGATGAATAAATACTACGTACACCATGATGTAATAAGTATTTTGATGGTTAATAATACGCTGCTACATGTGACGTCTGATTCGTCACAGAGGACACAAGGCAGCATAATCCATCAACTGCCTGCAAAATTACACATGAAAAGTGCCATTTCTTTGCACTATAATCTTAATAAATCTTATCTTTTGAATAACACTGACTATCAATATAATAGAGAGCGATTAACTAAATCGGGATACAATCTTTTTTATGGCTTGCCTAAAATAGTTTGCAGTTAAAACTTAAATCATAACACTCCGCTGGAGTTGAAGCCAAAGGTGTCTCGATAAGGAAACTTCTCGCAGCCGATGTAGAGCGTGTCGAAAGCGTCTGTACCGTCGGTGCGATGCTGGAGCAGGTCTTCTTCGGTTTCAGCGAGCTTTTCCCCACCCTTATCTTTGCGGAACCCGTTGCGGCCACGGACGACTCCAGCCGTCTGGATGGCGAGAATGAGGTCATCATTGTTTTGGCGGTTGAACATCGGCATGAGCCGTTGTTTGCCGGCAAAGCCCTGGTTGATGAGCAGATATTTCTCATCGTGGCGCATTGGGTTTCCGAGATTGATGTCCTCTACCTGCCAGCCATGCCGCTCGAACTCATGGCACACCACCCAATGGAAGTCCTGCTCGTTTACGGCATAGTTGCCGCCAAGAGCAGTACTGTCGTAGTAATAGACCACGACCTTGCATTCGTGGTGCATATAGTAGCGGCAGAAGTCATCAATCAAGGCAGGTATTTTGCGCTCGAACTTTGTGTAGAAGGACTTGATGACGTTCAAGCGTCGCCCACTGGGCTGGCCAGCCACAATCCAGTTGATATTGGCGTTGTAGTCCATACCGATGCAGATTGGGGCGTATGGATTCAAGTCCTTATCAGCACGGCTGTCCAGTTGACTTTCATTGAAGTCATAGCCGAGACTGTCAAGGTACTCAAAATCGCTAGCGTTATACTTGTGGGCCTCACGCATCGACGAGTAGAATCCGTCTTTGGCAATGCCTATGCGTTGGCAAAGAATCGAAGTCTGGAACGTCTTGGGCGTGAGGTCGCGTTTCATCTGCTTGATGTACGACTCTCCGAGAAGCTGCAGGTTCTCGATTGAGGAGTACTCCTTATAATAGACGGCAACAGAACGCATCTTGTTGAGATTGCGGTCAAGTTGTCGCAAATAGTCTCTCAAATAGCTTGGTACAAGTTCACAGTTGGCGTTGAGCCGTCGAATGCGTTCCTTGGTCTTCCATATCTCATAGATGGTACCTTTTATCGTCTCGATGAGGTCAGTGTCCATCTTGTCCTGATAATGGAGGAACCACGAGCCTTTCTGCGTCTGCGGCATATCACTGAGTATCATTACTGAGTGATTGAACGAGTGGTGTCCGAAATAGGACTTGATGCCACCATTGGCAGGCAGCGTCTCGTCCTTGAGTCGCTCGTAATCGATGAACTTGGCCTCATCGATCAGGAGCCATGAAAGGGTCAACGAGTTGCTGCTGCCAGGTCGGTCCTGCGAAATGATAATAGCGCAGGAGCCGTTGTAGAAGGTGATGACATGCTCATACTCGGCTGGCTCGATGATGGGCTTGCCGAAGGATTTAGGCGGCCGTCGCCCAATGACGTAGTGTATGCCATTCACGAAGCCCCACCGTTTCCATGCCGCCAACAGGCCCGGAATCGTGTTCGTCAGACCGTGCTTGTAGGTGGGCACTACAATACCGCCGGTGCTGCCAGCCATGCGCTGCATGTTGCGCAGTACAAATGGGGAGGCAATAGAATCCGTCTTACCGGTTCGTCTCCCCGCCACGATGACGGTGTTATTGGTCTCAATCATCTGGTTCAGGCGTTGGGGGGTGTTAAAGTATATTTTCTTCTCCATCGGCTTTATCGTCAAACTGGGTGGTGGGTGGGAATAGTGTGGACTCCTCCAGATCAGCCTCTTCAAACTCGACATCCTCAATATCGATGTTCTCTGCCTGGTATTTGTGTAGCAGTTCCTGAATGCGCTCTTGTAGCCTTGGCATCGGTTTGATGCCCAGCACTGACGGATCATCTGTAGCGGTAAAGGGCTGCACCACGATCATATCATAAGGGACCGCCTGCTCGTCCTCCAAGTCCACACGGTTGTATTTGGCATAGGAAGATGCCGCCTTCTCCATCGTCTTCGTGTCTTTGCGTTTCTTGGCCATCTGGTAGGTCTCCAGGATCATCTCGTTGTAGCGATAGCGATGGAAGTCACGGCTGGCCTGTGCCAGGTGAGGCAGCAGCGCCTTGATGACACCGAGATCCCGGTAAGCCATTGACTTGTGTATGCCGTAGCGGCTCACCGCATTCTCAATGAACTGACGGTCCTTAGCGTCAGGGTTTGCGATGAACCAATTGTATTCCTCACGGATGCGCAGGATGCGTTCA
>JAEEGL010995080.1_pt1 | contig 30998 bp, 23 predicted proteins | sample 9134231 | NCBI WGS metagenome assembly JAEEGL01 (sample SAMN16246548, study PRJNA631951) | gut metagenome | biome: gut microbiome; feature: rumen; material: fiber-attached | host: Bos | place: Iran: Karaj | collected 2018-10
GATGATGCGATTCCGGAGGACGGCTCCGACGGCTTTACCGCTGTAGTCCTGCTGGGCGCCTCATACGAGCACAGGATTGCAAAGAATCTTGTGGCCGGCATCTCTTATCATTCATACTTTAAAAACGGGTTATATAAATCGGACGATGACAGGTATGACGACTGGCAGTTCATCTCTCTGTTCTGCAAGCTTAAAGTTCGTTAATATAACTTGCTATTCTTCCATTTAGATAATATAATTTTATCATGATTGTATTTCTGCCACTTACCATAGCAGCCTGTCTGTCTGTTTTCACTTCTATTCTTGTGTTTCACCTTGAGAAAAAAGGGATTTTCGACTCTTTATCATATCATAAAAAGCAGATCTATATCGGTCTTCTTTTCGGTATTGTCTCCTGCATAGGCTCAGAGGCCGGCATTCCGCTGGGCGGCTTTATCCTTAATGTACGGGATGCTGCCCCTATATGTGCCGGACTCCTTTTCGGCGGTCCTGCCGGAATCATCGCAGGAGTTATGGGCGGCCTTGAGCGCTGGTTTGCAGTGAGCTGGGGAGCAGGGGAATACACCAGGCTTGCCTGTGCTTTATCCACAATCCTTGCCGGAATTATTGCAGCCCTTTTCCGCCGGTACCTATTCGACAACAAGAAGCCTACAGTATTCCCTGCATTTGCCATCGGTGTTCTTGTGGAGACCCTTCATGTCCTGATGGTGTTCATAACCCATATGAATGATGTGGCAGGTGCCTTCAATGTGGTCAAGTTCAGCGCTGTGCCCCTTGTAGCAATCAACTCTCTGGCTGTTTCCCTGGCAGTTTTTATTATATCAGTGCTCTCAAGGAAGCAGGAGTCCCAGGACAGCTCAAAGCTCAAGCCTATATCCTATTCCTTCCAGAAAGGACTTCTGGCCTGTGTTTTGATCATATTTGCCACCACCACAGTATTCTCCTGGAAGCTGCAGATCTATCTGAGCCACAGCGTGACCAAGAAAATCATCTCTGTGAATATAAATGATGTGGAGCAGGATATCAGCGATGCCTCCGATGCCAATATGCTCAAGATTGCTCATGAGGTGGCAGACCAGCTGGATGCAGTCCCGGTTATAACCAAGACTCTTCTTAAGGATCTGTATCAGAAATACAATGTGGCCGAGATTGACATAATCGGGCCGGACGGAATTATAAAAGAATGCACCAACAGCAGGTTCATAGGCTTTGACATGTCCAGCGGCAAGCAGTCGTCGGAGTTCAATGTCCTGCTTAAAGGACAGAAGGAGCTGGTTCAGGATTATCAGCCTATTTCCTACGACCAGACTATTTACAGGAAATATGCCGGAGTTGCCCTTAAGCGGGGCGGCTATATGCAGATAGGCTATGCAGCCGAACAGTTCCAGCGTGATATTGACGAACAGATCATAGGAATCACCAAAAACCGCCATGTAGGCGAAGAGGGAAGCCTTATTATTGTTGATAAATATGGTCTTATCGTGTCGGATCGGAACAATCACCAGGGAAAGACTCTGGACACCACAGGCTTCAAGATAGACTGGCATTCTGTTCCGGAAGACACCATATTTGTCCAGAATGTTTACGGCAAGCCCAGCTTCTGCATGTATTCAGTGACAGAAGGTTACTCTATCATCGGTGTCATGCCTGTTGAGGAGGCTATGCGCACCAGCGATGTGGCCATCTGCCTTACAGTGCTGTTAAGCATAATTATGTTCGGCATCCAGTTTGTAGCCCTCTATATTCTGGTCAAATTCATAGTTGTGAAGAAGATCCAGCAGGTGAACGATTCCCTTGCACAGATCACCGACGGAAACCTGAACGTGGTTGTCAATGTCCGCTCCAACAGCGAATTTGCCTCTCTTTCCGACGACATCAATATGACAGTTGACACCCTGAAGCGCTATATAGCCGAGGCTGCAGCCCGGATAGACAAGGAGCTGGAGTTTGCCCGGATTATCCAGATGTCGGCGCTGCCCAACACCTTCCCGCCGTTCCCGGGCCACAAGGAGTTTGATATATTCGCCTCCATGAACCCGGCAAAGGAGGTGGGAGGCGACTTCTACGACTTCTACCTGGTGGATGAGAACAAGCTGGCCTTCATAATAGCTGATGTATCGGGCAAGGGAATTCCTGCGGCCATGTTCATGATGACCAGCAAGACCCTTATAAAGAGCCTGGCCACAGAGGGCAACGACATTGCCACAACCATCACGGCGGCCAACACAAAGCTGTGCGAGAACAACGAGGCCAACATGTTCATAACCGCCTTCATGGGCTGCCTGGACCTGACCACCGGAAAGCTTGAGTATGTGAGCGCAGGCCACAACCCGCCGCTGGTAAAGCATGGGAACGGCAGCTTCGAGTACCTGCCCAAGAGCAAGACCATAGTGCTGGCCGCCATGGAGGGGTACCCCTACAAAGCCCAGGAGCTTCAGCTTGAGCCGGGAGATGTGATCTATGCATATACCGACGGTGTCACCGAGGCCACCGACAGCAGCGAGACCCTGTATGGGGAACCGCGGCTCAAGGAAGCCCTGGATGCAAGGAGCTGGGGTTCTATGGAGGAGCTCTGCAAAGGTATAAAGAAGGATGTGGACAGCTTTGTAGGCTCTGCCCCTCAGTTCGACGATATCACCATGGTTGCCATCAGGTGGCTGTCGAAATAACGTCCTTTATATTGCCGCAGCCTGTAAGAAGCATTATAAGGCGGTCCATTCCCAGGGCTGTGCCGGAGCACTTCGGAAAGCCCTTGAAAATGCCGGGGTAGGCCGGGTCTACATCCACAGCCACCTGGGCCAGGGCCTTCTTGGCTGCAGTTTCTGTTCTATAGTATTCTCTTATGACTTCCGGATCAGTCTCTTCTGAATAGCAGTTTGCAACCTCTATGCCGTCGATATAGAGCTCCCACCGCTCGTAGTAAGGGCTATCTGGTTTCTTTCTGGCTGTGCAGGGTATCTGGACCGGATAATCCTTAAGAACTGTTATTCCTTTGCCGCAGACCTCAGGCTCTGTCTTGGAGACAAACAGCAGGTTGAAGACTTCTTCCCAGGTGGTGTAGCTGTCGGTTATATCAAATCCAGCCCTGAGTGCCGCCTCTTTCAGGGAGGCAAAATCGGGATATTTCTCTATATCAATACCTGTGGTTTTAAAAAATGCACTTTGAACAGTCATTACATTTATAGGGGTGTCTGCATACTTTGGCTGAAATTTTAAAAACAGACTTTTAAAAAGCTCTTCGGTCAATTTAAGGGAATAGAGATAATCGGCGTTGTCTGCATAGTACTCCAGCATGGTGAATTCGTTGCTGTGCTGGCTTCCTTCCTGCTCGTTGTTCCTGAAGCATTTGCATATCTGGAAGATGCTTCCGCTGCCCTGTGCTATAAGCTTTTTCATCCACAGCTCAGGGGATGGAAGGAGGTACAGTTTCTTCGGAGCCCTGCACATGGATATCTGCTCTGTCCTGAAAATCTCTATATGAGCCTCGGGAATCACATGGGGTGCAAGAACAGGGGTGTCCACCTGCAGAAACCCTTTGTCGATGAAAAAACTCCGTACAGCCTCGGTGATTTCAGATCTTTTTCGTAATATGGAAAACTTTTCCGCACTGGTCATACTTTTATTATACAAAATTTTGCATACCTATGCTATAATGCAGATATGGCAGAGACAAAAAAGGCAAAATTAAATAAGAAGATTCTTGTAGTGGAGGATGACGAGGATATCAGGAACCTGGTCCTTTTCAACCTTGAGATGACCGGGGAATACGAGCTTCTTTCCGCTGACAACGGGGAAGATGCCCTTGTGCTTGCCCAGAAGCATATTCCTGCACTGGTCATTCTTGATGTCATGCTGCCAGGCATAGACGGCTTCGAGGTGTGCCGCCGGCTCAAGGAAAACAGCACCACCCGGAAGATTCCGGTAGTCATGCTTACAGCCCGCTCCGACGACAACGACGTGGTGAAAGGGTTTGAGCTGGGGGTGGAGGATTACCTTAGAAAGCCCTTCAGCAGCATGAAGATTCTGCTGGCACGGGTAAGCAACATCCTGCAGCGCCACGAATCCGATGCCCCCGTGATCACCCTTGGAGAGCTGGAGCTCAATCCTCTCAACTATTCTGTGACAGCAGCGGGAGAGGCGGTGGAGCTTTCCTATTCAGAGTTCAAGATACTTCAGCTTTTAATGGAAAATCCAGGTGTTGCCTATACCCGGGAGGCTATAATGACAGTGATAAAGGCTGGAAAGAGCGTTCCCGAGACCGAGGAGGCTGCCCAGAAGAAGGCCAAGGCCTTACGTTCCATAGATGTCCAGGTCCTTTCCCTGCGTAAAAAGCTGGGTAAGTGCGGAAAGTATATCCAGACAGTGCGCAGCGCAGGCTACATGATCCAGACAGAACCATGAAGAAATATAAATCCTTCTTTGTAAAGATATTCTCCATACAGATGATAGCCCTTTTCCTGGTTATCCTTCTGTCGGTGCTCCTTTCACTGAGCGCTATATCGGAGATTATCTACGACAAGACCGAGAAGGAGCTGGAGGATATGTGCCGTATTGTCAACAACCTGCTGCCCGACACCGGCATTGTCACCCTTAACGATATAGAGGCCATGAGCCTTTACGCCACCGCAGGAACCAGTGTGCGGCTTACTATAATACAGTATTCGGGAAGCGTTCTGGCCGACTCCCAGAGCAACTACCGCAATATGAAGAACCACTTCAACAGACCCGAGGTCATGGATGCATTCCTCAAGGATGTGGGGCACAGCGTGCGTTTAAGCGAGACCCTGGGGATAGAGATGGTCTATGCCGCCATTGCGGTGCCTACAAAGAGCTTTATAGTCCGCACATCCATGCCTGTGACCGATGTTTACCGGTTCTTCAGCATAATGAGGAAGAGGCTTTTCCCATATTCCATCCTTATCTTCTGCGTTTCGCTGATATTCACATTCCTTTTCACCAGCAGCATCAACTCAACCCTTAAGCTTATAAGGGGAGTGACCAAGAAATATGCGGCAGGAGACTTTTCTGCCAAGCTGCCGCCCCGGAGCGACGACTTAGGTGAGCTTACCGATGCCATAAACTCCATGGGAAGCCAGCTGGGAAAGCGGATAGAGACCATCACGGCCCAGAGGGACGAGATCCAGGCCATTGTAAGCGGTATGATAAACCCAGTCATCCTCATTGATGAGAAGATGAACATTCTGGAGATGAACCCGGCGGCCCTGCATCTGACCGGTATATCCGAGGATTTCAAGGGTAAACCCATGGAGAGCCTCATAAAGAACCAGGATGTGATTAACATAGCCAGCACCTGCCTTTCCAAGCAGGACACCCAGGAGGCTGCCATCTGCCTGGACACAGACAAGGGCATTTACTACTTCATCTATGCATCTTACATAAACGGCACTGTCCTTATGGTAATGAACGATATTTCGGGCATGAAGCAGATGGACGAGATGAGGAAGGAGTTCTCCATGAACGTATCCCACGAGCTGAAGACTCCTGTCACCTCCATAATGGGCTATGTGGACACCCTTATAGGAATATATCATGAGCACCCGGAGAACATAGGCAAATTCCTGGAGATCATAAAGAAGCAGTCGGAGCGCCTTGCAGGCATCATAGAGGACCTTCTTACCCTGTCCCGGACCGAGAGTGCCTATATAAGGCTTGAGAAGGAGAGGATCCCGGCAAGGAACCTGATCGACCTGTGCATTGCAGAGCATGCAGAGCAGGCTGCCCAGAAGCATACACGGATAGATGTGGATATGCCTGAGGGAATAATGATTCTGGCCCATCCGGTGCTGGCTCAGCAGGCTATAGGAAACCTGGTGGACAATGCTATAAAGTATTCGGGCGAGAATGCAGCTGTCACAATCCATGTGAAGGAGAGGGAGGGGTTCACCGAGATTGCTGTGGAGGACAACGGCCCCGGAATAGAGGAGAAGGACCTTAGCCATATCTTCGAGAAGTTCTACCGCGTGAATAAAGAGGTTAGCCGCAGCCTTGGGGGAACCGGCCTCGGTCTTTCCATTGTGAAGCAGGTTGCCATAACCCATGGTGGTAAAGTATCGGTAGACAGCACTGTTGGCAAAGGCACAGTATTTACTATATACTTCCCTGTATGAAAAAGCTTTTTACATTTTTATTCCTTGTTTATATTTCCATATTCACCATATATGCTGATATTGCCCCCGATACAGTTCTGACACCCGACAGTGCCATAACCCTGGGCAAGCTTCCCAACGGCCTCACTTACTACATACGGCCCAACGGATACCCGGAGAATCAGGTTTTTCTCCGTCTGGTTGTCAAATCGGGCTCTGTGATGGAGGATGATGACCAGCTGGGGCTGGCCCATTTCTTCGAGCACATGGCTTTCAACGGCACCGAGAAGTATCCGGCTCACCAGGTCATAGACTTCCTTGAGAAGAACGGAATCCAGTTCGGAGCAGATCTGAATGCATATACAACCTACGACAGGACCGTGTTCATGCTGGAGCTTCCCTCCGGCAAGCCCCAGCTGGTGGATCAGAGCATAGAGATTCTTTCCCAGTGGGCCGCCTATGTCAAGCTTGAACCCAAGGACATAGATGATGAGCGGGGAGTTGTGATAGAGGAGTGGAGACGGAATCTGGGAGCCGAAGAGCGCCTCCATAAGTTTATGCTGGAAAAGCTTATGAAGGATTCCCGCTTTGAAAAACGGAATCCTATCGGCAAGGTGGAGATCCTTGAGACATTTAAGCGGGACCAGCTTTTTAGGTACTACAAGGAGTGGTATACCCCGGACCGGATGGCTGTCATGGTCATAGGAGATATCGATCCTGAGGATGTTAAAAACAGCATAGAAATGTATTTTGCTCCCCTCAAGAACAACCCTGCCCAGCGCACCGTGGACATGACTGTCCCTATATATCCAGGCACTGCTGCAGGTGTAATGACCGACCCGGAGGCCACAGAGAACCAGTTCGACATGTTTATAAAGGTGCCGTTCAGGCAGGACAAGGTGGCAGGGGATTACAGGAACACTATTGTGCGTATTCTTTTCTGCAATATGCTGTCGGACCGTCTTGACCAGATACGCCGGGGCCAGAACCCGCCGTTCATGTCGGCAGGGGTGAGCTTCAATCATCTTTTCTCTTCTGCAAGCTATTTCAATCTTGCTGTAAATCTTAAGGATGATGGAGTGAAAGAGGGGATTGAAAGGGCCTGTGCCGAGATTGCCCGTGTTGCCCAGCATGGCTTTACCCAGTCGGAGCTGGAGAGGGCCAAGGCCGAGACTCTGTCATTTGTAGAGTCCCTTAATAACGAGAAGGATAAGACCAATTCGGCTAACCTTATAAACGAATATACTCGTAACTTTATGGAGGATGAGTGCATTCCCGGCATAGCCACCGAATATGAGCTTTACAACCAGTATCTGCCCCAGATACAGCTGGAAGAGGTGAACAGCTTTGTCAATAATTATCTTAAGAAGGAGGGCCGGGTTCTGGTTGCCACCGGAAAGCCCCAGAGCTTCGGAGACCTTTCTGAGTCTTCGCTCCTGAGTCTGGTGGACAGTGCTCTTTCCTCAAAGCAGGAACCCTACCAGGATTTATCCCTGCAGGAGAACCTTATTGACAATATGCCTGCAGCCGGCAAGGTGAAATCGGACAGGACAGACAAAAAGACAGGGCTTACAACCCTTAAGCTTTCCAACGGAGCAAAGGTCCTTCTTTATCCTACAAACTACAAGAACGACCAGATCCTTATCTCTGCCATAAGCGAGGGAGGCACCTCTTTAGTGACAGACTCCCAGTGGGCATCGGCTGCCGTAGCCTGTGCAGTGGTGCATAACAGCGGCCTAGGCTCCTTCTCCAAGGTGGAGCTGGACCAGATGCTCAAGGGAAAGAATGTGGCGGTCAGCCCCTTCATAGAGACCTATTCCGAGGGCTTTACCGGCAGCTCCACAAAGAAGGACCTGGAGACAGCCTTCCAGCTTATCCATCTCTATTTTACAGCTCCCCGGTTCGACCAGGAGGCCTATAACTCCTACATGACCAGGCTTGAGACTGCCATAAAGAACCAGGAGGCATCCCCTGACACCGCCTTTATAAAGGCTCTCAAGGAGCTGGTGACCCAGCACCATCCCCGGGGCAGGATCATAGATATGGATGTTTACAAGGAGATCAATTTCCAGGATGCCCGGGATGTCTACTTGAGCCGGTTTGCAGATCCGGGCGACTTCACCTTTATCTTTGTAGGTAATGTCGATATCGATAAAGCGAAGGAGCTCTGCTCTGCATATTTAGCCTCCATTCCATCAAAGGGAACCAGGGAAAGATGGAAGGATGTGGGACTGCGTTTCCCCGAAGGCTCTGATACAGCATCGGTCTACAAAGGAACAGATTTCCGCAGCCAGATCATCACAATCATGAAAGGCAACTTCCGGTATACTGTAAAGGAGAATCTCTACATCGATGCCCTTGCATATTTCCTTGACATGCGTCTTATGGAGGTTATCCGGGAGCAGCTGGGGGGAACCTATACAATCAGCGCATATCCTTCCACCACATCCATGCCTGTGCCCCAGTATATGATCAACATAATCTACGGCTGCTCGCCACTCAGGGTGGAGGAGCTTATGAATGCCGTCCATGCCGAGATAAACAAGCTCAAGGAGGATATCCCCCAGGAATATCTGGACAAATACAAGGCTGCACGGCTTACAGAGTACAACAAGGGGATAAAGGAGAACTCCTGGTATCTTTCCCAGCTTACCGACTGCGCATATTACGGACAGCGTTTCACCAGGAACTCCGATTTCCCTAAGCTTCTGGATAAGCTTACCGTAAAGACCCTTAAGAAGAAGGCTGCCAAGTACTTTGATACAGAGAGCACCCTTAATGTAATACTCTATCCAGAGCAGTAAAATTGGGTAAATTGTTCTTATTGCGCAATATTTTAATATTATTTATAATATAGTGTTATGAATCTTGAAGTTTTTATCCTTGGCTGCGGCGGCATGATGCCCCTGCCGAGGCGCCATCTTACATCTGTTCTTCTCAGGCGGGAAGGGGACCTCTTCCTCTTTGACTGCGGAGAGGCGACTCAGATTTCATTGAAGAAACTCAACCTCAGGTGGAAGAATATCTCCACTATATTCATATCTCATACCCACGCAGACCATGTCACAGGGCTGCCTGGAATCCTTATGCTCTCCTCCCAGGTGGACCGCACCGAGCCTCTTTATATAATCGGACCGCCCAAGATCAAGGAATTTGTGGAGACCAGCATAAAAGTTCTGGATATGTATATAAACTATGATATTATTGTCAAGGAGATAACTGAGCCGGGTGTGGTGATGGAGGGAGAAAACTTCAAGGTGGAGGCCTTCCAGCTTGAGCATACCAAGCCCTGCTTCGGCTATAAGCTGACAGAGGCCCCGAGGCCCGGCATATTCCACCCGGAGAAGGCAAAGGAGCTGGGTATTCCTATGGGAGCCCGGTGGTCGGAGCTTCAGCATGGACAGACCATAACACTGCCCGACGGCAGGAGCGTTTCCCCCGACATGGTGCTGGGGGAGCCCAGAAAGGGGAGGAAGTTCTCCTTTGTCACCGATTCCCTTGCCCTTCCTTCCATTGCAGAAGAAGTTAAGGATTCTGACCTTTTCATCTGCGAGGGGATGTTCGAGGAGGAGCTGGCAGAGAGTGCCCATGAGAAGAAGCACATGACTGCTGTGGAGGCGGCAAATCTGGCTGTTTCGGCAGGCGGAATAAAAAAGATGGGGCTTATCCATTACAGCCCGCGGTATACTGATAAGGAGCTGTCCCTCCTTCTGGAGCAGGCCCAGGGAGTATTTCCCGATACATTCCTGACCAGGGACGGACAGACAATCCTTTTGAAATATGAGGATTAAATTGGAGAGACTAGGATGATTAAAGTCGAAAACATTGACAAGATCTATGGCAGATTCAAAGCGGTGGACAATGTCTCCTTCCATATCGGCAAGGGAGAGATTGTAGGCCTTCTGGGCCCCAACGGCGCAGGCAAGACCACCATTATGAAGATTCTCACCGGATATCATTATCCGACTCATGGTACTGCCATTCTTAACGGTTACAGCATCTATGACGACCTGCTTAAGGTGAAGGAGTCCACCGGGTATCTGCCTGAGATGGCACCCCTTTATGACGACCTTACTGTAATGGAGTATCTGGATTTCATGGCAGATATCCGCAAGGTGCCAAAGAGCAGGAAGAAGGCAGAGATAGACCGGGTTATAGAGGAGACAGGCCTTGGCCCTGTGATTTACCGGAGCATTGGTAAGCTTTCCAAGGGTTACAGGCAGAGGACCGGACTGGCCCAGGCTATAATCCATTCTCCCGATATCCTTATACTGGACGAGCCTACCACCGGCCTTGACCCTAACCAGATCATGGAGATCCGCAAGCTTATCTGCGACATCGGCCGGGAGAAGACAGTAATCCTTTCCACCCATATTCTGCAGGAGGTGGAGGCTGTCTGCAACCGTGTCCTTATCCTTAACCATGGAAAGATAGTGGCAGAGGGAAGCCCTGAGCAGATCAGGGATCAGGTTCAGAAGGACGACCGCTTCACCATAGAGGTGGAGGGAACTGTGGATGCCCAGTCCATCAAGGCTCTGGAGCCGGTTTCCGAAGTTCTTTCTGCAGAAGCCAGAGATGGAAAGACTATTATCAAGATATCTGCTCAGAAGGGAACCGATGCAGGTGCCCTTATATTCGACTGGGCTGTTAAGAACGGCTACAGGCTCTCGGCTCTGGTGCCGGAACAGACAAGCCTTGAGGATATCTTCAGAAAGCTTACAAATCAGACAGAGGTGTAATATGAATATCAAAGGACTTATCAAAAAAGAGCTTAAAGCATATTTCAACTCTCCCATGGCATATATAGTTGTCCTTTTCTTTGTCCTTTCGCTCAATATCTTCTTTTTCTTCTTCGGACAGTTCTTCGGAAGGGACACAGCCAGCATGCGGAGCTATTTCTCCATAATGCCGGTTCTCTTTATCCTTATCCTGCCTGCAATAAGCATGCGCAGCTGGGCCGAGGAGCGGAAGCTTAAGACCGACATGCTGCTTTTCACTCTGCCCTTGAGCGAGTTCGAGATTGTAATGGGCAAGTTCATAAGCGCAGTGATACTGCTGCTTCTCATGATTGTCCTCACATTCCCGGTTCCTGTCATGCTCAATATGTTCGGAAGCTTTGAGCGGGGACAGATCATCGGAGAGTATATCGGAACCTTCCTCCTGGGCCTTGCGGGGCTCTCTGTAGGACAGTTCATATCATCCAGAACATCAAACCAGATCAGCGCATATATCTTCAGCGTTGTGGCATTGCTGTTCATAACCTTCATCGGACAGATAACCATGGTCATCAATGTTCCCAAGTTCATTGACAACCTGTTCAGCTATCTTTCCCTTTCGACCCACTTTGAATCGTTCGAGAAAGGCATCTTCGACACCAGGGATTTCTCCTACTTTGCGATTATAACCTGCCTTTTCATCTATCTGAACGTGAAAGTGATAAAGCTTAACAAGTGAGGCCTCCGATATGAACAACAGAACAAAAGAACTTATTACAGCTTTACTGGTATTTACCGCTGCCATACTTCTTGCCCTTAACACCACCCGGTATTTCGGCAGAATCGATATGACAGAGACCAAGGAATTCACCATCACCGATACAACCAAGGCATATATCAAGACTATTCCGGAGCAGGTGAACATAACCTATTTCATCTCTGACAAGGTTAGAAACATAGCTCCTGCTGCAGGTCAGATAGAGGACCTTCTCTTTGAATATGCGGCCAACTCAAGGGGACATATCACCACATCATCGGTGGATCCATCCAAGAGTGTAATGGAAGCCTATGCCAAGAAGATGGGAATAACAGCCCAGCAGGTGGAGATCTACGACAGGAACGAGCTGGCTTACTCCACTGTATTCTCCGGCATCCTTATCCAGTATCTGGACAAGACAGCGGCAATTCCCTTCATACTGGACCCAAGCAACCTGGAGTATGAAGTTTCCAGCAAGATACAGAAGCTGGTGGAGAATGTGACCACAAAGATAGGGCTCCTGGCAGGCAGCAACGAGAATACTGTTGATTATTACTATTCCTACCTCAACGAGACCATGAAGAAGGACGGCGAGGTGATAGTAGTAAACAAGGGAGAGCCTGTGGATCCTGAGATCACTGTGCTCTTCGTCCTTGGAAACAAGGACTTCACCGAGGGCGACATGCTCTATGTTGATGAATATATCATGAACGGCGGAAAGGCAGTGTTTGCCCTTGACGGTGTGTCAGTGGACATGGCCAACAACCTGAAGGCCACAAAGCTTGAGAACAACCCGGCCCTTGAGATGCTGAAGAAATGGGGAATAACCATCAACAACGACATGGTGCTGGACAAGTACTGCAAGAAGATAACCATGAAGGGATCCCTTCCTATGAATTATCCAATGTGGCTCAGCATCAACAGCAAGTTTGTAAACCGGGACAACCCGATTACAGCAGGCTTTGCCAGCCTGGACATGATGTGGGCAAGCTCCATAGACCTGGATCCTGTTCCTGGACTTGACTATCAGGAGCTTTTCACCAGCACCAGCGAGTCCTGGATACTCAGCGATTACATCACCGGAAACCCATATGAGGCATTCACAACCCAGAATCTGGTGCAGGAGAGCAAGGGAAGCCATCCGCTGGCTTATGCAGTGACTGGCCAGTTCCCAAGCGCCTACACAGACAAGGTGAGCAAGGAGACCAAGATAATTGTGGCAGGAGATGCCGATTTCCTCTCCAACCTGATCGAGTATACCGAAAGCCCTGCAAACCTTATGTTTGCAGAGAATCTGCTGCAGTGGCTGGACAATGACAGATTCATGAACATCAAGACCAGGAGCGTCCGGGACATCAGACTCAACAAGATCACAGACCTGAGCACCAAGGTAAGGGCTATTCTTGCAGTTTATCTGGTGAACATTGTTATCATTCCTGTGGGAATTGTAACCTATGGCATTGTCAGATACATCAGACGGAAAAGAAAGGATGCGTGATTGATATGAAATACAGAACTAAAATTATAAGCCTGTCAGCGGCAATTGTAATACTTGCGGCAACCTATTTCATGGGAGGCCTTTTCACAGCCCAGAAGGCGGTGGAGAAGAAGGCTATGGAGCCTCTCTTCGACCAGACCCTGCGGGAGACTCTTGATTCCCTCAAGGTGTCCACCAACAATGGAAACCTGACTATCGAAAGAGGAAAAGATGGGAACGAATGGGTGGTGCGTATCGACGAGAACGTTATCTATCCTGCCTCCACAGTCCGGGTGAAGAGCCTTATAACCTCTGTTTTTGATGTCACCAAGTACAAGCTTATGGGCCGGGGCGAGAAGTACTGGGCCGAGTTTGAGCTGGAGTCCAACAGGGCCGATACTGTAGAGGTCTTCAAGGACGGCAAGTCCATGTTCACCCTCTATGTCGGAAAGGAAGGACCTGGCGGAAAGGGCGACTATGTGCGCTCATCCCTTACTGACGAGATTTTCCTTACCGATGCCACAATGCAGCGCCATTTCGGTCAGGATCCCCGCTACTGGTTCAATATGCGGCTTTTCCCGGAGGGCTACACCGGGGAGGACATCTTTGCCTTCACCTTCAATGACATGAACACATCTGACAAGATTTCTTTAAAGCGCGAAGCACAGGGCAAGCTGGGCAAATGGATCAACCTGGTTCCCGGCGGACCTGCTCCTGAGGGAAGGGTTGCAGACGCCATAGCCGACAACCTGGCTCTCCTTGAGGGTGTAAATTTTGTAAAGGGTGCAGATATCACTCCGAATGTGGTTATGGAGATTGACACCGGTAAGCTTGGCCATCTGACCATAGACTGCCAGAAGATCATGGACGAGGGACAGTATTTCTACCTGCTCAAGAAGAGGGGAGTTTCCTATATGTACCTGATAGGAGAGGACAAACTCAAGAGACTGTTCCAGCCGGAAGGACTTTTTCCAGCTAAATAAATAAAAGCGCTAAATTCCCAGCACCTTGCATATCTGACGGTGGATCTCCTCTTTGGAGGCTCTGCCGTCAATTATTATAGTTTTCATCTCAGTGTCTGAAAGGAGAGCCAGGCTCTTTTTGTAGTTGGCCTCGATTTTCCGCTGAAGCTCAAGCCGCTCGAAGAGCTCTGCCTCCTCGCCCCGGGCCTCCATCCGCTTCTGGCACTCCTCCGGGCTTAAATCTATGTAGAAAAGGTACTCCGGCAGAGGATAGTACCGGTTAAGGCCTGCCACAGTGTCAAAGTCCATGAAAAGAGACTGGTAGGCAAGGCTTGAGAAAAGATACCGGTCGCAGATAACTCTCTTTCCGGCTTCTGTCTGCTCTATAATCCCGTTCTTTCCGTTCACATGCTCGCTTCTGTCGGCAGAGAAGAGGAGTGCCAGGGTGAATGGATCCACGCTCTCCTTTTTCTGCAGTACAGACCGTATAAAGCGGCCTATGCTGCCGTCGGTGGGTTCATTGGTTCTAACCGCCTGGATTCCTTTTCCCTCCAGCCTTGCAGCCAGCAGGGCAGTCTGTGTTGTGGTGCCGCAGCCGTCAAGGCCTTCCAGCACTATGAAATTTTTTAACGGTTTTTTGAAACTTATAGAGCTCATAATAGTTTTATATATGATAAATAAAAATAAATAAATAGAGATAGCAAAAATATTTGTTGTATAGTATTATAAAATAGTATTATGGTGCGCAGAACACTCTCTGGTACAAGATATGTTCTCCTTCTTACAGTTGCCGCAGTTGTGGCAGCTGCCGTCATATGGTATTCATATACATTTGTCAAAGAGCATACCGAAGAGCTTAAGGATTCTGTCATCTCCATCCTGGAGAACCAGCTTTCCAGAAACATCACCTACGGCAGCATAGATCCTTTCTTCATCAATTCCATGACTATAAGGGATGTGGAGATAATTGACGACAACGGCAAGGTGCTGGCGAAGGGGGAGAAGCTCAATATCAAGTTCAACCTCCTGAACTTCCTGTTCATGAACGAGAATATCCTTAAGGGAATCACTCTGGAGAACGGCTATATCAACTTAAGCCAGCAGCAGGATATGGATTTCATAACCTCACTGGCCGACAGGATGAAGCCCGACGAGAACACCCTTATGCCGCGCCAGACCAAAAGCTTCTACTTCAAGGGAAAGAACCTGGAGGCCAACTTCCTCCTTGATATGGGGTCGATTTCCATAGACAAGTGCTCCACCGACATCCTTCTGCAGGGCAGCGATTTAAGGCTTTCCGGAAAGATGCAGGTCTCTGGCTATGACCTCAAGAATGAGAAGATGACCCAGTTCATGACCTCTGTATCCTTTGATTCCAATATGCAGAAGGATGGCTCCGAGGGGCTGGTGAACCTCTATGTGGATGAATTCACCTCCGACTTCATCCAGACCGGCCGAAAGGCATTCCTTATAACCTTTGACGAGGAGAATTTCTTCATATGCAACATGGAGGACAGCACTCCTATAGATTATTCCCTGACCTGGAGCAGAAAAGGGAGGACCCTGACAGCCCAGACTGTGTTCCAGGACTTCAGACCCTCTGACATTGTCACATTTACCGGTGATTATACCAAGTATAACGACTATGCAAAGGCAAAGGGAACAGGCAACCTGCAGATCACATATACCCCGGACCAGAAGGAGAAGACCCTCTATTTCGGAGATGTGGACCTTTCTCTGGCCGGCACCAAGGTTTTCCTGGAGCCCCAGTGTCATATATCATTCTCCGGACTGGACAAGAAGATAGAGATTAAATCCCTTACCCTGGCCTCATCCAAGGGCAATGCCTCTTACTCCGGAAACCTGGATGCAGAAACCATGTCTGCCCAGGGAACCCTGCTGCTGGACAATATCCAGGCTGCTGACAAAATGGTTATCGATACACAATATGACGTTGTCATGGCCGACAGCCGGCTTACCCTTACCTCCGACAACCTGGTGCTCAACAAGAAGGAACTGGGAAACAGTTCTCTTGTTGTCAATCTTAAGGATAAGACAGCCGACCTTAAGCTGCTCAACCTGTCCCTCAAGGCAAAAGAGACCGAGGGAAAGGGGTATTCCGGGCTTATCAACCTGACAAAATACCCTATAAAGGAGCTGGAGGCGGTGTTCAGCGAGAACGAGAAGCTTTATACCGAGAATTATCTGGTCACTGCCGATGTATACTGCATTTACGACAGAAACGATTTCTATATAACCAGCCGCAATGTCCATGTTGATGATGTCACACATCCGGAGGATTCCCTGGACTTTGCTGTCACCTCCACACTGGATGACATAAAGCTGAGCGAGATTGTGCTGAACTGCAGAGGTTTCTCCGGCGAAGGCTACTTCGACCTCTCCTCTATGCGCTCTGAGCACTGTGATTTCGAGACCTTCTGGAAGGTTCATGACACCGAATATGAATTCAACGGCTTCCTTAACAAGAAGCAGAACCTGTTTGTCCGGGGGCTTTACGGCTTCACACTCTCCGCCTTCTTTGACGACAACGGCTGGCCCTTTGACATGCGGGCCACCGGCTTCCCTGTATTCCTTATGGGTAACAAGACCCCGGCCGACATGGATATATCGGGCCAGATGAAGGATGGCAAGCTCTCCATCGTCACCATAAACGACATGAAGCTCTCCCATCTCTCTTTCCTTAAGGGGGGAAGCAACAGCATAAGCTTCAACGGAGTTCTGGCCGGAAACACCCTGAGGCTCAACAGCTGGACACTCTCCGACAACTATTCCACTGTACGGGGAACAGGGGAGGCTTCCTTCACCGACATAGGCAACTGCAGGGGATGGCTCAGGGGCACAGGAAGCAACCTGAACGAAGAATACAACGCCTATGTGCTGATTGCAGACAAGAACATCTCCATCGATGCCACCTGCAGGAATTCACGGGTAGAACGGTTCACCACAGCCAAGGTTACAGGATCCCTGGATACCAATGCCAAGATCACCGGAACCTTTGACAATCCTGATATTCTGGCATCTGTCAATATCCAGAAGGGTACGCTGAATAAAAAGCCTTTTGAGCTTTATACATCCCTTCAGGCCACCAAAAAGCTGACCCGGCTATACACCCTTACAGGCAAAGTGGGAGATGCCACCATAACCTCCAGCTCCGGTTCTGTGGACTGGAACAAGAGGGCATACAACCTGCAGGCTCTTTTAGCTCTCAAGGACTCAGCCGAAGGCAGAGTGGACAATATTAAGCTTTCTGTATCCGGCACCATCCAGGAGGATGGAGAGTGGATAATAAATCCGGCAAAGACCATGAATAAAGGTATATTCCGGCTTTCCTCCACCCAGCCTGTGCTGCTGGGCTATGACAGATGGAATTTTGACTTTTCCAACAACGGCCGGCGGTTCTATATTGACGGCGGGCCTTTCCGGCACTGTGTGGAAGGCTACTATTATCCGGACGGAAACCTGGACTTCAATCTGAGAAATCCATTGTTTGTAGCCGGAAAGATCAAGGGAAAGCTTATAGGAGACAATATCGATGCCACTATTACCGATATCGCTCTGGATATGGGCAGGGTAGGACAGCTTACCCGCTTTGACTATTTCTTCCCTCTGGCCGGCCTCGGGTCCGGTACCCTGCGTATGACAGGTTCTCTCAGGAACCCTGACCTGTGGGGTGTAATGAAAGTCACAGACCTCTATTTCGCTGTCCTTTCCATTCCGGAAATCATGGGACCTGCCGATGCAGATCTCCATTTCCAGGGAAAAGATATCAATATGCTTCCAGTCCTTCTTGCCGACAAGAAGAACCGGACCTATGTAAAATGCAGCTTCCTTCTTGAAAGCTGGGCTCTGGATTACTTCAAGGTCGACATCTCCTCCTTCGGCAACACCAAGCGGGGACTCAAGATTTCAGACACCTTCTGCGGAATTGATGTGGACGGTTATGTCCTTGGAGATATAAGCATATCGGGCATTTCAGACTCCATTATGATAGATGGCGATATCACGGTGAACAACTGTGTCATAAACCTGAGCCAGAACAACAGCTATAACGGCTTCGATTCCCAGTCTGTGACCGAATATATCGTCAACCTCAATGTGACATCAGGAACAGGTGTGGAATTCTTCTGGCCCACCAAGAAACTGCCGGTACTGAGGGCTTTTGCCGCTAAGGGACAGCATGTGCAGGTGCAGTACGACAGCAGCATAAACCAGTTTGACATAGACGGAAATGTTGCTTTCCGGGGCGGAGATATTTTCTATTTCAGCAACAACTTCTTCATCAGGGACGGTCTTCTTGTTCTTAACGAGAACCAGGACAAGTTCGACCCGCTCATCACTGTAAATGCCGAGTGCCGCACCGCCACCAGAAACAACCAGAAGGTTAAGCTCATGTTCATCATGGAAAATACTCCGTTAAGCCACTTCCAGCCGCGTATCGAATCTGTTCCGTCCCTGTCCCAGGCAGAGCTTAATGAGCTTATGGGAGATACTCTCATGGGCGGCAATGTGAGCGATGAGGAGCGGAACACCATGGCCACCCTTGCCAATGCCGGTGCCTCCGGAACCCAGCTTATCGGTATACTCAGACCCTTCGAGCGTTCTGTAAAGGACTTCCTCAATGTGGATATATTCGCTATCCGGGCCCAGCTTAACGAAAAGGTATTCAACGACCAGCGTAACGCAGAAAAGAGCAGTGGAGACATGAAACGGGTAGGAAGCAACACTGTGTTCCGGAATATAGATGTGTTCTTCGGAAAGTACTTCGGAGAATACTTCTTCCTTGATACGACAATAAGATTCTCGGCCTGGGATTTTGACACTTTTGAATATTATGAGTACAATATGCCGACTTTCTATAACATGTACCTTGAATCGGAGATCAACCTTGAGGTTAATACTCCGCTGTTTATATTGAATTTGGGGCTGTATCCTAAATTGGGCAAGATGCCTGATTTCCTGATGGATACAACCATAGGTCTGTCATGGAGATTCACGTTTTGATAGGAGATTTTATGAACCGGGTAAAACATAGAATATTGTTCCTTCTTATATTTTTCTTCACCCTTGTCCCTGCCTTTGCACAGGATGCATGGTATGACGGAAAAGAGATAGAAGATATCCAATTCGAAGGACTTCATATGATATCTGAGAATGAATTGGATGCTATTGTCGACAGCTTTATCGGCCAGAAGTTCAACGACAGCCTTTTCATGGAGCTTCAGAACAAGCTTTTCTCCCTTGATTACTTCGAGGATTTGACCTCCACTGCATACCCGGGCAGAGAGGACATCTCCAAATACGATCCTGCCAACACAGTTATAATCAAGTTCAAGATGGTTGAGTACCCCTCCATATCTAAGATCAAGATAGCAGGAAACAAGAATGTCAGGAAGAATACAATCCTGGACGAGATCATGCTTAAGCCTGGAGATGTTGTTACCGGCGCCAATGTGAAGCTGGACGAGGAGCGCATAAACGATCTCTACTTGGAAAAAGGCTTCAATGATGTTGTTGTCCATGGTGAGATAGGAGAGAAAGACAGCGACAACACAGTTGTGGTCACCTTCCGAATCGACGAAGGATATCAGATGAGAGTCCGTGAGATTGTCTTTGTAGGCAACAATGTAATTTCAAAGACAGCTCTCAAGAGGAAGCTTGAGTCCAAGCAGCAGGGCCTTTTCAGAAAGGGTCTTTATCAGGAGTCCAACATAGAGGAGGATATCGAGAATATCGAGAACTTCTATGCCGAGAAAGGATACATAAAGGCTAAAGTGACTGATGTGGCAAATGATGTTGTACCTACCGACCAGCCGGGCAGAACAGGCTTAAGGCTGACCTATTACATAGACGAAGGGGAGCAGTACACCTACGACGGAATCAGCTTCGTGGGCAATATAATCCATGACGACGAGGAGCTGGGACGGCTGGTTCGCTGCAAGCCGGGAGATGTTCTCAACAAGGTAAGGATGCAGGCCGACTTTGTCCGCATTTCCGACCTCTATTTCGATGACGGATATATCTTCAACTCAATCTCCGAGCAGGAGCAGATAAACGAAGAGACAAAATCAGTTTCCTACATCGTGACCATAGTTGAGGAAGGAAGAGCCCATATCGAGAATATTGTGGTGCAGGGCAATGACAAGACCAAGGACAGGGTAATCCTGCGGGAGTTGCCTATAGGAGTGGGCGATGTCTTCAGCAAGAAAAAAATCATAGAGGGTGTGCAGAACCTGTACAACCTTCAGTATTTCTCCGCCATCTATCCAGAGACACCTGCCGGATCAGAGCATGGTCTTATGAATCTTATCCTGAACATTGAGGAAGGAAAGACCACCGATATCCAGTTCGGTCTTATCTTCTCTGCCGATGCCGGAGACATTCCTGTCAGCGCATTCGTAAAGTGGACAGACCGCAACCTGTTCGGAAACGGCCAGGAGTTAAGTATCGGTACCGAGATGTCCACATCTGTGCAGTCAGTCACCACCTCCTTCACCGAGCGGTGGCTTGCAGACCGGCGTCTTTCCGGAACTATATCTCTTACTGTCTCCCACGAGACCACTGCCAACGTTGCCCAGGACATAATGAACCCTGTATTTGACAACGACAAATACAAGAAAGGACAGGTTCCTGACCCATATGACGGCCATATGGTGGACCGCCATACAGGCGAGCCTTCTACAGAAGATGATGCTATAACCGACTACGAGTATGCAGTCCGGCATGGAATAGGAATCCCGAGAGCTTATCTAATGGAATATGAATCCTGGAACATAGGTCTCGGCCTCAGCCTGGGTTACTCATGGCATCTGCCTATCGGACGTATTGGAACCGGAGTGGGCTACAACCATATACGGACCTATGTGGATTATAACGACGGCATCTACCGTCCGTACAACGCCACTGTCCGGGAGAACTTCCAGAACTGGATGGCCATCAACTCGGTATGGGGCTCTGTCTCCTGGGATACCAGAGACTATGTTGTAAGCCCGTCCAAGGGATTCTATCTTAAGGAAACCTTGACCTATACAGGCGGTATAATGCCCTCTGCCCGTGAATATATAAAGTCCGAGACAAGCGGACAGTTCTTCCAGCAGATCTTCTCAATCCCGCTGGGCGAGGAGTTCAAGTTCAAGATGGTTCTGGCACTGGGATCCTCCATCTCTGTAATAATGAACCAGCTGGACGGCACCCTGAAGGCTACCACCAGAGAGCTTCTCTATATCGATGGACTTACAATGGCAAGGGGCTGGGACCGTGTCTATGACGGAAAGGTCCTTTGGGACAACTGGGTGGAGCTCAGATTCCCGATCTTTGAGAAATATATATGGTGGGACTGGTTCTGGAGCGCAACCGGTATATGGCCGGAGCGTTATCTGTTCAAGGATATGGTGCGCCAGGACTTCTACTTCTCCCTTGGAGGCGGTTTCCGTCTTACCATTCCTGGACTTCCTCTCGGCTTCTATTTCGTAAAGCGGTATAGATACGACAATGATAACAATATTGACTGGCAGGATGGTATCCTGTTCAAAAACAGCATGAAACTTGACTTTGTAATCGGCTTCAACCAGAGTTACTACTAGGAGATTATATGAAAAAAGCTTTTCTTTTCGTACTTTTGTTCTGCGCCTCAACTGCTGTATATGCACAGCAGCAGATTCCAAAGATCGGAGTCATCGATTACTCCAGGATTGTACAGCGCATGATGCCAAACTCCGACCAGCTGCAGGAGATAAAGAATATCAAGCAGGCTATTGAGGATGAGTCTAAAGCCATTGAGGCTGAGATTGCCACTTTGGAGAAGGAAAAGGCAGATATTGAGTCTAAAAGTCATTACAACGACGCCTCTGACGAAATAAATGAGCAGATTGTATCTCTCAGGTATTATCTGCAGCAGTTTGTAGACGAGAAGAACAAGGAGCTGGAGGAGAAGAAGGCTCTGGTTCCGGACACCACCGAGATTCTCAGCAAGATTGTAAGCCAGATTCAGTATGTGGCAGAGAGCGAAGGCTATTCTGTAATCTTTGATTCCAAGGACAGGAATATAATCTGGTGGACCCACAGTGTGGATATCACCGATCTTGTAATGAGAAAACTCAGATTATGACAGAAAACAGTGCCGACACCCCGGCTGTCAGACAGTATAAACGGATCAAGAGCTCTTATCCCGATGCCATCCTTTTCTTCAGGATGGGAGACTTCTATGAGATGTTCGACTCCGATGCCCGCCAGGCCAGCTCGCTTCTGGACCTGGTCCTTACAAAAAGGGCAGGACAGCCTATGTGCGGCATACCTTACCACGCTGCTTCGGTCTATATAGGCCGGCTCCTCAAGGCTGGAAAGAAGGTGGCCATCTGCGAGCAGAAAGGGGAGATACAGAAGGGGAGCAAGGTCATGGAGCGGGTTGTCACCGAGGTTATAAGCCCCGGTACTGCCATTGTGGAGGATTACCTTGACAAGAACAGCAACAACTACCTGCTGGCCATAGGAAGGACAGGCGCCTATATCTCCATTGCCTACATAGACCTTTCAACAGGGGAGTTCTCGGCTGCGAAATGCACCGATGCCGAGAAGAAGGACTTCCTCCGCAAGGAGCTGTTCCGACTTTCTCCCGGCGAGATTCTGATCCAGGAGACATTCTATGCCGAAGATGCAGAGATTGCCTCCATACTTGATTCCTACAAGAAGGTTATCATAAACAGGTTCCCCGACTGGCAGTTTGACATGGCATCCTCGGTGGAGGCTGTAAAAAGGCAGTTCAATGTAATAAGCCTCAAGGGACTGGGCTTCGAGGAGACCGACCCTGAGCTGCTTTCGGCCGGTGTGATTCTGGATTATATCCATCTCACATCCCAGTCCCTGCTTCCCCATATAACAGCCCTTAACAAATACGATTCCAGGCAGTATATGTACCTGGATGAATCCTCTTTAAGAAACCTTGAGATACTGCGGAATATCCAGGACGGATCCTCCCGCTACACCCTTATCGATGTGCTGGACCATACCAAGACCTCGGCCGGCAGCCGCCTTATAAAGAAATGGCTTTCGGCACCCCTCACATCCATTCCTGAGATACGTAAACGCCTTGATACAGTTGATATCTTCTACAGGAACCAGATCCTTTTATCAAACCTGCGGCAGAGCCTTTCTGCTGTAATGGATATGGAGCGCATCTGTTCCAAGGTGGCTTTGGACAAAGCAAATGCAAGGGATCTGGAGGGGCTTGAGAACTCCTTCGCAAAATGCATAGAGCTTATTACACTTTTATCAGACTGGCAGAAGGAGGGCTTCTTCCCCTTCCTTAACCAGAAGACACTGTCCCATGTGGAGGAGCTTTATAAATACCTTGACAGCTGCCTTGGCGAGAACCTTCCTATTGTGATAAACGAAGGGGGAATGATAAAGCAGGGCTACAACCAGGAGCTGGACCACCTGCGCTCGCTAAGGGACAACAGCCAGGGCATTCTGGATGAATACATGGAGCAGGAGAGAAGCACCTGCAATATACCAAACCTGAAGCTGCGGTACAACAAGGTCATAGGCTACTTCCTGGAGGTGACCAAATCCTATATAAAGAATGTTCCCTCCTACTACATAAGAAAGCAGTCCACCCTGAACAGCGAGCGCTTCACCACCGAGAAGCTTACCGAGCTTGAGACAGAGCTGAACAGTGCCTACGACAAGATTGTCTCCCTTGAAAGAGATCTGTTCATCCAGATACGGGACAAGATCAAGAAGGAGATTCCTTTCATAATAGAGCTGGCCGAGACAGTGTCGGAGATAGACTGCTACCAGTCCTTTGCCGATGCAGCCACATCCCACGGATATATAAAACCGAAGATTACAGATAAAAAATCAATAAACATCAAGGGCGGGCGTCACCCTGTGGTGGAGGCAAATCTGCCGCCTGGCGAGTTCATAGAGAACGACTTCTTCCTGGAAAGCGGCAAGGAGAACCTTATAATGCTCACCGGCCCCAACATGGCCGGAAAATCCACCTTCCTGAGGCAGAACGCAATCATTGTACTGATGGCCCAGGCCGGCTCCTTTGTTCCGGCCACCGATGCCGAGATAGGGGTGGTGGACAAGATGTTCTGCCGGGTAGGGGCATCGGACAACCTGGCAAGGGGCGAATCCACCTTCCTGGTGGAGATGTCTGAGACTGCCAACATACTGCGGTGCGCCACCCAGAACAGCTTTATAATTATGGACGAAGTGGGCCGGGGCACCGGAACCAACGACGGCCTGGCCATCGCCTGGAGCATCTGCGAATACATGACCAAGAAGTGCAGGGCCAAAACTATATTTGCCACCCACTACCACGAGCTTACCCAGATGGAGAACCCCAATGTGGTGAACATGTCCATGAACGCTTCGGAGGAGAACGGAAAGCTTGTGTTCCTCAAGAAGATTGTCCGTGGAGCTGCCAGCAAGTCCTACGGAATCCATGTGGCAGAGCTTGCCGGCATTCCTTACGAGATAATAGTGCGGGCAAAGGAGCTTATGGCTGCCTTCGAGAAGGAGTCCAAGGCCGCAGCCGTGCCCGAAGAGACAGAGCAGATGGATCTTTTCCCACAGGAGGACCTGCTCCGGAGCGAAATTCTTTCTGCCGACATAAGCAACATGACCCCGCTCCAGGCCCTTACATTCCTTTCAGACCTTCAGAACCGCTATAAATAATCAGTTTCTATAGGAGTCCAAGAACAGCAGCATGTAGTGCTGTATGTTGTCAAAGAATTTTTTCTGGAACTCGGCTCCGGCCTTGGTCACATACCTGAAATGCCAGGATTCCCAGCTGTAGCCTGTGACATCTTCATACCCCTTGGGGAAGGAGAGGGAGAAGCCATACTTCCAGGCATTGTCTGTAAGCCATCTCTCCTCCTTTGTGCCGGCAAAGGTGTTCTCCACATCGTTGAAGTCCACCACAGTGCCCAGCTGATGCTGAGATGCTCCAGGCGGTGCAGAGAAGGTGTCTGTCTTTTCCTTTCCATACTTTGAGATATAGTAGTTGTAGAGGCCCACCTGGTACTTGTAGTCACGGTAGGCAGAGGAGACCATAAGGGAAAGCCCTTCCTTGGCGCTGTCGTCAATCATCTTCTTAAGGGCCTCGAAGGTAACCTTCTCAAGCTTCATCCCTTTCTTGTTGACCTTGATCCCTTTTCCATCCAGGGAAACCAGCTCACCGGGGTTATAGTCGGCAGTAAGCAGATGGCTCTTGTCTGCAATGATGAAGAACCGGCTCTCCTCGGCCATGACTCTGGCCAGGTCTGCCTTGAAATCATCCATGTTGTCAAGGATATTGCCCTGCATATTGCCGGGCAGCCTGCTCACAACTATAGAAGCAATACGGACAGCCTCCTCATCCACGGGCTCAACCGCCGGGGCAGATGCAGATGCAGCCTTCTTCTCCTTGGCTGTGCAGGAGGCCCCTGACACCAGAAAAACAGCAAGAAGCAGAATGAAAAGCTTAGAATACAGTTTCAATTACTTCCTCCATTCTGCTCACCGGATGGAAAGTGATTCCCTTCTTTATATATGAAGGAATCTCGTCCAGATCCTTCTGGTTCTGCTTTGGAATGATGATATGCTTTATCATGTTGCGCCGTGCCGCTATAGTCTTTTCCTTAAGACCGCCGATAGGAAGCACATCTCCGGTAAGGGAAAGCTCACCGGTCATGGCAAAGCCGCTTTTTACCTGCCTTCCCCGTATAAGGGAAAGAAGGGCAGTGGCCATTGTAATGCCGGCAGAAGGGCCGTCCTTAGGGGTGGCACCTTCCGGAATATGAAGGTGATAGTGGTAGTTCTCGAAGGCATCCTTGCCCACACCGAACTTGTCTGCAACAGTACGGACATAGGTATAGGCGATGTTGGCAGACTCCTTCATCACATCTCCCATCTGGCCTGTTAGCTGGAAGCCCTCTCTGCCAGGGGTGCGGACTGTCTCTATCATAAGGGTGTCGCCGCCGAAGTTGGTCCATGCCAGCCCCACAACCATGCCGGGGCGGGAAGGAACCTTAAGCTCCTCCTCCGGGAACCGGGGCTTGCCCAAGTAGTCCTCCAGCTTGTCTGGAGTGACCTCCACAGGGTATTTACAGCCGTCAAGCACCAGTGCCTTTGCTATCTTGCGGTGTATTCTGTCCAGGGCCTTCTCCAGGTTGCGGACACCCGATTCCCGTACATAGTTTTCTGCAATGATGGAAAGGGTATCGGAGCTGTAGTGCACCTGGCTCTTGTCCAGGCCGTTGGCAGCCAGGCTCTTGGGCAGAAGGTACTTCTCGGCGATCTTCACCTTCTCCTGCCTGATATATCCGGCAATGCGGATTATCTCCATCCTGTCCCTGAGAGGTCCGGGAATAGTGTCCAGTGTATTTGCTGTAGTGATGAACATCACGTTGGAGATGTCGAAGGGGAGGTTCAGGTAGTTGTCCCGGAAAGAGACATTCTGCTCCGGATCCAGCACCTCGAGAAGGGCAGAGGAAGGGTCTCCCTGATAGGAAGAGCCCATCTTGTCAATCTCGTCTATCATAAAGACAGGGTTTGCTGTCTTGGTGATCTTGAGTCCCTGTATGATCTTTCCAGGCATGGCGCCTATGTAGGTCCTGCGGTGTCCCTTTATCTCGGCCTCGTCCTTCATGCCGCCCACAGAGAAGCGGAAGAATTCACGGTTCATAGCACGGGCTATGGAGCGGCCCACAGAGGTCTTTCCCACTCCCGGAGGGCCCACCAGACAGAGGATGGAGCCCTTGGAATCCTTCTTGAGCTTCTTTACAGAAAGGAACTCGATGATGCGCTCCTTCACATCCTTAAGACCGTAGTGGTCCTTGTCCAGAATAGCCTTTGCCTTCTTTATATCCAGCTTGTCCTCGGACATCTTGTTCCAAGGCAGGGATACAATGGTGGAGAGGTAGTTGCGTGTGATGCCGAACTCAGGGGAGTTGGTGTCCATCATGGAGAACTTCTCAAGCTCCTGCTCAACCTCTTCCTTAACTTCGCCGGTAAGATGGAAGCTGTCGATAGCCTCCTTGAACCTAGTGTATTCGCTGTCCTTTGAGTCAACCGGCAGCCCCAGCTCCTTGCGGATAGCCTTCATCTCCTCCTTGAGGAAATATTCCCGCTGGCTCTTCTCTATCTTCTCGTTGATCTTGCGCTGGATCTTCTTCTGGATACGCAGCAGCTCCTGCTCCTTCTTGATGAAGATGATGACCTTCTCCATCCGTTCCCTTATATCCAGGGTCTCAAGGATATCCTGCTGCTCCTTCCGGTCTACGTTGAGGATGGAGGCCACAAAATCGGCAATCTTGCCGGGCTGGTCAATGTTGACCATGTTAAGACGCATCTCCTCGGAGAAGAGGGGATTGTTCTCTGATATCTGCTTCATCTCGGAAAGGATTGCCTGGGTCAGGGCCTTTATGTTGCTTCCCTTGTCGATCACCTCGTTCAGGTACTCAACCTCAGCCGCAATAGGGGTGTGACGGGTAAGGGGAGTTATGATCCTGAACCGCTTAAGAGTGGAGATGAAAATATTCATTCCTCCGTCGGGAAGGTTTATCTTTTTGACAATCTTTGCCACAGTTCCCACCGAGTAAAGATCTTCTATGGAAACAGGGCTGTCGTCCTCGCCGCCGTCGTCCTTGAGCATGGTGAGCCCCAGGATTCCGCCGCTTTTTGTCAAAGCTTTCTCTACAGTGGCAATATCCTGATGGGATACGATCATAAGGGGAGTGAAGATGCCGGGAAAAATAGGCTTCCCCGAAAGGGGAACGATGAAAAGCCGGTCCGGCAGCATATTTTCTAAAGTAGCAATTTCTTTATCCATAAATATAAAGTACTTATTACTATAACTAAAAGTCAAGTGAGCGTTATTTTTTTATTACACTTTACATTGACAGAAAATATTTGTATAATAATATGGTTATATAAAAGGAGTTTATTGTTATGAGCATCCCTTTGGCAACATTGGAAGATAATAAGAAAAATGTCTATGAACTTACCTGCGCAGCAATCAAAAGGGCAAAACAGATAGCAATAACAGGGGATGAGGAGCTGGAGGACAAATCCAACAAAATCACTTCAATCTCCCTTGATCAGGTCCTCACCGAAGAAACAGATTACAAGCTGGAAAAATAATCACATTGCACACTGTTCCTGTCGTTGTAGTATTCGGTCCCACAGCAGTGGGAAAGACCGATTTTCTGCTTCATTTTGAACAAATAGGCGAAATCATCAATTCAGACTCTCTACAGGTGTACCGGCACATGAGCATAGGTACAGCAAAGCCTGATGAGTCTGTAACTGAACGGATACCGCATCATCTGGTGGACTGCATAGATCCGGAGGATGAGTTCTCTGCCGGGGACTTTGTAAAGCAGGCCGACAAGCTGTGCAGAGAGATTTATGAAAGGGGCAGACTGCCTATTATTTCAGGCGGCACAGGCTTTTTCCTCAAGAACTTCATATACGGCCTTCCTGCTGCACCAGCCTCTTCGGACCAGGTGCGCCGGAAGCTGCAGCAAAGGCTTGACACAGAGGGGCTCGGGAAGCTCAGAGAGGAGCTCCACGAAAAAGACCCGGAATCCTGGGAGCGCATAAAGCCCCTGGACAGCTACCGCATACTCAGGGCCCTGGAGGTGTACTACACATCAGGCTCGCCCCTCTCTGACTACAAGCTTCCGGCAAGTCCCAGAAGCGGTTACCGCTTCCTCCTCATCGGGCTGGTCCGGGACAGGGCAGAGCTCTACGACAGGATAAACCGGCGGGTGGAAGCCATGTTCCAGGCAGGCCTTCCGGAGGAATATAAAAAACTGAGGGCCATGGGCTACAGCCCTGCCTGTCCCGGGCTCAGTGCCATCGGGTACCGGGAGTTCTCCGTCATGGAGGAGCTGGGAAGCCTTACATTGAATGATGTGAAGGAGCTTATAAAGCAGAACTCCCGGAACTACGCGAAACGTCAGATAACCTTCTTCAAGGCGCTGCCCGATGTCCACTGGATGCACCCGGACCAGTGGCAGGATGCAGTGAATATGGTTGCCGATTTTATTGAAAAAAAAGAAACTATAGGATAGAGTAGAGTCATGTGTTATTTCTGCGGCCAGCCGTTTACCGGCGACAAAGTATATAGAGACACCACCTGCTCGAAATGCGGTAAAGACCTGCATTCCTGCCTTAACTGCCGTTTTTACAGCAAAGGTTCCTACTGGGACTGCCGGGAGAGTATATCCGAACCGGTTACAGAGAAAGAAAGGGCCAACTTCTGCGAATACTTTGAATATGCAGACAAATCAGCATCCGGAGCTGACAAGAAGGCCCAGGATGCAAAATCACAGCTTGCAAAGCTGTTCGGCGGTATCTGATGTCCAAGGTCATAGGCTTCTACGATTCAGGCATAGGCGGCCTGCCATACCTGGAATGGCTTAAAAAGCACACTGCCGGATGCAGCTTCCGATACCTGGCCGAAAGCGCTCACTTTCCCTTCGGCATCAAGACCGAGCCCGAGATAAAAAACATAGTTGCAGAAAGCATCGGCCGCTTTATAGAGTCGGAGCATCCGGACCTTATAGTAATAGCCTGCAACACTGCTTCTGTAACTGCGCTTGAGACCCTGCGGCAGAACTATCCGGTTCCCTTTGTAGGTGTAGTACCGGCAATAAAACCGGCGGCATCCATATCCAAGAAAAAATCCATAGGCCTCTTTGCCACAAACAAGACAGTATCCCAGCTCTATACAAAAAACCTTATAGATACCTTTGCATCAGGCTGCTCTGTAAGCAAGTTCGCAATGCCCGAGATTGTGGCCTTTGTGGAGAAAAACATATTCTCTGCCACAGAGGATGAGATAGTAAAAATAATTTCTCCGGCAGCAGAATTTTTCAAGAAGGAAGGGGTGGATACAGTGATCCTGGGCTGCACCCATTTCGTCTATTTAGAGGATACATTTAAAAAAATATTGGGCAGCTCCATCTCTGTCATCGACTCCCGGGAAGGGGTGGGAAACCGCGCCATATCGCTTCTGGACAGGATTCAGAGCCATGCAGATGACGGCAAAGGTGATATGTTCTTTGTCACATCAATAGAGAAAATGCCGGGAAATTACAAGAGCATCTCTTCCCGCTACGGCCTTTCCTTCGGGGGAGAAATCTGATTCAGAAGCTGGTCTAAGCGGATCAGAATAGAGCGGACCTCATCCCTCATTGAATCTGGAATCTCATCAGGTATAGCATCCAGTGCCACCTCGGGAATCTCGTCCTTCAGAATATCGTCCGGAATAGCGTCAGAGACAGTGCTGTCCACAGGAATAAGATCAAGAGGCTCTGCATTTTCCTGGGGAGAATCCATAGGTCCTTTCTTGATCCAGACGCCGTATTTTTCCAGTTCGTCATCGATATTCATGACACAAGTTTATATTTTTTTTTTAAGGTTATCAAGATTTCGTCCGTATAAATAAATATGAAATCCATCAGGTTCATTATCACTGCTGTATATCTTTCGCTCTTCATCTTCCTGTCCGCATCCCTTTTCCTGGGCGACACAAGCTACAAAGCATACAATGAACTTGAGGTCTACAAAGAGCAGCTGGCTGCCAACGTCCATGAGCTTGAGACCATAAACCAGAATCTCAAGCACCAGTGCCAGGCTCTCGGAAGTGCCGAGGAGATGCTGCTTCAGGCAAGAAGCATGGGCCTTGTGAGCAAGCAGGAGAGAGTGGTCATAATCGACAATGCTTCCTTCGGAGTGTTCAGCTACGACTTAGGCGGACGCTACAGCTCAAATATCAAAGACTATAACCGTATTGTAGATATAAATAATCTCCGGATATGCAGTATCGCTATTGCTATCGTCTTGACTTTGCTGATATATTCATTCATAGGGTTGAGACATGGTAATAAAGTTCGGAAATCCAGACCTGCTGAAGATTGTATCCCAGACATTGCTGAATAATGGCGTTGCCATACTTCCCAGCGACAC
>JAEEGL016185254.1_pt1 | contig 30997 bp, 33 predicted proteins | sample 9134231 | NCBI WGS metagenome assembly JAEEGL01 (sample SAMN16246548, study PRJNA631951) | gut metagenome | biome: gut microbiome; feature: rumen; material: fiber-attached | host: Bos | place: Iran: Karaj | collected 2018-10
GCAGTAAAAATGAGATTAAAGAGAATTGGTAAGAAGAAGGTTCCTTTCTACAGAATTATCGTTTCTGATTCAAAGGCTCCTGTACAGGGTAAGTTCATCGATGAGATCGGAACATACGATCCTAACACAGATCCTAGCACAGTTAAGATTGACGCAGAACTTGCTAAGAAGTGGCTTTCAAATGGTGCACAGCCTACAGAGTCTGTTGCAAAGCTTCTTAAGCAGGCCGGCATTAAATAAGGCTTTTTGGTAATTAAAAAACATATGCCGGGGGTTAATCAATGAAAGAATTAGTTGAAGTTATAGCAAAAGCGCTAGTTGATAATCCGGATGAGGTTGTTGTTTCCGAGAAAACAGACGGGCGTAACATTATGATCGAACTTCATGTAGCTTCTTCAGACATGGGCAAGGTCATTGGCAAACAGGGCCGTATTGCCAAGGCAATTCGTGCCGTTGTTAAGGCTGCATCAACAAGAGAAAATCTCAAGGTTGATGTAGAGATAGTTTGATTTTAACCTTTGCATTTGCCAATCATATGAGTCGAATAGGGCTTTATAGCTTTATTCGACTCTAAGTTTATTACAGGATTTTTAAAGAATATTATGAATTTTCATATCATGACGTTATTTCCAGAGATGATAACTGGAAGTCTTTCAAACAGCATTACTGGTAGAGCAAGCGATAAGGGTTTTATCTCTTTTAATGCTGTCAATATCAGAGATTATTCTAACGACATTAAGCATCACAAGGTTGATGATTATACATATGGAGGCGGTGCAGGTATGCTTATGCAGGCACAGCCTATTTATGATTGTTTTATTTCAATTAAAGACGAGATTTTAAAGCGCGGCGGAAAGAGCCCTAGAGTTATCTATGTTACGCCACAAGGCGCTGTTTTTAACCAGAAAATGGCTCAGGAATTTGCTACCGAAGAAGATATTGTGTTTCTGTGCGGACACTATGAAGGTGTTGATGAGAGAGTACTAGAAGAGATTGTTACAGATTATGTTTCTATAGGTGATTATGTACTGACAGGAGGCGAACTTCCTGCAATGGTCATGATCGATGCAATTTCAAGACTTGTACCAGGTGTCCTTAATAACGATGAGTCAGCTATGACTGAGAGCTTTAATAATAATCTGTTAGAGTATCCTCAGTATTCGAGACCAGAGGAATGGATGGGCAAAAAAGTTCCTGCTATACTATTATCAGGTGACCACAAGAAGGTTGATGAGTGGAGACTTGAAAAGTCTATAGAAAGGACCATGGAGAGGCGCCCGGATCTTTATGAGAAATATCTTGCCGAAAATCCGCCCAAGCCTCCTAAAAAGAAACGAAGGAGAAGGAAAGCTGATCCGGAAATTTCTTCCGAGCAAGTAACAGGTGATAAGACAATCAATACAGAAAATGGAGAATAATAGTGACAGATAGATTTCAGGTTGGAGTAATTGCATCAACACACGGCCTTCAAGGGGAAGTTAATGTTTTTCCTACTACAGAGGATCCAAACCGTTTTAAAAAGTTAAAGAAGGTTACTCTTCATACCCAAAGAGGAGAAGAGATAGAACTTGATGTTCAGAGCGCAAGATTTTTTAAAAAGTTTGTTATAGTGAAGTTTAAACAGTATAACAACATAAACGATGTGGAGAAGTTTAGAGGGTGTGAACTTACTATCGACAGAAAAGATGCCATTAAGCTTGAGCCAGGAGAATATTACTGTGCTGATCTTATGGGACTTTCTATTGTTGATGAAGAAGACAAACTCCTTGGAACAGTAACAGATATCATTCAGACAGGGGCTAATGATGTATATGAAATGACAAAAGAGAATTCTGAGGACAAGATTTATATCCCAGCCATAAAAGACTGTGTCAAAAATATTGATCTTGAGAATAAAAAAATAACTATCCATGTTATTGAAGGACTGTTATAATAATATTCTTGGACTGTGTAATATTTAATGACTTTTAACAATAAATGTCATATAATTATAATTATTAAAATATGAAAAAAATATAAATTCTAAATGTATCTAGTTTTATATTAGTGGGGTAATATATGGTCGATTATACAGAAGGTGCTGGCTATCAGTACCATACTCATGTAAAAAAAGGTGATGTAGGAAGATACGTTATCCTGACAGGTGATCCTGGAAGATGCGAGACTATATCACATCTGTTTGATAATCCAAAATTTGTAGCTTACAACAGAGAATACAATACCTATACAGGAACTATTGATGGAGAGATGGTTACTGTAATGTCTCATGGCATTGGCGGTGCTTCTACAGCTATTGCAATTGAAGAACTTGTAAAATGCGGAGCAGATACTTTCATTCGAATGGGTACTTCTGGAGGAATGCAGGAAGATGTCATTGGTGGTGATATTGTAATTGCCAATGGCGCAATCAGAGCTGAGGGTACTTCCAAGGAGTATGCGCCTATCGAATATCCTGCTGTAGCATCTTATGATGTAGTTAATGCACTTGTTGAGGGGGCCAAGAAGGCTGGAGCCAAGTACCATGTAGGCGTTGCCCAGTGTAAGGATTCTTTCTTTGGACAGCATGAACCAGAGACTAAGCCTGTAGGACCAGAGCTTTTGTACAAATGGGATGCGTGGATCAAGTGTGGAGCACTTTGCTCCGAGATGGAGTCTTCTACTTTATTTATTGTTGGAAATTATTTGAGAGTTAGAACTGGAGCTGTTCTTTTGGTTGTTGCTAATCAGGAGAGGGCAAAAAAAGGACTTTCTAATCCTCAGGTTCATGATATGGATACTGTATATCGTACAACAATTGAGGCTATTCGTAACCTTATTGCTTTGGATAAAGCCTGAAAAGGTTTTATTATAAAAAGTCAACTTAATTCAAAATGGAGGGAAATTATGAAAAAGAGACTTTTTGCAGTCCTTATGGCTGCGACAATGGTTGCATCACTTGTAGCATGTGGTTCTACAGAGCCTGCAACTACAGAGCCAGCAACAGAGGAGGCAGCTCCTGCTACAGAAGAGGCAGCTCCTGCTGCGGACAACGCTGAGGCACCTGCTACAGAGACTAGCTCAGACCTCAAGATCGCTATGATCACAGACTCTGGTGACATCACAGATATGTCTTTCAACCAGACAACTTATGAGGCATGTGACGCTTTCTCTAAGGCTAACGGTCTTACATTCCAGTACTATAAGCCATCAGAAGACTCTGATGAGGCACGTACTGCAGCTTTCAACAACGCTGTTGCTGATGGTTACAATGTAGTTGTTGTTCCTGGTTACCTTTTTGCTTCTATGATCGCTACAGTAGCTGACGCTAACCCAGACGTAACAATCATCGCTCTTGACGTTTCACAGGGTGACTTTGAAGGTGCTGGTATGACAGAGCTTCCTGCTAATGTTTGCTCATTCACATATCAGGAAGAGCTTGCTGGTTACATGGCTGGTTATGCAGTAGTTAAGGAAGGCTACAAGAAGCTTGGTTTCCTTGGCGGTATCGCAGTTCCTGCTGTTATCCGTTATGGTTATGGCTTCGTTCAGGGTGCTGACGCAGCTGCTACAGAGCTCGGTATTGCATCTGATGTAGAAGTTAACTATGTATATGGCGGACAGTTCTTTGGTGATGAGGCTGTTACAGCTACTATGGATACATGGTACTCAAATGGTACAGAAATCGTATTTGCATGTGGTGGCGGTATCTTCACATCAGCTGGTGAGGCTGCTAAGAAGGTAGATGGTAAGGTTGTTGGTGTTGACGTTGACCAGACTGGTACAATTGATGGACTTTACGGTGAAGGCGTTTGCGTAACATCTGCTATGAAGGGTCTTGCTGCAACAGTAAACACAACTCTTACAGATGTACTTGATGGCAACTGGGCTGCTCATTCTGGAAAGATTGAGAACCTTGGTATCGTTTCAGGTGATGACCCATCTCTTAACTATGTACAGCTTCCAACTGAGACATGGTCAATGAAGAACTTCACAGTTGATGATTACAAGGCTCTTGTTAAGTCAATGGCTGATGGCTATGTAACAGTAGATAGCAATATCGATGTTATGCCTACAACAGCTATCAAGGTTACAACTTTTGATAACATTCACTAATTGAATAATTAGTTAGTTATGTTGTTCTTCAAAAGGGAAGGAAAACTATTTCCTTCCCTTTTTTAAAGCAAATGATTTATACAAGGTCATAAATAGTGATATTACAAATGAGTCTGTAATGTTACTTTTTATGGTTTTGTAACCAATTATTATTTTGTTAGGAAGGTGTTTACGTATGGATGATTATGTAATTGAAATGTTGCATATCACAAAAGAGTTTCCTGGCATAATTGCAAATGATGATATTACTTTGCAGTTAAAGAAAGGTGAGATACATGCACTTCTTGGGGAGAATGGTGCAGGTAAATCAACTCTTATGAGTGTTTTGTTTGGACTCTATACACCTGAAAAGGGTGTTATCAAGAAAGATGGCAAGGAAGTAACCATCAAGAATCCAAATGATGCGACAGATCTTGGGATTGGAATGGTACATCAGCACTTCATGCTTGTAGATATTTTTTCAGTGCTTGATAACATCATTCTGGGGGCAGAGCCTAATAAGTTTGGCTTTTTGACCAAGAAGGAAGCAAGAAAGAAAGTTCTTGCTCTTTCTGACAAATATAATCTTAAGGTTGATCCCGATGCTCTTATTGAGGATATTACCGTTGGTATGCAGCAGCGTGTAGAAATCCTTAAGATGCTCTATAGGGACAATGAAATTCTTATCTTTGATGAGCCTACAGCTGTTCTCACACCTCAGGAGATTGATGAGCTTATGAAGATCATGAAGAATCTAGCTGCTGAGGGCAAGTCAATTCTTTTCATTACTCATAAGCTTAATGAGATCATGGAAGTTGCTGACAGATGTACTATTCTTAGAAGAGGAAAGTACATAGGAACAGTTAATGTTGCTGAAACAACCAAGGAAGAGCTTTCTTCTATGATGGTTGGCCGTGATGTCAAATTTGCTGTAGACAAAGAAGAAGCTAAGCCTGGGAAGGAAATTCTCAGGGTTGAGAATGTCTGCGTAAAGAGTAAAATACATCAGAACGATTCTGTACACAACGTTTCTTTCAATGTAAGAGAAGGTGAGATTGTATGTATAGCTGGTATCGATGGAAACGGCCAGACTGAGTTTATCGGAGCGTTGACAGGACTTGATGATATTTCCAGCGGTAAGATTTCGTTTATGGGGGATGATATCACTCATAAATCAATCAGATATAAGAATACTCACGGTATGAGTCATGTCCCTGAAGATAGGCATAAACATGGCCTGGTTTTGGATTATACTCTAGAAGAGAATATGATTCTTCAGAGATACTTTGAACCTGATTTTTCATCTCATGGATTTATCAAGAAAAAGTCTATGAGAGAGTATTCTGACAGATTAACCGAGGCTTTTGATGTTAGAAGTGGACGCGGTGCTCAGACTATCGTAAGATCCATGTCTGGTGGTAATCAGCAGAAAGCTATCATTGCAAGAGAAATGGATAGAGATCACAAGCTCTTAGTTGCTGTACAGCCTACAAGAGGCCTTGATGTAGGAGCTATCGAGTATATCCACAAAGAAATAGTCAAGCAGCGTGATGAGGGCTGTGCTATTTTGCTTGTTTCGCTTGAACTTGAAGAGGTTATGAACCTTTCAGACAGAATACTTGTAATGCATGAAGGAGAGATTGTTGGTGAGGTAGATCCTAAGACAACAACTCTTCAGGAACTTGGTCTTTACATGTCAGGAGCCAAGCACGATGAGAGAAAGGAGGCGTTTAAGTAATGAAAGACAATACAAAATTTTTCAAGAAACCTGCTGTGCAGACAATTCTTGCTTCAGTACTATGCGCTATCCTTGGTATCGTTTTAGGATATATTATCCTGTTGTGCATGAATCCAGGCCATGCTACAGAGGGTATGATCGCTATTCTCAGAAATTTCTTTAAGTATAGTGCCAAGCCAACACAGCTCTGGTATTATTTTGGTTCAACCCTTGTTAAGGCAGTACCTGTAATACTCTGCTCAGAGGCTATTTTATTTGCTTATAAGGCAGGCCTTTTTAATATCGGTGTTGCAGGACAGTACACAATTGGTATTTTAGTCAGCCTGTATACATCACTTGCTCTTGGCTGGAACTGGTTTTTCTGCCTTCTTGCTGCAGTTATCTGTGGCGGTCTTTGGGGTGCTATTTGCGGATTCTTCAAGGCTTACTGCAATGTGAATGAAGTAATAGCTGGTATCATGCTGAACTGGATCAGCTTATACCTTTGCAATATTATTCTTTCTAATGAAAAGACTATGAATATCACTAAGTCTGAGACTTATGATATTGCAGCCAAGAATAAGGCAGGACTTCTTCCTGGTTTTATGCAGAGTGTTTTCGGAAATAACCAGTATATGACTATCGCAGTACCTATTACAGTTATAGTTGCTATTTTGATCTGGGTAGTACTTAGTAAGACAACCTTTGGCTTTGAGCTTAAAGCTACGGGACACAATAAAGATGCAGCTAAATATGCAGGTATGAATGCTAAGAGAAATATCATTCTTACACTTGCAATTTCTGGTGCTGTTTCAGGACTTGCAGCTTCACTTTTCTATCTTACAAGTATTGAGCATTACAAGATTGCTTCATCTGTTCCTGGAATGGGATTTTCAGGAATTGCTGTAGCTTTCCTTGGTGGTCTTCATCCAATAGGAGCCATAGTGGCTGGTCTTTTCGTTGAGTATATAACACTTGGCGGACAGTATCTTAATACAAACTACTTTAACCCACAGGTTGCGGATCTTATGATTGCAATTATCATTTACCTTTGCGGTTTTGTTCTTTTCTTTAAGACTGTGATCAACAAGCCAGGTAAGGCCAAGAAAAAAGATGCTGCGGATGAAAAAGCTGCAGCTAAAAAGGAGGTGAAGTGATGATACTACTTATTCAGTATACACTTATCTTCTCAGCAGTACTTATTCTGGTAGCTCTCGGAGGTATGTTCTCTGAGCGAAGCGGTATTATTAACTTGGGACTTGAAGGAATAATGGTTTTTGGTGCTATGGCTGGTGCTATGGTTATGGTTCTTTTACCTGAAACTGCATCTAGATTTACTATTGTAACTCTAACTCTTTTAGCCGCAGCAGTTGTTGGAATGTTGTCATCACTTTTGATCGGTGTTGCCTGCATATATTTTAAGGCTGATCAGACACTTATAGGTACAGCTGTTAATATGCTTGCTACAGCCGCTGCAACAGTTATTGTCAAGGCATTTAATACTGCCCGTTCAAAAGGATCAGACTTTTCAGCCAAGCTTGACTATGTACGAGGCCATGATGCATTCATGTTTAATGTAGGATCACTTCAGCTTAGCTGGTTTATAGTAGTTGCAGCAATTCTTCTTGTTGTTGCTATAGTGCTTTTCTACAAGACTAAATTTGCACTGAGACTCCGTGCCTGTGGTGAGCATCCTCAGGCTGCCGACTCTGTTGGTATCAATGTCTATGTTATGAGATATGCAGGTGTACTTATGTCTGGTTTCCTTGCAGGTCTTGGTGGACTGATCTATATAGCAGCAGCTAACTCTACATGGCACTTTGATTATGGTGTTGCTGGAGCTGGTTTCCTTGCTCTTGCTGTTATGATCTTTGGTCAGTGGAAGCCTGAGAGAATTGCCTGGTCAGCAGTACTTTTTGCTGTATTTAGGTCACTTTCAAATGTATATATGGGAATTGGATTCCTTAGTGTATTGAAAATTCCTGGAACAGTTTATAATATGTTCCCTTATATTGTTTCACTTATTGTTCTTGCATTTACTTCACAGAAATCAAGAGCACCTAAGGCTGAGGGAATACCTTATGATAAGGGGTCAAGGTAATATATGACGACAGAAGAAATAAAGAGCCTTATTGAAAAGGCATTGGAGATGAGAAATTATTCTTACACTCCGTATTCACATTATAATGTTGGTGCAGCTCTTCTTGCTGCAAATAATGTAATCTACACAGGCTGTAACATAGAGAATGCTTCTTTTACACCCACTAATTGTGCTGAGAGAACAGCGTTTTTTAAAGCTGTTAGTGAGGGCGTCAAGGAGTTTAAGGCAATTGCTATCTGTGGCGGAGCAGATGGGGCAGAGACTTTAGATGATTGCAGTCCATGTGGAGTATGCAGACAGGTTATGAGCGAGTTCTGTACAGATGAGTTTATTATTATCTGTGCTAAATCTGTAGATGATTATAAGGTATATACACTGCCAGAAATATTGCCTGACAGATTTGGACCTTCTAACTTAATCAGGGCATAAAATTGTATAAATTATTGACTTCTTCCTACTTGATATGTTATAGTATAGTGCGTTGTGACAATCAGACGGTCCTCTGCTATAACATTAACCCAATTAACACTCGTTTATGGCAAGAACGTCCATAGAATAGGAGAAGAAATATGAGTACAATTATCGAAGAGCTCGAGAAAGAGCAGCTGAACGCTAATGCGCCTCAGTTCAACACAGGTGATACTGTAAGAGTACACGCTAAGATCAAGGAAGGAAACCGTGAGAGAGTACAGGTTTTCGAGGGAACTGTTAAGAAGATCCAGGGCGGAAGCAACCGTACAACTTTCACAGTAAGAAAAGAGTCTTACGGTGTTGGCGTTGAGAAGACATGGCCACTTCACTCACCTATCGTTGAGAAGGTTGAAGTAATCAGAAGAGGTAAGGTAAGAAGAGCTAAGCTGAACTACCTTAAGGGACTTACAGGTAAGAAAGCTAAGGTTAAGGAACTTGTTACCAGATAATTTGTTTGCTAGAGGCAGTTACTTTTTAGTAATTGCCTCTTTTTGTTTGCGCGCCGAGGCGGCAAAAAGAACGTTTGGGGAGCACATAATATGCGTCGTAGGAAAAAGAATACTTTATCATTCAGTCAGAAAAAGAAGATTATTACTCCTAAGCTTATCAGGGAAATTTTTTCCTGGATAACTGTTACTATCATTGCGGTAGCTTTAGCTGCTGTATTTGTATTTTTATTTGGCATGCAGGTCAAGGTGATTGGAGATTCTATGGAACCATCTGCTTATAATGGGCAGACTGTTCTTGTTAATAAACTTGTTCTTAAAATACTGGGCCCATCTACAGGTGATATAGTAGTTTTTTTACCCAATGGAAATGTTAATTCTCATTATTATGTAAAAAGAGTTGTAGCAGGCCCCGGGGATAAGGTTCAGATTATAGATGGACTTTTATATATAAATGGAGAAGTTCAGACTGAAGACCAGGATAAGTATGATAAAATGGAAGATGCAGGGATAGCATCAAACGAAATAACGCTAAAAAGTGGTGAATACTTTGTTCTTGGTGATAACAGAAATAGTAGTGAGGACTCAAGAAGTGCTAATATTGGACTGGTTTCGACCAACATGATGATTGGAAAAGCCTGGTTTAAGTTAGGGCAAAATGGTCACTCAGGTGGTTTTATATTAGATTAAGAAAGTGGTGAATAGATGAATTATCAATGGTATCCGGGACATATGACCAAAGCGGTCAGAATGATGCAGGAGAATATTAAACTTATCGATATCATTATTGAGCTGACTGATGCCAGAATTCCGGCATCCGGTAGAAATCCTGATATTGATGAGCTGGGTAAGAACAAGTTCAGACTTATAATACTGAATAAGGCTGATCTTGCAGATCCTCAGGTTACCAGAGAGTGGAAGGAATATTATCAGAAGACAGGTGCTTTTGTTATGGAAATGAATTCCAAAACCGGTAATGAGGCCGCAAAAGTTAAGGATTTGGTGACAAAGGCTTGCGCTGAGAAGATAGAACGTGACAAGAAACGCGGAATAGTTGGCAGACCAATAAGGGCTATGGTTGCAGGAATACCTAATGTTGGAAAGTCTACTTTTATCAATAAACTAGCAGGCAAAGCTTCCGCAAAGACCGGAAACAAACCTGGTGTAACCAAGGGAAAGCAGTGGATAGCTCTTGGTAAAAATATGCAGCTTTTAGATACTCCCGGAATCTTGTGGCCTAAGTTTGAGGATGATACTGTTGGTCTTCATCTTGCACTTATAGGTTCAATGAATGATGAGAACCTTGATACAACTGAACTTGCTTGTGAGCTTATTAAAATACTGAAAGATTCCTACCCAAATGCTATAAGTGAGAAGTATAATATAAGTGAGGAACAAATCGCTGAGCTTTCAGAGGAGCAATATGCGACTCCATCAAGCGCTGTATTATCAGCTATAGCTATCAACAGGAAATGCTTTAAACAGGGAGCACAGCCTGATATGGACAGGGCAGCGGCACTTCTTTTGGACGATTTTAGAAATGGAAGGCTTGGCAAGATTTCTATTGAGCGTCCCGACGTAGATTAAACTAGGTGCATTAGCACGGATAGGCTGGAGAAGATGAATAAAGTATTAAAAGAAGTACTTAGTACAATCGTGTATTTTGGAGTTGTTTTTCTGCTGACTTTTTTGTTTATTACCTTTGTAATGCAGAGAACAGAAGTTAGTGGAAGTTCAATGAATCCAACACTTATTGACAGAGATTCTCTTTTGATTGAAAAGGTGACATATAGATTTGGAGATGTTCATAGATATGATGTTATTGTATTTCCTTACAGATACGGGAATGAGGAATACTTTATTAAGCGTGTAATTGGACTTCCCGGAGAAACAGTCAGAATTGATGCTGATGGCAATATTTATATCAATGATGAACTTCTCAAGGAGAACTTTGGCGCTGAGATCATTCAGGATCCCGGTATAGCTGCCAACGGTGTGACTCTTGGCAAGGATGAATATTTTGTTATGGGAGATAACAGAAACCATAGCATGGATAGCAGAGATCCGTCTGTTGGAAATATTCAAAAGAAAGATATATTAGGACATGCTTTTCTCAGAATATACCCATTTGATGCATTTGGGGGTATTAAATGATGGAAGCAATATCACAGATTAAAGAGGCTTTAGCGGCATCACAGGATGTTGATGCTTTAAAGCTGTTTATAGAAAAATATGAGTCTGATGAGAGAGCTGGTGTTAGAAAGCTTGTTGAGAATGCAGGCAAGAAGCTTGATTCGTGGTATAAAGAAATAGCCCGTACTAATGAGATGAAGAAGTATGAGCGTGAGAATGCTGGCCTTGGCCTCTTATGCGGAATAGATGAGGTTGGCAGAGGACCTCTGGCAGGACCTGTGTATGCAGCAGCCGTAATATTGCCAACTGATTCTGAAATCTATTATCTAAATGATTCCAAGAAATTATCCGAAAAAAAGAGAGAAGAGCTTTATGATGTGATCATGGATAAAGCTATTTCTGTAGGAATTGGCTATAGTACTTGTGAGAGAATTGACGAGATAAATATTTTACAGGCTACATATGAGGCTATGACTAAGGCTGTAAATAGCCTTTCAGTTAAACCGGGAGGCCTTTTGATAGATGCTGTTCATATCCCTCAGCTTGAGGAATATAAACAGATATCTATAATCAAGGGAGATGCCAAGAGCGCATCTATAGCTGCAGCGAGTATAATTGCCAAGGTTACAAGAGACAGAATTATGAAAGATTACGCCAAAGAGTATCCTGAATATGGATTTGATTCAAACAAAGGATACGGAAGCGCGGATCATATAGCTGCCCTCAAAAAATATGGACCATGTCCTATTCACCGCAGATCTTTTATAGGTAATTTTGTATGAGTATTATTTCAGGCATAAACGGATCTGGCAATAATATAATCATTGATGGAAGGGAGCAGACCAATGCTCCTTCCAAAGAAGCGCCCATAGAAGTTAAAAATGGCTCTACGCTTACCGGAAAAGTTCTGTCTGTTACTGATACGAATGGTGAGAAAATCGCCAATATAGATTTGGGGAATGCTACAATATCTGCTAAATTATCAGAAGGTATGGGCCTTAAGGAAGGGCAGATATTGAGCTTTTCAGTTCGTGGAACCGGTCCTAATGGAGTTACAATCACTCCTCTTCTCGAGAATACGTCAACTTATCAGAGCACTATGAAAGCCCTTATGGCTGCAGGCCTTGAAGTGACAGGCAATTCGGTGCAAATGGTCAAAGAGATGATGGAAGCCGGACTTCCAATTAACAAAACATCTCTTCTTGAAATGAGTAAAAATCTAAATACCTACTCAGGCACAAGTGTGTCTACACTTGTTGAAATGAAGAGTCTTAATATTCCAATTAACGAAAATAATATAGAGCAATATGGTAATTACAAAAACTATGAGCATCAGGTTACCATGGAGATGACAGAGATTATTGAAGAGCTTCCGAAGGCCTTTGATTCTCTTATGCAAAGTGGCAATACCAGTGTTGCAATTAATCTGTATGGAGAAGTTCTCAAGGCTTTTGCAGGAGAAGAAATTCAGGCGCAGATATCAGCTGCAGAATTATCTGGCTCTGAAAGCACAGAAATGGTAGAATCTGAAAACAGCCGGATTGCTCAACAAGGCATGGGTGATTTAGAAACTATTGCTGAAAATATGTCCGGGAAAGTAGCCATGGATCAGGAAGGTTCTGCAAACAGTTTGAATTCCTTAAATCCTGAGAATTCCACTGTAAATCAGAAAGCAGCACTGAATATACAGACTGATTCATATGAAGGAAAAGTACCTGTAAAACTATCAGATGATTTTCTTAATAACCTGGAAAACTTAGGTATTTCTGATAAGACAATTCAAAATTTACAAAAAGATCTGCTTGCAGGAAAACAGGATGCTACAAGTCAGCTTTTTAAAGAACTGGCAAATGCATTTGAGGAGGCTGATCTTTCTGATCCTGTTGAACTTGCATCGTTTAAAAAGCTCTTTTCCTCGGATGAGTATGGCAAACTTTTAAAGGAAAACATTTCAAATCAGTGGCTATTAAAACCACTTGATGTAGAGAAAAAGGAAAACATAGAGAATCTGTACCAAAGACTTGGAGTTCAGGCAAAAGCTCTTGCTGAGTCAGTTACCAATGCACTTGGAAGTGAGGCAAAGCTTGCACAATCTGCTAATAATCTTAGTAACAATCTGGATTTCATGAATCAGCTGAATCAGATGTTTCAGTATGTTCAACTGCCTCTGCAGATGGCTGGACAGAATGCTAACGGTGATCTCTACGTCTACAGGAACAAAAACAAGAAAATGAGCGAGGATGGTTCAGTCAGCGCTATTTTACACCTCGATATGGAGAGCCTTGGTCCTGTTGATGTGTACGTTAAGCTTAAGGATACCAGGGTAACAACTAATTTCTATGTGGCTGATGATTCTGTAATTGAGCTTCTTAATGATAATATCCATATTTTAAGTGAAAGACTTGAGAAGCGAGGCTACACAATGAGCGCAAATATGATGCTTCATTCTGATAAAGGCGGCGAAAACGATGCAGTAGATGAACTTTTATCTGTAACCAGAACACCGCTTTTATCAACAACTGCTTTTGATGTGAGGGCGTAACTATGGCAGATAATAGCAAAAAAGATAAAGTTAAAACTGCGGTCGCTCTTGGTTATGATCCAAATGAAGATGGGGCTCCTAAAGTAATCGCTTCCGGAAAAGGGGCGTTAGCCGATAAAATTATTGAGCAGGCCAAAGAGAACAAGATTCCTGTACATGAAGATGATAAACTTGCTGATACTTTGTCCAGACTTGAAATTGGGGAGATGATTCCTCCGGAGCTTTATGAAGTTGTGGCGGAGGTCCTTGTCTTTGTAGATGCTATGGATAAAATCAAGGCTAAAGATAAGAGGAAATAAAACAGTATTAGACAAATGGATTTTTATGTGTTAATATTCCTTCTATGTTTTTTAGATAGGAATAAAATATATGAATAAACGACAAGTGGGAGATTACTACGAAAAACTTGCCTGTGAATATCTGCGAAGGTCCGGAGCTTGTATCATTGAAAGAGATTACAGAGCATTTCGGGGTGACATAGATATTATTGCCCGTGATGGCATTTATTTATGCTTTATTGAGGTTAAATACAGGAAAGATAATAAATTTGGCGCTCCTGAGGGCGCAGTCACAATTTCTAAACAAAGACAAATCTGTAAGCTTTCCAAGCTTTATCTTTATTCCAGAGTTAAATCCATTGATGTTCCAATAAGATACGATGTTATAGCAATTACTGATGATGAAAATGTCCCGGTTATTAAATGGCATAAGAATGCCTTTGATTATGTGGGATGAATACAGGGAGTAAATATTATGGGAAATGTTTTGATAAAAAGAACCGGTGATAAGAAGGAAGTCGAACTTAAAGAAAAAAATGGAGTATATTATCTTGTTTTTCCAAGGATCGAAGAACTTGGTATAGTAGAGCATTTATTCAGTACAAGATTAGGCGGCGTTAGTAAGGGGTGTTACAGCGAAATGAATCTCAGCTATACAAGAGGTGATGACAAGGAAGCTGTTGATGAGAATTATATGAGAATCTCTGATGTTTTAGGACATGGACATAAGCTTGATGACTTTGTTTCAACCTATCAGACTCATACAACTAATATAAGGGTTGTAACAGAAGAAGACAGGGGAAAAGGCCCGCAAAGGCCAAGAGATTACATGGATATTGATGGACTTATTACGAATGTTCCCGGAATTATTCTTTCTACATTCCATGCGGATTGCCCTCCAGTTTATTTTGTGGATCCTGTTCATAAGGCTATTGGTCTTTCTCATTCAGGATGGAAAGGAACAAAAGGAAAAATCTCTGCAAAGACAATTACCGCTATGGCTGATAACTATGGGACTGAGGCAAAAGACCTGGTGTGTGCTGTAGGACCATCTATATGCGGCCCATGCTATGAAATTGGTGAAGATGTTGCGGATGAATTTGCTGAGAGCTTTTCAAAGGATGAACTGGAGAATAAAAGAATACTCATACCTTATCCCAACAATAAGTATAGATTGTATTTGTGGAATGCAATAAAGCAGACTCTTTTGGAGTGTGGAGTTTTGGATGAAAACATTATAGTTACGGATGTTTGTACTAAATGTAATTCCGATATTTTGTTTTCTCATAGGGTACAGCACGAAGAACGCGGTAACCTTGCGGCTTTCTTGTGCTTGAAATAATTATAATAAACGAATAAACGTAAATTTATTAAGAAAACAGGGAAAAAAATTAAGAAATTTCGATGGTAAATCTTAAGAATTAACTGATTAAATATAAGTATAGTTGTTTAAAGGTGGATGAAATGGAAAATATTCTTGTATGTGATGATGATAAAGAGATTGTGGAAGCGATTGAAATCTATTTGGAAGAGGAAGGATTTAGAGTTTTCAAGGCTTATGACGGAGTTGAGGCTCTTGAGATACTCAGACAGGCCAGAATACAGCTTGCTATTGTTGACATCATGATGCCCAGAATGGATGGAATCAGGCTAGTCAAGGAAGTGCGCAGGTTCAGTACTATTCCTGTGATCTTTTTATCAGCCAAGTCTGAAGATGCTGATAAGATTTTGGGACTTAATATAGGAGCGGATGATTATATTACAAAACCTTTTAATCCGCTTGAGCTTATTGCAAGGGTCAAATCAAATCTCAGAAGATATACGACTCTTGGATCTGAGGTAACAAATGACAATGTCTATACAGTTGGAGGACTTGTCATCGATGATAATTCCAAGGAATGCTTTGTTTTTGGAGAGAATATCAAGCTTACTCCTGTTGAATACAACATATTATGTTTTCTTGTTAAGAACAAAGGAAAGGTATATTCAATCGAGCAGATTTATGAGCACATTTGGAATGAATCTGTCGGAGGTAGATCCGACAATACAATTGCCGTTCATATAAGGCATATTAGAGAGAAGATTGAGATTAATCCCAAGGATCCTAAATTCCTTAAAGTGGTGTGGGGAGTAGGATACAAAATAGAAGATGAGGTTTTGTGATGCGTTTAAACATACGGCTCAAGAAAATACTTAGAATATCGCAGCATTTGTTTGCAGGCTTTATAGCTTTTGTCCTTGCGTATTCTGTATCCAGTTCCAGCATAGTGATAACAGGAGCGGATGGAGATTATTCATATAATCTGTATAAATCTGATAGATCCAGAGCATATGAGGAATCTCTTTTATTCAACAACATTTTAGGTAACAATGCTTCGAATGTATTAAGGCTTGTTGCTGAAAGATCTCAGTTTGAGAATGGCGGCACATATGATGGCAACAAAAAAATAGATGTCACAGCTTATATTAACAGGGCATTTATGCTTCCGGGTGATTATATTACAGCTGTCTATTATGTTTCAGACATTCTTAAATGGGGACAGAGTGGTATAAGTGTAGAGACAAGAAACTTTACAGAAGAAGAGAGTGCCGCTTTTTTGAGCCAGTCGACTACCTACACACATCTTAAAAACAACAATGTGTCCGGAGGAGTAAATTCTTTCCTTAATTCTCAGATTGATGATAATACACTTACCTTTACAGTTGCAGGAAATGGTAATTATGAGGCTGGTTCACATAATATTCTTATTTCCAGGTATCAGACTGTAGATGGCAAGAACATCGAGGATATTGTATCCAGTTGGGATGAATACATTCTCTTGTGTACTTATATACAGGAGACAATAGGGGATATTTCCAATAACTACAAGGAGTATGGATCTCTTTTAAATTATTATACATTTCAGAATAGCAATATTAGATACTATGTTTCCAGAACAATCAATGGCAAGTCAGAAATCTATACAAATGTAAATGACCTTGCCAAGGATACGGTTGGAGTTGATATAGGAAGTGTTTTCAAGGAATATGGCAGCTATATCTATTATTGCCCCTATGAACTTAAGTATGAAACTAATACCAAGATTAAAGAGAGTGTCTTTAAATCTTTGATTGGTCCATATGGGTATGCTTTTCCTGATCAGACCAAAATATATATTGCAGTTGATACAGCAAATTATCCATGCTCAGATGATTTTACAAGTGGTAAGAGCAGCTTTACCAAATATATGCCATACAGGACTCAGCTTTACATTTTGGGAGTGATCGCTGCACTTGCTTATCTGATCATCTTTATGCTCTTATTCAGGGATGCCAGACAGGATAAAGAAAAAGTTTCAGATGAAGATGTGATCGCTATGCAGACAGATAGTGGAAACAAGATAAATACGGAATCGGTGTTTATCCTTGGGGCTTTAATTATAGTTTTTCCTGTAGCAGCTTTGATAATTGCCAGTTATATTAAGGGAACAACATTAATGAAGATGACTCAGCTGCAGGCTTTTCCGTATATTCTCGGAGTATCTGCCATTATTGCTGATGTTGGACTTATGTATATTGTTTATGAGTTTACAAGGAGAATAACAGGCAAGAGTCTTTGGAAGAACAGCTTTACTCGAAAAATAAGTTTTGGAGCCAGAAATCTGATAATCAATGCTACTGATAACGGAAGTGTATTTATCAGAACCTGGATTCCGTATGTAATATTTGTAGTAATTAATCTATTACTGTTTAAGATAGGCATTGCAGGAATAATAATAGCAGCATTTATGGATTTTCTTATCGGAATCTTTTTGTACAGACAGAATACTGACAGGGATAAGATAATTCATGTAATAGAGAATATTAAAAATGGTGATGTTAAGGCTAAGGTAGATGTAAGAGAGCTTCATGCTGACAATATACTTCTTGCAGATGCGGTTAATTCTATCGGAGAAGGAATAGAGAAGGCTGTAGATACCAGTATGAAGGATGAGAAGCTCAAGGCTGACCTTATAACAAATGTTTCTCATGATATTAAGACTCCGCTTACCTCGATAATAAACTACATAGGTCTTATCAAGCGAGAGAACATAGATAACGAGAAAGTTAAAGAGTATGTCGAAGTACTTGATGTTAAGTCTGCCAAGCTTAAACAGCTTATTGAGGATCTTTTGGATGCATCCAAGATAAGCTCAGGAAATATCAGTATTCAGATGAGCAAAATAAACTTTGTCGAAATGGTCAATCAGAATATTGGTGAATTTTATGAGAAGTTTGAAAATGCTAATCTTCAGCCGATTTTCAGATGCTCTCAGCCAAGTATTCAGATTATGGCAGATCCAAGACATCTCTGGAGAGTAATAGAGAATCTTTTTAGTAATGCATGTAAATATGCTCTAAAGGGAACGAGAGTTTATATGGACCTTAAGCTGATTGAAGGAGAAGATGGTGGTAAGAAGGCTGTATTTTCCATCAAGAATATATCAGACAAGGAACTTGATATGGATGGAGACGATCTTTCTGAGAGATTTATAAGAGGAGATGAGTCCAGAACGACAGAGGGAAGCGGACTCGGACTTTCAATAGCCAAGAATCTTACAGTTGCTCAGAATGGCGACTTTAAGATCAGGCTCGATGGAGACTTATTTAAAGTAATCCTGACTTTTGATGCTGTAGAATAATACTGTTATTGGAGAATTCATACACAGTATCTGCGTATTATTATGAAAAAAGGCTTAGGTAGAAATTAGCTACCTAAGCCTTTTATAAATAGACTTAGAAATTACCAAAACCCAGGATCAAATTTCTCTACTGAAAATGACACTTTAATCAAATAACTCGGTAGGAGTCTTGCATCCGGAATTGTATTTGCCTACAATCTCGTGAATCTTATCTGTTGGCATATTAACAGTTGACATTGATGCATCATGATTGAGGAAGTCAATGATAGTAGCCAGGAATTTACCCATGTCAGCTATAAATATATATTCTCTGGATGTTACATCCTCATTCATGTATGTGAGATTTGTAGTAATAACAGCATCGAAATAACCGTTTTTGTATCCTTCATCAAACTTGCTCATTCCATCTGTGAAAAGACCAAAGGTTGTACAGATAAATACTCTCTTGGCACCCATGTTCTTGAGCTGCTTGGCTGTATCGATCATGCTGGATCCGGATGAGATCATGTCGTCAATAATGATAACGTCACGTCCCTGAATGTCGGAACCAAGGAATTCGTGAGCAACAATAGGGTTTGTTCCGTTTACTACATGAGCATAGTCACGTCTCTTATAGAACATACCTGTGTCAGCACCGATAACGTTAGCAAAATAAACTGCTCTGTCCAGAGCGCCTTCGTCCGGTGATATAACTGTGAGGTGATCCTTGTCAACTACAAGATCATCAATATGAGAAAGAAGAGCCTTCATAAACTGGTAAGATGCAAGGAAGTTATCAAAACCGCCAAGTGGCTTGGCATTTGAAATTCTAGGGTCATGTGCATCAAAAGTTATGAAGTTTGAAATGCCCATATCGTGCAATTCCTTAAACATCTGAGCTGCATCGAGAGATTCCATGCCATTGCGCTTATGCTGTCTTCCTTCATACAGGAATGGCATGATGACATTTATTCTCTTTGCTTTACCAGTAATTGCCCCGATAACTCTTTTGAGGTCCTGATAGTGGTCATCAGGAGATTTATGATTGAGGTAATTGTACATCTTGTAAGTGATGCTGTAATTACATACATCAGTAAGAATGTATACGTCATTGCCTCTAACGCTTTCGGAAATAGTAGCTTTGGCTTCTCCGCTGGCAAATCTGTTGAGATTAAACTTAATCTGATAGCTATCCTTGACGTATCCGTGGAATGCAGGATCATTTTCCGGCATCTTGTAGAGTTCATGTCTGAACTGTGCGATGTATTTGTCGACACTATCTCCAAGTTCCCTGGCAGAGTCCATAACGATTAGATTAAGTGGAGCTACAGGAATAGTACCTTCAAGCTTGTGAAAATCTGGCATTTTTTTCCCCTTTGTATTATATTATTATGCGGTTTGAAAAATTACGCATTTCTCCAAATACAGTTTTACCATCTGTTTTACTGACACGTCAAGGATATTATTGTATAATAAAAAAGCTATGAATAAATATAATGGACATTTAATAGGCAATGTTGAACCTGGAAGCATTGCAGAAGAACTTAATATAGAAAAAGGAGACATCCTCCTTAAAATAAATGATCAGGAACTTGAAGATGTTTTTGATTTTCAGTACCTTGTTCAGGATGAACATTTAGATGTTCTGATCAGGAAGGCTGACGGTGAAGAGTGGCTTCTTGATATTGACAAAGATTATGATGAGGATCTTGGAATCGAGTTTGAAAACGGACTTATGGATGATTACAGATCCTGTAGCAATAAATGCATCTTTTGTTTTATTGATCAGATGCCTAAGGGCATGAGAAAGACTCTTTATTTTAAGGATGACGATTCCAGACTTTCTTTCCTGCAGGGTAACTATGTTACACTTACGAATATGTCTGACAAGGATATAGATAGGATTCTTAAATATCATTTGTCGCCAATTAATATTTCTTTTCAGACTACCAATCCTGAGCTTAGATGCAAAATGCTTGGAAACAGATTTGCAGGTGAAGCACTAAAAAAAGTTGACAGGCTCTGCGCTCCGGGGACAGGAATTGAGATAAACGGGCAGATTGTTTTGTGTAAGGGCGTCAATGATGGAGATGAACTGACAAGATCCATTTCAGATCTGACCAAGTATATACCTAATCTACAGAGCGTATCAGTTGTACCTGTCGGCCTTTCCAAGTTCAGAGATGGACTTTATCCGCTAGAGCCCTTTAACAGCGAGGATGCTGCCAAGGTTATCGATGAAATAGAGAGCTGGCAGCGCAAGGTTTATGATGAACATGGCATTCATTTCATTCACGCAAGTGATGAGTGGTATTTCCTTGCTGGAAGAGATTTTCCTGAGGAAGAGAGATACGACGGCTATATTCAGCTTGAAAACGGCGTCGGCATGATGAGACTTCTTATAAATGAATATAATGAAGCTCTTGAAGCGGCTCTTTTAAATCACAAGGATCATGTAGATTCTCTTAACAGACATATTTCTATTGCAACAGGTAAACTTGTATATCCCAGCATCAAGGAACTGGCTGACAGGGCGATGGAAGTTTGTCCTGGACTTAAAGTGACTGTTTATGAGATAATCAATGAGTTTTTTGGCGAGAGAATAACTGTATCAGGACTTTTGACAGGACAGGACATTATCAAACAGCTAAGAGATCAGGATTTGGGAGATGAGCTGTTTCTTCCCGAGAATCTTCTAAGGAGCGGAGAAGATTACCTTCTTGACGATGTCAGAATTGGTGATATAGAAAGAGAACTGGGAGTCAAGGTTGGTATATCCAAGTGCGATGGACATGATCTTGTGTCAGTTCTACTTGATATTCCTGTTGATGAAATCTTTTAATAAGTAACCTGTGTATTTAGGTACATTAATTTAGTTATAGATAAGGATAATTTATGAGTAAAAGAAATATTGTAGCAGTGGTCGGAAGACCTAATGTAGGTAAATCTACACTTTTTAATGCTCTTGCCGGTAGCAGGATTGCTATTGTGCAGGATACTCCCGGTGTAACGAGAGACAGAATATATCAGGATGTAGAATGGCTCAATCACAGCTTTACGCTGATCGATACAGGTGGTATTGAACCTGATTCCAAGGATATTATCCTTGCCCAGATGAGAGACCAGGCGCAGATTGCCATTGATACCGCAGATGTAATTATTTTCATGGTTGATGTTAAGCAGGGACTTACCGATTCTGATTCCAAGGTTGCAGATATGCTGAGAAAATCAGGAAAGCCAATAGTTCTCTGTGTCAACAAGGTTGATAATTATAACAGAGATTCTATGGATGTTTATGAGTTCTATAATCTTGGAATCGGCGAGCCTTTCCCTATTTCTGCGGTTAATAAGCAGGGAATTGGTGACCTCCTCGAGGAAGTTGTCAGTCACTTCAGCAAGAGCTCAACTGATGAGGAGGAAGATGATAGCGTCAAGATTGCGATCATTGGTAAACCTAATGTTGGTAAATCATCAATTATCAATAAGCTTATCGGCGAGAACAGACTTATCGTATCTGATATAGCTGGAACAACACGAGATGCTATTGATACTCCGGTTAAGTACAATGGCAAAAAGTATACATTTATTGATACAGCCGGACTTCGCAGGAAGAACAAGATCAAGGATGAGCTAGAACACTATATGATCGTCAGGACAGTTGGTGCAGTAGAGAGAGCTGATGTGGCAATTCTTGTTATTAACGCTGAGGATGGCGTAACTGAGCAGGATGCCAAGATTGCCGGAATTGCACATGAGAGCGGCAAGGCGGTTATCATAGCTGTCAACAAGTGGGATCTTATTGAGAAGGATAATCATTCTGTCAAAGAGTTTACCAAGGACATCAGAAACACTCTTGCCTTTATGAACTATGCGGAGATTATATTTATTTCTGCTGAGACAGGACAGAGACTGGTTAAACTCTATGACATGATCGATATGGTTTCGGAGAACCATGCCCTTAGAGTATCCACAGGTGTTCTTAACGAGATCATGACACAGGCAGTTGTAATGCAGCAGCCGCCAAGTGATAAGGGCAAAATGCTCAAGCTTTATTACATCACTCAGGCTTCTGTTAAGCCGCCGACATTTGTTATTTTTGTAAATGACAAGAAACTGATGCACTTTAGTTATACCAGATATATAGAGAATCAGATAAGAGAGGCCTTTGGATTTAAGGGCACTCCACTCAGATTTATCATAAGGGAGAGAAAAGAGGATAAGTAATATGGAACTTGGTTTGTTGGTGGAGAGGATAATTTGCATTACTATTGGATACATTTTTGGAATGATCCAGACAGCTGTTTTTTATGGCAGATTAAAAGGGGTAGACATCAGAAAAGTCGGAAGTGGCAACGCCGGAACAACTAATACACTCAGAGTTTTAGGCCCCAAGGCAGGAGGCATAGTTCTTCTTGGAGATATGCTCAAGTGTATGATAGCTATTTTCATCACATACCTTCTTTTTGGCAGAAGCAATCCGGATTATATTATTCTGTTCATGACATACACAGCAGCGGGAGCAGTTCTTGGTCATGACTTTCCTGTGACCCTCCGTTTTAAGGGTGGTAAAGGAATAGCATGTACAGCAGGATACACTATTTACCTTGGAATACAGTTTACATGGCTTTTCATCCTTATGGGAGTAGTATCCTTCTTCCTTCCGTTTAATCTTTTTCATATAGTATCAGTGTGTAGCCTTTTCTATTACACTGCACTTCTTATCATGACTGTTATTTATGGTCAGATGGGACTTTTTGGAGCACTTCCTCAGGGAGCACTTATTGAGGTTTATATAATTGTTGCACTACTTACGATCCTTGCTTTTTATCAGCACAGGGGCAATATCAAGAAGCTCTTTGCAGGCCAGGAGAGAAAAACTTACGTTTTCAAGAAAAATAAGATTGACTGATTAGGAGAGACTATTTTGGAAAAAGAGATAGGCATAGTAGGTGCGGGCAGTTGGGGCATTGCACTTGCATATTTGCTTAGAAATAACGGACATAAGGTTACTGTATGGTCCAGAAGACAGGAGACTGTAGATAAATTAAAGGCATATCACGGCAACGAAGATAAGCTTCCGGGAGTGATTCTTGATGATTCTGTTGTGTTTACCTGCAACATGGAGGAAGCTGTCAGAAATAAGGACCTTATTGTACTTGTTGTTCCCTCTGCTCATATGAGAGAGACTGTAAAGCTCATGGCGCCATTTATTGATGGTAATGATGAGCATCAGCAGATCATTGTAAACTGCTCTAAGGGAATTGAGGAACAGAGCCTTATGGTTATGTCTGATGTTATCCTTGATGAAATCCCGGGGTGTCAGGTTTGTGTAATGTCAGGCCCTTCTCATGCTGAGGAGGTTGGAAAGGGTATGCCCACTTCAATTGTTGTTGGTGCATTTGATAAAGAAACAGCAAGGCTTGTTCAGAATGTCTTTATGAGTAATGTTTTCAGGGTATATATCAGCCCGGATATGCTTGGCATAGAAATAGGTGCTGCTCTTAAGAATGTCATTGCTCTTGCAGCAGGTATTGCTGATGGATACGGACTTGGAGATAATGCCAAGGCTGCTCTTATTACAAGAGGTATTGCAGAGATTGGAAGGCTTGGAATGGCTATGGGAGGTAAATTTGAAACTTTCAGCGGCCTTTCAGGAATCGGAGATCTTATAGTAACCTGTGCTTCAATGCATTCCAGAAACAGAAGAGCAGGAATTCTTATTGGACAGGGTAAATCCATGCAGGAAGCAATGGATGAGGTTAAGATGGTAGTAGAAGGTGTATACAGTGCCAAAGCGGCCAGACTGCTTGCTGAAAAATATGAAGTAGAGATGCCAATCGTCACAGCAGTCAATCAGGTCCTTTTTGAGGGCAAGTCACCAGCTGAAGCTCTTAATGACCTGATGATCAGAGATAAAAAGATTGAGAGCAGCAACCTCGATTGGTAATAATTGCTAAAGAAAATATTGCAATTATATTGCTTATAATGTATTATGATGTCAAATAAAAAATGTTTATGCAGAGTAGACGCTACAGCGTTAAGTGCCAGATAGACAGGGAGTTGCTATTTGGACGAAGGGCTTTGGACCCGCGGTTCTAGTGTCGCATCCCGCTGCTACATCAAAGATAACGATATTTATGCCTCTGATGTGGTTAAAGGAAACTGCAAAGGAGGTATTATTATGTCACAAAAATCTATCGCAACTCACAAAAACACATTCGCATCGATCAGCAGACTCAAAGAGACTAAAGTCCTTACGTTCTGCGGAATGATGGGAGCACTTGCAATTGTTCTGGGATATGTTGCCACTATCAAATTTGGCCCATATATCAGGATTGGTTTTTCAGGACTTCCCAATCAGGTTGTTGATTATCTTTTTGGACCATGGATCGGAGCTATATTTGGTGGAACAATGGATGTTGTTAAGTGGTTCTTATCCGGTGATGGGGACTTCTTCCCCGGCTTTACTATCACAGCTATGCTGGGAGCTATAATCTACGGATTATTTATCTATGACAAGCCCCTTAAACTGTGGAGAGTAGTTGCTGCTCAGTTAACAGTTAAGATTGTATGTAACCTGATTCTTAATACATTGTGGCTAAATCTCTTATACGGACAGGCTATAGCAGCTATTCTTCCTGGTAGAATAGTATCTAATGCTGTTATGTTACCTGTCGATACAGCTATTATGTTCATCATGCTTACAGCAATCAGAAAAACAATCAAACCGTTTTTTGACAAAGAAATAAAAATTGATATCAAATACTAAATATTTGCTTCATTGTATTTAATGAGAACACCTATTTTAAGCGGTTTTTAGCGCTAAAAAGTAGGTGTTTTATTTTTCGCATATTTTTTTACAAATAATATTGACATACTACGACTGCCGTGGTATATTTACTACGTCAGATGTACTACGACAATCATAGTATGTCAGACATAGTACGACAGACATATTATTTTCCGGAAAGGAGATGCTAACTGAATGATAGAGATCAGCAGTGATGTCATTAGAGGGTATAATGACACGATCATTCTCTTCATCCTGCTGGAAGAACCTTCCTATGGCTATGAGATTTCCAAGAAGATAAGATCATTATCTGAAGAGAAATACATAATCAAAGAGACAACCTTATATTCAGCGTTCACCAGAATGGAGAAGAACGGATATATCGAGTCCTATAGCCAGAATGCAGAGAATGGCAAGAAGAGAACCTATTACCGAATTACGCAGTTGGGGAGAGACTACTACGCTGAGAAATGCGCAGAGTGGAATTTGACTAAAGAGGTTATTGAGAAGTTTATCAGAGGAGATAAGTGACTATGGAAACTATTAAGAATTATTTGGAAACAATGTTTGCTAATTTACCAAATACAGTTGAGGTTAAGAATGCCAAGGATGAGCTCTTTTCCATGATGGAAGATAAGTATAGCGAACTCATCGCAGAAGGTAAGCCGGAGAACGAGGCAGTTGGAATTGTTATATCAGAATTTGGCAATCTTGATGAACTTGCTGAGAGCCTTGGTATTGACCAGGTGATCAATCAGGAGAGTGCTTCTGTAGACAGGAGATTTCTTACTACATCTGAAGTTATAAATTATGTTGCTGATTGTACAAGACGCAGATTTATCCTGGCATTTGGTACTATGATGTGCATTCTTGCTCCTGTTGGACCGATTATCTTTAGTGCTATGGGTGATGCAATTGGCGTAGGCAATCTTGAAATGATCGGGGTTTTACTTTTGTTTATATGCGTTGCTATTGGTGTTGGAGCAATTATTTTCTCGGCGTTTATCAATAATGAATGGAAATTCCTTGATAAAGAGCTTTGCAGTATAGATTACGCTACGGCTGAAGCTGTTGCAAGGTCCAAGGATGATAATCAGATGACCAGAGGATTGTTTCTTACAATTGGTATTATGCTGTGTATCATCAGTTTTATTCCGGTAATCGTATTTGAGACTATTTTCCAGTCACCAATCAATATACTTTCAGATGGACTTGGCCCTGCATTTATATTTGTCGGTGTTGGAATAGGAGTTATGTTTATTCTTATGTCATCAGCCAAGGATGCAGCATATTCCAAGATCCTTTCTCTTAATGATGTGGACACTATAGCAGGAAATTATGAGCCTGTAGTAAAAGAGAGAAAGAATTACGTTAATAATTTTGCTAAAGATTTCATGTCAATGTATTGGAAAATTGTGCTTTGCATATACCTTATAGTCAGCTTTTCATCTTTTAACTGGGGATCAACATGGATTATCTGGATTATAGCCGGAATTATCAGAAAACCACTTGAGAGGATTCTGCTTTCAGAGAGGAGATAATGATCATGAAGAATTTGCTTTCGTTTGTTTTGATCATAGTGACTATAGCTGCTGTTTGCTACGGAGTTTATAAATATTTACTTCCGCAGGACAATAAAACTGAATATCAGCAAGACTTTGGAACTTTGGCTGAGAACATTACAATTTCTGCATCATTATTGAATCTTGAGGTAAAAGAGGGAGATTCTTTTGCGGTAGAATATGAGGGCTCTGAAAAACTTTGCCCTGAATGTACTTATGATAAGAACAGCAAAACTCTTTCATTAATCCAGCCGGAGTATAAGCCAAAGAAAAGGCAGATTTCAGATGAAAATGAACTGACTGTATATATTCCCAAGAATGCTGAAATTAACGTTTTTAAACTTGTTAATGCTATTGGAGATACTGACCTGGGTAATCTCAAGGCTAAAGAGGTAAAACTCGTTATTGATCTTGGAAGTGTTAAATCAGAAAAGATTGAAACCGGAAAGCTTCGAATAGAAGCAAATCTAGGTGATGTTAAGATTGATGAATGTAGTTGTAATGATATTGACATTGTTGCTAACCTTGGCAATGTTGAGATTGGGGTTGATGGTAATATCAAGAACTATTCTATTGGAGCAAGTGCCTCTTTGGGGGATATTCAGATAGGATCTGATAAGTATAGTAACAATTATGTGCAGACAGGAAGTGAAGGATCAATTAAGATAAATTGCTCTCTGGGTAATGTTAAAATCAAATAATAAATCCTTAAGCCGGAAACTTGGTATTTACTTGGTTTCCGGTTCTTTTAATTGTTAATGATCTAAATGTTGTGGTATTATGATTTGAAAATTCAATATATAGTTATCAAAAATTCATATACAGTTTATCCATTTTTTAGAATATATGGTATATAATTATTTCATGAACTACTACATGTTGTATCCGGATAGCAATAGATAAAAGGAGAGACTAACATGAGGCATTCATACACAAAAGAAGTAGTTATATCCAGAGGGCCTAAGACCATAACTGCTATGATGATTGGCGGAAGATACAAAGACCCCAGGCAACTAGAAATGATAATAAAGAGCATTGCTTCAACTCTTTTGCTCACAGGTGCCGCAATAGTTTCGGCATATTTAACTATGATGTAACGCGTTCTCCCTATTTAATACATCACCTCCAAAGATCAGCAGGTATGCAACCCCTATATGCATACCTGCTGATTGATTTTTATGATACGAAAAAATTTTTCCAAAGTTCCTATGTCATTAAAAAGAACTGTAAATAAAAGTTCAAATACCCGTATACAGCCTTGAATTAGGGAGTTTCAAAAAATATAATTAATTAAAGGCAAATTTACGTTTTATAGTAAATCAATAAAATGTAGCGAATAAATGATATGTGCATTTATTGGAGGGGTGTATGAAACTAACAAAAGAACAGCAGGAAATCTACGATGGAAAAAAGGGGGAAACCTACGCCAAGATCATGGAGACACTAGTCCGCTACGGAGAACTCTTCGGAGCGGAAGAAATGGCTGAAGTTACGGGTAAATATGGCCATCTTGTTACAAGCTTTGGACTAAAGGTAATTGATCCGGTTTACAAGCTTATGGACGAGCTTATCAGTGCAGGTGTTGTTTCCAAACAGAAATTTACCATGGATCCAAGACCTCTTGATAAGAATGTTCCGTCCGGACTTGTACAGGATATTGTATTTTACAAGTTCATGTATTCAGAGCAAAAGAGATATGAGAAGCAGCTTGATAAGCTGGGACTTATGAGTAAAGATGGCTTTTCCTGCGCTTGTTATTTTGATGAGCAGGGAAATAAGCCGGGGAAAGGTGACATACTTAGCTGGGCTGAGTCATCTGCAGTTGTTTATGCTAATTCAGTTCTGGGTGCAAGGTGCAACAGAAATTCAGGTATTATAGAACTCTTTGGCTCTATTCTGGGCTGCGTTCCTAAATTTGGACTTCTAACTGACGAGGGAAGAAAAGCTACCTGGAAAGTTGAAGTTAAGACCAAAAAGCTTCCGCCTGCGCAGGTTCTTGGTTCTGCTATTGGCATGAAGGTTATGGAGGATGTTCCATATGTATATGGCCTTTCTGACTTTCTTGGGACAGAGCTGACACCGGATGTTTGTGACTATCTCAAGAACTTCGGCGCAGCTACAGCTTCAAATGGTGCAGTAGGACTATATCATATAGATAAGCTTACTCCTGAGGCCAAAGAGCTTGGAGAGAGCATTATAGTTGATGATGCCAAAACATATGTAATAGATGATGCCGAGATTCAAAGAGTCATTGACAGCTATCCTGTTATTTGGAAAAATGTGGATGCCAAGCCTAAGATGTGCTTTATTGGATGTCCGCATCTGTCCAAAAATGAGCTTATAGGCTGGATACATGATATTTATGAAGAAGTTAAGAAAAACGGCAGAAGGACTACTGTAATTCCAACAGTACTCACAGCGGCCCCCGGCGTCTTAAAAGAGATCAAGGGGACTAAAGAAGAAAGCATGGCAGAAGAGATAAAGCTAACTCTTAGTTATATCTGCCCACTTATGTACTGCGATAATCCGCTTGTTCATTCTGTTCCAATAATTACAAACTCCAATAAGCTAAGGACATACACATCCTGTAGGTTTTATGAGGACGATAAGATACTTGAAATGATTACAGGCAAGGGGAGGAAAAGATCATGAAAGAGTTTAAGGGTAGAGTTGTAATTCCGGGACAGTGCAGTGCAAAGGCACTGGTTTCTCACGGCGGATTTAATACACTGGCAAGTTACCAGACAAGTTTTTTGACAGGCGATAAAAAAGCGACCTGTTCAGACCAGAACAATCCCGATATTTATAAAAAGCCTATGGCAGGAGTTGCTCTGTGTCTTCCACAGACAATAGGCTCTACTACCGGCGGAATGATATTATATACTGCTGCTGACTATGGAAGACAGCCGGCTTGTATGCTGTTCTCCGGACCAATAGATTCTATTGGCGCTGCGGGAGTTCTTTTAGCGGATATTTGGACTGATGCCAAAATGCCTACCATAGACAGTCTCGGAGAAGAATTCCTGTCATATGTTCAGACCGGAATGCAGATAACTGTCAGGGATGGAGGCGTTGTTGAAGTCTCTGAGTAAAATATACTATATCTTGTAGTTGCAAAATAGAACGTCTGTTCATATAATGTAATTAGAGCAAACAAATGTTCGCGGTTCTACCAATATTGTATGAACAGGGTTTATTATGAGCAGGATTATAGATAAAGTAGATGTGATATGTGAATATAAGTCAGATGGCAGTCTTATTCCCATGAGATTCAGGCTTCTCAATGATGATGGAGTTTATGAGGCGTACACCATAAAGGGTTACAGACAGCTTTTCAATAAAGAGACCTACACAACTCCGGATGGTGTCTATGTTTGCAGCAAGGACAAGGTTTTCGAATGCAGAGTATTGATACTTGACATGTACAGGACTGTGAGGCTGTATTTCAATATGGACAGGAACTCCTGGAAGATTGCAATATGATTTATATTATTAGTATAACCGGGTTGACATTTTTTAATTAGTTAACTAAAATTTCAATATATCAAAATTCTGAAAAGCTATGATCGGAATAAGTAAGAATCGAATTCTGACGACAGAGAATTGCCGGTTGGTGAGAGGCGTAAGTTAAGAGCGATGATGAATACCTCCGTGAGCTGCCTGGTTGAATTTCGGGATATCTTTTTCCGGATACTAGACCTGGACGGGGCTGACCGTTATATCGGAAGAGTATCGCTTATCAGTTTATTTTAGGAGCATACATGGCAAGGTTTTGATTTGCCCGGTTGTGTCTGTGCTGAGAAGTCGTACTTGCTGAGGCATGCAGTGTGAGCTGCGTGTGAATGAAGGTGGTAACACGAATTATTCGTCCTTCGCAATCATATTGGTTGCGGAGGATTTTTTCTTTTCGCAATCTTACAAACATTTTGGAGGTGCATTATGCAGATTTATGAAGAACTTAAGGCAAGAGGACTTATTGCCCAGGTTACAGACGAGGAGCAGATCAGAGAACTTGTTAATGCCGGTAAGGCTACTTTCTACATCGGTTTTGACTGTACAGCTGACTCACTCACAGCAGGCCATTTTATGGCTCTTACACTTATGAAGAGACTTCAGATGGCTGGTAATAAGCCAATCGCTCTTATTGGCGGTGGTACAACAATGATCGGTGATCCTTCTGGAAGAACCGACATGAGAAAGATGCTCACAAGAGAAGACATCGATCACAACGCTGAGTGCTTCAAGA
>JAEEGL012603439.1_pt1 | contig 30996 bp, 28 predicted proteins | sample 9134231 | NCBI WGS metagenome assembly JAEEGL01 (sample SAMN16246548, study PRJNA631951) | gut metagenome | biome: gut microbiome; feature: rumen; material: fiber-attached | host: Bos | place: Iran: Karaj | collected 2018-10
ACCAGTATGGTGACGACGTGCGTGACATCGACTGGAACGTCACAGCCCGTTACAACCGCCCCTATGTGAAGGTCTATGAGGAGGAACGTGAACTCACGGTGATGCTGCTTGTTGACGTGAGCGGCAGCAAGGACTTTGGTGCCGTGGGCGTCGCCAAGCGCGAGATGATGGCCGAGATTGGTGCCACTATCGCGTTCTCGGCCATCGAGAACAACGACAAGGTGGGCGTCATCTTCTTCAGCGACAAAATCGAGAAATTTATCCCGCCCAAAAAGGGCCGCAAGCACATCCTTCTTGTCATTCGTGAGTTGCTCGATTTTCAGCCTGAGAATACCGGCACCGACATCAATATGGCACTGGAATACATGACCAGCGCGTTGAAGAAGCGTTGCACCACCTTCCTGGTGAGTGACTTCATCGATGAGCACGACTACAGCAAGTCCCTGTCCATTGCCAACCACAAGCATGATGTCATTGCCGTGCAGGTTTATGACAAGCGCGAGGCACAGCTGCCCGATGTGGGCCTGATGCGCGTGCGTGATGCCGAACGTGGTGCGACACGCTGGGTCAATACCGGAAGCAAGCGCGTGCGCGATGCCTACAGCCGTTGGTGGTACAACCAGCAGCAGAGGGTTAATGGCACTGTGCAGCGCTGCAACGTGGATATGGCCAGTGTGGCGACCGACGAGGACTATGTTACCGCCCTGATGGGATTATTCAAGTCGCGTGGCGCGACTTGAAGTTTAGAGTTTAGAGTTTAAAGTTTAGAGACTTAAAACTGACAATTATAATGTCACAGACATTGAGACATATCGTGATGACAGCCACCCTACTGATGGCCACAATGGCAACGGCATGGGGTGGTAACGTCACTTTCAAGGCAAAGCTTGACAGCGCCACTTTGCTCATGGGCAAGACCACGGCCCTGCACCTGGAAATCACCCAGGACAAGGATGCACGTGGTTTCTTCCCTGGCGAGCAACTGGACACCCTCAATGCGATGGTGGAGATTGCCGAGCGACCTGCTGCCGATACTATCGACCTGGATAACAACCGCATCCAGATTAACCGTGACCTCATCATCCAGAGTTTTGACTCGGGCATGTGGATCATCAAGCCCATCCCCTATGTGGTGAATGGTGATACGGCCTACTGCAACCAGTTGACCCTCAAGGTGCTGCCTGTCGATGTGAGCCAGATGAAGGATATCAACGACATCAAGCCCGTTGAGGAAGTGCCGTTTAATGTGTTTGACTGGCTGCCCGACTACTGGTGGGCTTGGCTGTTGGCGCTGGCGCTCATCGCTGGCGGCATCTGGGCTTACCGCAAGTATTACAAGAAGGGCATCAATCCGTTGAAGACCATCAAGAAGCGTCTGCCACCCTATGAGGAGGCGATGATCAACCTGCGCAACCTCAAGGCGGCCCAGTTGTGGCAGCAGGGACAGGAAAAGGAGTACTTCACTGGATTGACCGACATCCTGCGCGTGTATATCGACCGCCGTTTCCACATCAATGCTGTGGAGATGACCTCATCCCAGATCATCGAGACCTTGAAGAAGAACGAGGAGACCAAGGCGGTGAACGAGCAACTGGAGATGATTCTCGAGGTTGCCGATATCGTGAAGTTTGCCAACGCCCGCCCGCTGGCCGATGATAATGAAGTCGCTTACCAGCGTGCCGTGAACTTTGTCGAGGCCACGCGCCCCGTTGAACAACTTGAAAAGAAAGAGGAGGCCAAGAAATGATAAACCTTGCTCACCCTGGATGGCTCTGGCTGATGCCGTTGCTGATGATTCCACTCATCGCATGGTATATTTATAGTCAGGACAAGAACGAACCCGAGATGAACGTCTCGTCCACACGGGCTTTCGATGGCATGGGCACGAGCTGGAAGGTGTGGCTCAAGCACTTGTCGTTTGCCCTCAAGTTGGGCGCTCTGGCATGTCTCATCGTTATCCTTTGCCGTCCCCAAACCAAGGACAGCTGGTCAACCAGCGATGTGGAGGGTACTGATATCGTCATTGCGCTCGACGTATCCACCAGTATGCTGGCAAAGGACTTCAGCCCTAACCGCTTTGAGAGCGCCAAGAAGGTGGCCACCCAGTTTGTCAGCGGTCGTGACCACGACAACATCGGCTTGGTGCTGTTTGCCGGCGAGAGTTTTACTCAGGTGCCCATGACGATGGATAACGCCACCCTGGTCAACGCCATCGGGCAGACCGAGATTGGCACGCTTGAGGACGGCACGGCCATCGGTGACGGTATTGCCACGTCGATCAACCGCATTCGTGACGGCAAGGCCAAGAGCAAGAGCATCATCCTGCTCACAGACGGCTCCAACAACACGGGTGTCGTGGCTCCCAACACCGCTGCCGACATCGCCCGCAAGTATGGCATCAAGATTTACACCATCGGCGTGGGCAGTAACGGCACTGCCGACTATCCCGTCGCTATCGATTATGCCGGAAACATCCAGTACCAGCGTATGCCCGTTGTCATCGACGAGGCTACGCTCAAGACGATTGCGTCAAGGACTGGAGGCAAGTATTTCCGTGCCACATCGGGTAGCGTGCTGCGCAGTATCTTCAAGGAGATTGACGAGTTGGAGAAAACCCACATGGATGTGCAGCGCTTTACCCACACCGAGGACCATTACGAGCCGTGGGCGCTGCTCCTGCTGGGACTGCTCCTGCTGAGCCTGTTGATGGATTACACAGTGTTGAGGCACATCCCTTAAGTTTTAACTGACAACTAGAAACTAGGGACTAGAAACTAGAAACTGAATATGATCAATTTTGCTCATCCGCAATATTTCTATCTGCTGCTCCTGCTGCCCGCGCTGGTGCTGCTTTTCCTGTGGAACCGCCGTAACCGCAGCAAGAATCTGCAACGTTATGGCAGGCGTGACTCCATCGAGCCGTTGATGCCCGAGGTGTCGCGCTATAAGCCTTGGATACGTCTCGTGCTGGAATTGTTGTTGCTCACGATGGTTATCCTGGTGCTGGCCCGTCCACGTGCCGGGTCGAGCAAGACAACGACTAAGGTTCACGGCATCGAGGTGATGGTCGCCGTTGACGTCTCCAACTCGATGAATGCGTCGAGTACCGACAACCCGCAGGATGTGAGCCGCCTGCAGCGCTCCAAGATGATTTTGCAGAAACTCATCGACCGCTTGGATAACAACAAGGTGGGCCTCATCGTGTTTGCAGGCAATGCCTATATGCAGATGCCCATGACCAGCGATGCCGCGTCGGCTAAACTGTTCCTCAATGGCATCAACACTAACATGGCGCCTACCCAGGGAACCGCTATCGGTGCCGCCATCAATCTGGCACTCAATGGCTTCTCACAGAGCAAGAAATCCCAAAAGGCCATCATCATCATCACCGATGGTGAAAACTTTGAGGACGATGCCGTCGAGGCGGCCAAGGCTGCCGCAAAGCTGGGCGTTCAGGTAGATGTCATCGGCGTAGGTTCTACCAAGGGTTCACCCATTCCCATGGATGGCGGTTATCTCACCGACGACAGCGGCAACCCCGTGACTACCTACCTCAACGAGAAGATGGCTCAGGAAATTGCCGATGCAGGCAAGGGCGTCTATATCTCGGGCACGGCTTCGGATGCCGTATCGACCCTGCAAGAGACGCTCGACAAACTCTCCAAGAGCGACTTGGCTGCAGTGACCTATACACAGCATGATGAGCAGTTCCCCGTGTTTGCTACGCTGGCTCTGCTGCTCCTGTTGGCCCTGCTGCTCCTGCTGGAACGCAAGAACCCGTGGCTCAAGAAATACAATTTCTTCACTAAGGACAAGAAAGAGAACATCGTTAAAAATGATACTCAAGAGAATAAATAAGGGACTGGTGATTTCGGCGCTGGTTGTTGTATTGGCTTTAGGCGCATCCATGCCGATGCAGGCTGGGGATAAGGGTCCCAAGATGAACAAGAAGGAGCGTGTGTGCCTGCGCAACGGCAACAAGTTGTACGAGAAAAAACGCTATGCCGAGGCCGAGGTCGAGTACCGCAAGGCACTTCAGGCCAATCCTGCCAGCGAGAAGGCGCAATTCAATCTCGCTACTGCCCTCATGCGCCAGGGAAGCGTCACTTCTCAGGAGAATGATGACAAGAACCCGATGAAACAGGCCGAAGGCTTACTCACTAACCTGGCCAAGGGTGCTCAGGACAAGCAACTGCGCGGTAAGGCTAGCTACGACCTGGGCAATATTGCCTATGGCCGTCAGCAATATGACCAGGCTGTAGAGTTCTACAAACATGCCCTGCGCTGCAACCCTGATGACGACCAGGCACGCCAGAACTTGCGCCTGGCTCAACTCAAGAAGCAGCAACAGGATCAAAACAAGGATAAGAACCAAGACAAGAATCAGGACAACAAGGACCAGAATAAGGACCAAAACCAAGACAAGAACAAGGACCAGAACAAAGATAAGCAAGATCAAAACAAGGATCAGAATAAGGATAACCAAGACAAACAGAACCAGAACCAAAATCAGCAGAACCAGCAGAATCAGCAACAACAGCAACAGCAGCAACAGAATGGCATGAGCCAGCAGAATGCTGAGCAGGTGCTCAAGGCCATGCAGGACCGTGAGCGTGCCACCCAGCAGCGTATCAACGCCGAACAGGCCCAGCAACAACGCCACGAGCGCCAGCGCACCAACAGGAAGTGGTAAAGGCATCAGGCTGAAAACTGAATATTATCAATGAAGCGAATTATCAACATAGTAATCCTGCTCTTAACGACGGTGATGGTGGCCCATGCGGCCTCGTTCACGGTCGAGGCACCGCGCCAGGTCGTTGAGGGCAACAAGTTTAACGTCACCTTTGTGCTCGACAACGGCGAGGGTAGTAGTTTCACCCCTCCCGAGGTGACAGGCGCTAAACTCATTTATGGCCCCAGCGTGTCCCATAGTTACAGTTCATCGTGGATCAACGGCAAGGCGAGCAGCCATTCGAGTGAGGAATACACCATGATTTACAAGGCGACCCAGTCGGGAAAGTGCCACATCGGCCCTGCATCGGTGGTGGTCGATGGCAAGCGCATGGCGACAAGGGCCTTGACAATCGAAATCCTGCCCGCTGGCAGCCATCAGCCCAGCCAGCAGACTCAACGCACACCTGGCGCTCCCACACCTTACAGCGACCCGTTGACGCAGAGTGCCGATAAGGCGGTGAGTGGCAAAGACCTGTTTGTCCGTATCGAGATGTCCAAGCCGCGTGTCTATGAGCAGCAGGCGGTGGTGTGCACCATCAAGTTGTACACCAAGTACCAGATATCGCAGTTCATGCCCACCATCCAGCCTTCGTTTGACGGCTTCCTGATTGAGGAGATTCCCGTGCAGACCAGCCTCAACAAGGTGGAGACCTTGAATGGCGAACGTTATATGACAGCCATCTTGAAGCAGTGCATCCTGTACCCACAGCAGAGCGGCAACCTCACCATCTCGTCGGGCAACTACGACGTGAGTGTAGTGCAGTTCGACACGTTCAAGAGCATCTTTGGCAGCATCTCCAAACCTGTCGAGAAAGACATCAAGGTCACCAGCAACAAGGCGACCATTCACATCCTGCCCTTGCCCGAACCTAAGCCCGCCTCGTTCACTGGTGCGGTGGGCAAGTTCAGCGTCACGACCGACCTCAAGCCCGCAACGGGTCTCAAGACCTATAGTGCAGCCACCTATCGTTACGTGATCATGGGTACGGGCAACATCAAGTACATCAAGGCTCCTGAAGTGAAATTCCCCGACCAGTTCGACGTCTATGATCCCAAGACCGATGCCCATGTTAATGATGGGGCAGGCGACATGAGCGGTAAGGTCGTGATTGATTACACGTTTATCCCGCAGTATGCCGGAGAATTTGAGATACCGGCTAGCGAGTTTTCCTATTTCGATCCCGAGTTGGGACGTTATGAGACGCTTACGGTTCCCGCCCGTCACTTGTCGGTGGCCAAGGGCGAAGGTCAGCCCAGTAATCATTACCGCATGAAGAACATGGACATCCGTCCTATCAAGAGCGGTGACTTGGGCCTGAAGAAGTCTCACGGCTATATCGTGTCAGGGTGGGCCTACTGGCTCTGGTTCCTCTTGCCGCTGCTGGCATTGGTGGCACTGCTGCTGTATTACCGCAAGCAGTTGAAAGAGCGTGCCGACGTGCGCCGTATGCGCTCCAAGCGGGCCAGCAAGGTGGCACAGCGCCGCCTCAAGGCTGCCCGTGGTTTTGCCTCGCGTGGCGACCGCAATGGCTTCTATGCTGAGATGCTCAATGCCCTCTGGGGCTACATGAGCGACAAACTGTCGATTCCCGTGAGTGAGTTGAGCAAGGACAACATCAATACCGAGCTGGAGCAATATGGCATCGATGAGCAGTTGCGTCAGGAGTCGATAGCGCTCATCGACAAGTGTGAGTTTGCCCAATATGCCCCCGAGCTGGCATCTGGTGACATGAATGCCGTGCTCGACGAGGCCGCAGGCATTATTGACCGATTGGAAAGTGTAAAACGCAAGAAAACCATCACCGAGCAGTCATGAAACAGATTATCATTACCATCATATTAGCAGTGTTGGCATTGCCTCTCGTGGCTGGTAACGCCAATATCGACCGTGCCAATCAGGCCTATAAGCAGGAACTTTATAACGAGGCGCTGAAGCTCTACCTCCAGGAGGCTGAGAAAACTGGCGTTTCGTCGGCACTCTACTGCAATATCGGCGATACCTACTATCGCCTCAAGGATAATGTCCATGCCGTGCTCTACTATGAGCGTGCCTTGTTGCTCGACCCCTCGAATAGCGATGCGCGTTTCAATCTGGAGTTTGTACGCGGTAAGATGCAGTTGCCCGACGATGCAGGCGACTCGTGGTTCAGCAACTGGATTGACCAGACGGTGAGCCGTCTGTCGAGCAACGCATGGGCCATGATTGCCATTATCACCTTCCTGCTCTTCCTGGCAGGTGTGGCGGCCTATCTGTTCATGGATAACGTGCTCATCAGGAAGATTGGTTTCTTTGGCGGTGCTGTGCTGATTGTGGCAAGTATTTTGGCCAATATGGCTGCTTTCCATGTCTATCACAAGGCGACAGGTGGCAATGGCGCTATCATTATGCCCGAGACTGTGACCTTGAGCACTGCGCCCCGTGAGCCGCGCGATAAGGAGGAAGAGGCCTTTAATCTTCAGCAGGGCACCCATGTCGAGATTATCGACTCCATTGCCGACAAGACTCATGGCAAGTGGCTGCAAGTCTCTACAGCCGGCGGCCACAAGGCCTGGATCAATGCCAAGGACGTTGAAGTGATATAATCCATTGCGCATTAGCGCAATGGAGTTTAAAGTTTAGGATTTAGTGCTTTCGCCCTCAGTGTTTATCTATGCCGTGACTCCCGTCACGGCCAGCAAGAGACTAAAAATGATAGAGTACCTGAATGACATAGATACCGACGCCTTGTTGGCGGTGAACGGCCTGCACAACCTGTTCCAGGATGCTTTCTGGTGGATGGTAACGGCCAAATGGTCGTCGCTCTTGCTCGTACTGGCCCTCGTGTGGCTGTTGTTGCACCAGAATCGTCGCCATGCCTTGCTGGTGCTTGTGATGATTGCCCTTGCAGTATTACTTGCCGATCAGGTATCGTCAGGTCTCATCAAGCATTTGGTGGAGCGTTTGCGCCCCACACATGACCCCTCGTTGGAGTCGGCTGTCCATGTCATCAACGGCTATCGGGGAGGCCTTTACGGCTTCGTTTCCAGCCATGCCGCCAATTCCTTTGCCGTGGCTACGCTCCTGTCCTTTATCATGCGCCACAAGGCGGTGACATTCTCGTTGTTCACATGGGCGCTGTTGCAATGCTATAGCCGCGTCTATCTGGGCGTGCATTACCCGGGTGATATACTTGGTGGAATCATCGTTGGCGTACTTGCCGGATGGCTCGTCTGGCGACTCATGCGCTGGATTCAGCACCGCTGGCGTCTTCCTCAAGGCCACTACACTCGCACCGACGCCACCCTCATGGCCTCGTCCACCGTCCTTACCATTCTCATCCTCCTCATCGCCGCCCTCACCCAATCCATATAAATTTTTACGCATTAAGAAAAAATACTTATTCCATCTATTCTTTTTATTGGGGATTTTTTTGTGAATTGAGTGAAATGTCGTATCTTTGTAGAACTTCGGATAAACCGCATTTTTCACACAACATAATACAGCAAGCTTATGTCGAGAACGATCACTTTCAATGAACTGAGGCGGATTAAGAATCGTCTGCCTGAAGGTTCCATCCACACTATCGCCGACAAACTCAACCTGCCGGTTCAGTCGGTGAGAAACTACTTTGGCGGGTCAAATTATGAGTTCGGGACAAACATGGGTTTTCACTTGGAACCTGGCCCCGACGGCGGTCTTGTCGTGCTTGACGACCCTCAGATACTCAACATGGCGCTTGAGATACTGGAGAAGAGTTGAGAGATAAAAGATAAAAGATAAAAGATAAGAGATAAGAGATGGCATCCGCCTTCTTATGATTCACTCCTGACTTCTCACTCCTAACTCCTAACTCCTAACTCATGACTCCTAACTTCTAACTCCTCATTCCTCACTTCTAACTCCTTATGAATTATGGACTGCAACAAGAACAATAATAACGACCCTAACCGACTGATTACTGTCGCTATCCACACGTTTGACCGCGCTGTGGATTTGAAGAATACCCTAGAGGAAGAAGGCATCGAGGTGAAACTGCACAACGTCAACCTCGACGAGAAAGTACTTGGATCGGGCGTGAGGGTACGCATCCGTGAACGTGACCTGCCCTTGGCATTGCAGATTATCGAGTCGCCCGAGACCATAACGAGCGACAAACGCACGGTGCTGCTGCCAGTAGATTTCGGCAAATACTCGCTCAAGTCAGTGAAGTTGGGCATGGAGTATGCCCGTCGTAGCCGTGGCAAAGTATTGTTGTTGCACAGTTATATCAGTGAACGCCACACGATGTCTTTGCCCTTTGGCAGCGACCGTTACGAGAGCCCCGAGGACAACTTCAAGAGCATCAAGAAGAATGCCCGTGAGCGCATGGCCGAGTTCGAAAAGATGCTCAAAGACAAAATCGCTGCTGGCGAGCTTCCTAAGGTAACTATTGAGACCAAGGTGACTGAGGGTATTCCCGAGGAACAGATTCTGCATTATGCCCAAAAGAATGACGTGTCGCTCATTGTGATGGGCACCAGTGGCACCAACCGTCGTCGTCAGAACCTTATCGGCAGTGTGGCAGGCGAAGTGATGGATGCTTGCAAGTTCCCCATTTTCACAGTACCCATCGGTATGCCCGACATTGGGCTGACGGACATCACCCATGTGGCGTTTTTCTCCAACCTCATTCAGCAGGACTTGATTTCGTTTGACCGCTTTGCGCGCCTGTTCAATATGCGTGGCGTTGAGGTCACCATCATTCCCGTGGTCGAAAAGAAGGAGCGCCGTCTCGTGGATCAGTCACTGCAGCAGTTGGTACAGTACTGTCGTGAGCATTATCCCGAGTGCACGTTCAAGACCAAGCGCATTGCCGCCAAGACCTTCATGGAGAGTTTTGCGCAGTTTGCCAAGGAAGATAATGTGCAGCTCATCGCTGTGCCCAACAAGAAGTCAAGTATCTTCTCGCGTCTGTTTAACCCCAGCATCGCCCACCGCGTGCTGTTCCAGACCGACACCCCCATGCTCGTCGTCCCCGTGTGATGTGACGATGTGCTAAGGGAGTTTTTCGATGAGTTTTTCGATTAAGCGGGGCTGGGCATAGTTGTCCAGCTCTTGTTCTTTTATCCAGATGTATTCTGGTGGCAGGGTGGGGCGTGACTGAGGTTCGGCTAGGTAGAAGTCGGCAAGCAGGACGCGGTGGGTGAGCACGTGCTTCACGTTGCTGTCTAGCAAGGTTAAGGGGCAGCCCAGGTCGGGTATGGGAACCTCCTCGATGAGCAGAGGTTCCCATAGGCCTTGCCAAATGTCTCCGGTGGGACGGCGCCGCAGTGCTGTCATCCCCTCGTGGCGGATGTAGATGTAAGTCAGGTGTCGCTCTTTGATTTTGAGTTTCTTTTCCTTGACGGGCAACTGTGCGACACGGCCAGTCCGCAAGGCGTCACAGGTCTCGGCAAAGGGGCAGTCCTCGCATCGGGGCGAACGCGGTGTACACCAGGTGGCGCCAAAATCCATCATCGCCTGATTGAAAGTGCCTGCATCCTCCTTGGGCAGCAGTTCGTTGGCCAGCGCCTCGAAGGTGTGTTTGCCGCGTGTGGTGTTGATGGGCACATCGATGCCATAGTGGCGTGCCAGCACACGATAAACGTTACCGTCAACGGCAGCAGCGGGCAGTCCAAATGCCATCGAACCAACGGCAGCAGCAATATAGTCCCCGACACCCTTGAGGGCATGAATGCCCTCGATGGTGCGCGGGAAACCGCCCTGTTCCACAATCTGCCGTGCTGCGGCGTGCATGTTGCGCGCGCGGCTGTAGTAACCCAATCCTTGCCACAGGCGCAGCACCTCATCCTCGGTAGCGGCGGCCAGTGTCTCGACCGTGGGGAAACGTTCCATAAAGCGGTGCCAGTAGTCGGTGCCCTGGTCAATGCGTGTCTGTTGCAGGATCACCTCACTCACCCAGATGCCATAGGGGTCGCCGATGCCGCGCCATGGTAGTTCACGCCCATACTGCGCAAACCACTTCAACAATACCGTTGCAAATGCCGATTGCTCTTTCAATGTTTATCTTACTCTAGGGGTTGGATATTCTTGAAGTTCTTCCAATTCTTGGCGCTGCGATAGGCATTGACCGAGGTGGCGGGGACATAGACTGCCACCTTTTTGTTGCTGACGCCGTCAAGTTTGGGCGGCAGCAAGGCATGGCACTCGATATGGGTCAACGACTTGCATTTCTCGGCTACTTTTTTGCCCAGTTCCTTGACGCTCTCGGGCAGAACGAGTGAAGTGATGGCTGTCTCGCGCAGCGCATTGTCGCCGATGCTGGTGATGCCGCTACCCAGGTCTAACGTAGTCAAGGACTCGCAGTTGCGGAAAGCCTCTTTTCCCATCAAGGTGCATGCATCGGGTATGACGACGCTTGTCAGCCCTTTACAACTCTTGAATGCACGTTCGCCCAGCATGGTCAAGGTCTGTGGCAGGTCGATAGCCCTGAGGGCGCATCCCTCAAAGGCTTCCTTGCCGATGCCTGTCAAGATAGCAGGGAAAAGCACTTCGGCAAGACTCTTGCACTGCTTGAAGGCCCGTGGGAGCAGGACACTCACCCCTTCGGGCAGGTCGATGGCGCGCAGGCTGGAGCAGTTCTCAAATGCCGACTCGCCAATCGTGATCAACCTCTCGGGAAACTCGACGCTCAACAACTGGGCGCAATCCGAGAAGGCGCCTGTGGGTATGGTACTTAACCCGTCAGGCAGAACGACGTCGGTCACATGCGAACCCGTAAAAGCGTATGCACCCATGCGCCGTAACGAGGCGGGCAGATTGATGCCGTTGAGGGCGCTGCCGGCAAAGGCGTTGCGGGCGATTTCCTCCACGTCGTCGGGAATTGTGAAAGTTCCCTTGCGGGCCATGGGGCACAGCAGCAGGACAAGCCCTGTGTTGTCATAGAGCACGCCTTCCTCGTAGGTATAGTAACGGCTACCGTTCTCTACAGTGATTTCTTCGAGCTTTTTCATCTTGCCCAGATCATCATTGGTGATCCGTGTGGCTGCCGGGATGTTAAGTTCGACAATAGGAGTGCCCTCAAAGGCTTTGGCGCCCAGGGTCATCAGTTCTCGTGGCAAGATGATGCGTTTCAGCCCAGTGTCCTTGAAGGCCTTGTCGCCGATTTCGACCACGCTCCGCGGTATGTTGATGTTTTTCAAGTCGGAACAGTCATAGAAACACTCCGAGCCAATGCTTTGCAACCCTTCAGGCAGCACGATATATTCCAGCCGTGAACAGCCGCTGAAGGCATTGTTGCCCAGCGAGCGCACGCCATTGGGCATGATCACTTCTTCCAGGTGGCTGCAACCCCGCAAGGCGTCGTCGTCGATTTTTCTCAGCCGTTCAGGCAGCAGAATCGAACGCAGATGGGTGGCATAGGACAAGCAGTCGCCCAGCACGTCACGATCGCCATGGCCGCCCAGCAGGCCACCTTTGTCCGAACTCATAATGCGTGCGCGTTCCAGTTCCAGGTCGATGTAGTTATCCACCTTCCTATCTCGGTTATCGACGCAACGCGAGCGTTCACACAGCCGCTTGATGAACTTGAAGTCCTTGTAATCCATGGGACCCTCGATGTGCAGCAGGCGCACACGGTCACGCATCTCCTGCGTCATCTTCTCCTCAAGGGTGCCAGGATTGCGCAGTCTGATTTCCACCACGTCGCCGTAGCTGCTGGCACGGCTGTAACGGTCACGCACAGCACGGCTGGTATATTGGGCATTCACGATGTTGGTGGTCAACAACACAAGCATCAAGGTTGCCATCATGATGAATAAACGTTGGCTTGTCATCTTTTTCATTGTTCTACTGGCTATTTTCCTGCAAAGTTAGGTAATCTCACTGACGATGACAACATTTCCTCCGTTTTTCCCATTGAAAACAAACCCCGTTGCTGTTTCTTGCAACGGGGTTTGTTATGGTTCACAGTGTCAAGTCGGGTTACTTGATCAGGATCTTTTGTCCCTTGTTGGTCACATAGATGCCGGGAGTCAACTTGGCAGCATCGACACGGCGGCCCATCATGTCATAGTATTCGGTCGCACGGTTGTCATCGGCTGTAATCGAGGTTACACTAGTCGTGTAGAGGTTATACCAACCGATCTCTGAAAGGTTGGTTTCACCTCCGCCTTCATAGACGCTCTGTACACCGATGCGCTGGATGCTTGGATCAATAAAGTAAACCACTACCAACTGTCCGCCTACCAGGAAGTTCATTTCATCGTTGAAGGTGTAGGGAATGACAGTCTGATCATCCTCGAAGCCATAGATATCGGCCCAGAAGATGTAGGGCTCGGCACCCTCACCATAGTCGCAGAAGAGCTGATAGCCCAGCTTGTCGATCATCAAGGGCTTGCCTTCATCGTCGGTCACGGGAATGTCGAGAATCAGGAAGCCCATTTCATCTTCGTCATAGTACTCATAATACAGTACCGAGGGCTCGGCGGGAACGGCGGGCTCGTCAAGCATCGGCGTGAGCATGACATTACCCAACAGATCATACCAGTTCACTTCCACATTGTCGGAACAGATGCCATACCACTGCTCTGCAACCAGGGCACCAGTCTCGGGGTCAGGTGTCAAGGTCAACGGCTCGGCCTCGATGGTCTCGGGAGTACAGCCCATGAGGTAAAGCGGATAAACGTCGCCGCCCCACACTAACGGACCGAAGTACTGGCCATTGTCAATCACATAGCTATCACCCTCGCGATGACCCTTCACCCATGCCGTGGGTATATAGGAGCAAAGGCCCTGGATATAGATGTCGTCGCCATCAAAGCCCACATGTGCAATGACCATCAGGGGCTCGCCTTCAAACCATTCTTCGATGTCGTCATAATAGCCCATGTAATAACCTGTCAGCAGATAAGGCTGAGTCTCAAGGCCTTCGGGCACCTCGACGGTGTTCTCATCGGGCGTGATGGACATCTCGCTGTCGTACATATAGTACCAGCCCACATGGTCGGCATAGGCATTCTCAAAGATGTAGCACACTTGCTCCTGATCCAGGAAAAAGACATCGGCGCGCTCATCATAATTGAAAATAGCATCGATGGGCTCAAACTCTTCTCCTACAGGAGTTGTAGGAAAGAAGTAGATGTCGCTGCCATACAGGGTGCCGACGTATTGCACTGGGAAAGTGACTTGGGTGTAGTCCTCATTGAGTGTGCCCTTGATCCATGCCTCCGGCAGATAGACACTGAAGCCTTGGAGATAGACGTCATTACCATCAAAACCGATCTGCAACGAGCGATCCACAATTACCCAGCTTGAACCGTCAAAGATATAACCGTTCATACGGTAACTCTGGGTCTCGAGGTCAGCGGGAGGAGTTACAACAGCCTCGGTGAGCCTGGTGTCACCAGCCTTCATGGAAGGGGTTAAAGCGGCACGAGGCGCAGTGATGGTGGGATGTGCCTTGCCTTGGTCAGGCTTGGGCAACTTCACGGTTTGCACTTGATGTGCATTTACTGCCATCGACATCACGGCAGCGGCAAGAAGGAGTAAGATTTTCTTCATAAACATGATTGGTTTTAGAGTTAATATTAAAAAAATAGATTTTCAGCAAAGATATATAAAATCCTATCAACCAACAAATAATATCCACTTTTTTATCAACAACCATCCAAAAAGAACAATACCACATGAGTGACAGGGGCTGTTGATGCAAGGGCTAGCGGGCAGCGACAGAGTCGCTGCATACATTGACCCTGTCGCTGCCTGCTAGTTTGTCGCTGTCCTCTGGACTTCGGGTGCCCTCTAGCCTGCCATTACCTTTGTTGGGGGCGGGTTCTATTAGGTGAGGTGATATTTGACTTCAAGAATAGCTCAATACGCTAAGATTTTCACTAATTTTGTAAGGATTGCTTTTATTTATTTGTGTTTTTGGGGTGTTTTAATTAAATATGTGTATATTTGCAAAAAATATATAATAGTTAACCTCCAAATAATTAAGATTATGATGAAACGACTACTATTGACCCTGTTGGGGGCAATGCTGCTCCTCCCCATGTTTGCTCAGGGTGACGGCAACAATGCGATATTCACAAAACCCAAGTTCAGTGGCTTTGCCATGGCCTCCTATCAGGCGACGTTCCAAGATGGCAATAACAGTAACTCCTTTGACCTGAGACTTGTTAGGGCATCAATCGAGGGACGTATCTTGAACGATTTCTACTACAAGATCCAGGGCCAGATCAATGGTAACACGACTACTCTGGGCAGTAGCCCCAGGTTGGTGGACTACTTCATGGAGTGGCAGAAGTTTGACTTCTTCCGCGTGAAGTTGGGCCAGTTCAAGCGTCCGTTCACCTATGAGAACCCGATGAACCCCATCGACCAGGGCTTTATGGGCTATTCACAGCCCGTATCTAAGTTGGCCGGCTTCAGCGACCGCACGGGTATGCACGCCAGCAACGGACGTGATATCGGTCTCCAGTTCCAGGGTGATTTCCTCAAGAATGGCAGTGGTCGCAACTTGCTGCACTACCAGGTGGGCGTGTTCAACGGCCAGGGAATCAATGTCAAGGACGTGGATGAAAGGAAAGACATCATTGGCGGCGCATGGGTAATGCCCATCCAGGGGATGCGTCTTGGCGCCTTTGGCTGGGAAGGCTCTTACGCCCGTAAGGCCGGTGGCAAGACTGTCAGTCTGCGCCAGCATCGCTATGCCTTCAGTGCCGAGTACAAGAAGGGTGACCTGCAGCTGCGCACCGAGTATATCCACTCGACGGGACGTGGATTTGCCAGCACTTACCAGAATCCTTCTAACGCCAGCGACCTCACTATCAAGACTTATATTGATAAAAACGGCAATGAAGTGGCCAATGACAAGTCTGATGGTATCTATGCCCTCGCTATTGTCCCTGTCATCAAGGACAAGCTGATGGCTAAGGCCCGTTATGACCTCTACCGTCCTACAGCCTCGTCGGTAGATGCCAAGACCAACTATGAGGTGGGTCTTAACTACCGCTTCTGCAAGTATCTTGAGGCCCAGACCGAGTATTGTTTTACCCACGACCGTGCTCTTGCCAAACCTGACTACAGCACGATCTTTGTGCAACTGTCAATCCGCTATTAATTAGTTAGGAGTTAGAAATTAGGAGTTAGAAGTGAGGAGAGAATCATAAGAAGGTGGATACCATCTCTTATCTCTTATCTAATATCTCTTATCTTTAATCGTAAACTATTCACTAATAATTGAAAAGATATGTCATTAATCATGATTCTTCAACTCTGTATCGTGCTGGGTGCTTTGTGGCTCGGCTCGCGATATGGTAGCCTTGCCCTGGGTGCCATCTCGGGCATCGGCTTGGCCATCCTTGTGTTTGGCTTTGGTATGAAACCGGGCTCACCGCCCACCGACGTTATTTACATCATCATCGCTGCAGTCACCTGCGCGGGTATCATGCAGGCTTCGGGTGGTATGGACTGGCTGATCCAGTTGGCCGAAAAGATGCTGCGCAAGCATCCCGACCGCATCACGTTCCTTGCACCGCTGGCCACTTTCTTCCTGACGGTGCTCGTCGGTACAGGTCACGTGGTCTATACGCTGATGCCCATCATCTGTGATATCGCGATTAAAAAGGGTATCCGCCCCGAGCGTCCTTGCGGTATTGCCAGCATTGCGTCACAGATTGGTATCACCTGCTCGCCTATTGCGGCAGCAGTTGTGGCCTTCATCACCATCTCGGGTGCTAACGGTTATAACGTTACCATCCCGCAGGTGCTCATGGTGACCATTCCCGCCTGTCTGTTGGGTATTTTCATGGCATCAATCGCTTCTTATAAGCGCGGTAAGGACCTGGACAAGGATCCCGAGTTCCAGAAAAAGATTGCCGATCCCGCCCAGCGCGAGTACATCTATGGCAGTAGTGCCACGACCCTTGACAAGAAGATTGCTCCTGAGAGCAAGCGCGCCGTGTATATTTTCTTCGGTGCCCTGCTGGTCATTGTGTTCTTTGCCATCTTCCAGGATCTGCTGCCCGCCTACGATACCATCAAGGCCATCGATGGTGACGCAACCATTGAACTCATTGGCTCGCGTGTGACCATCACCGCCGACCAGTTGGCCAAGTTGGGCATCGCTGTTGAAGGCTTGACCAAGACGCATCCCACGCCGTTGAAGATGAACCTTGTCATCCAGATTGTGATGATTACCGCTGCCGCGCTGATGATCATCTTCTGCAAAGCGTCGCCCAAGAAAGCCATCGCCGGTCCCGTTTGGCAGAGCGGTATGGTTGCCGTTGTCGCTATCTATGGTATCGCTTGGCTGGCCGACACCTACTTCGCCAACTACCTGAGCGAAATCCAAAGCATGCTAGCAGGCCTGGTAGAGCAATATCCGTGGTCCATTGCGTTTGCATTCTTCCTGGTGTCGGTGCTCGTCAACTCGCAGGGCGCAGTGGTCGTTTCCATGTTGCCGTTAGCTTATGGACTTGGCATTGACGGCTGGATTCTGTTGGGCGTACTTCCCTCGGTATATGGTTACTTCTTTATCCCCAACTACCCCTCAGATATCGCCACGGTGAACTTCGACCGCACGGGCACGACTGTCATTGGCAAGTACCTGTTGAACCACTCCTTCATGATGCCTGGTCTGGTTCACACCTTCGTTGCTTGCGTTGCCGGTTATCTCATCGCCTTCCTCTACCACTCGATGGGTTGGATCTAAAAGACAATAATAGGATAATTTGACAGCACGAGCCTACTCATTGTAGGCCCGTGCTGTCATTTCTAATTGGAGGAAAGAGGTCCTTTAATCTTCTACGATGACGCGGGTGACGATGGGCTTGCCGTTCTCGTCGATCAGGGGTGTTAATCCTGCGCCATTGCCGTAGCCCACTAAAAGGTAGTTCACGCCAGTCATGGTGTCAACAATAATTGATGCCTCTTTACACAGACCTTTCATTTCACGGTCTCTCCAAACAAATCTTTTCGGTTCCTTGCCCATAATATATCGATTTAATGAATTGGTTGATTGATGCTGCAAAGATAAGGATAATTACCAAATTTTTTATATCTTTGTGTCGATTAATGGATTAACCAAAGGATGTGATATGGAATTGAGGGAGTTTATTGAGAGTTACAGGGAGACGTTTGGTGAGAACGCGCAGTTGCCCCTATTGTTTGGATATAGTGATGTGGCGGTGGCCGACACGGCCAAGATTGGTGGGTGCTTCTTTAAAGGCTTGCAGGCTGCGCGTGAGGGAACGCCAGTGGCATTGAGTGCCGAGGTCATTGGCTGTGGAGGCGGCAAGTTGTACACGGGCTTTTCGGATATGCCCGAGCGGGTGCCTAACTTTGTCTCGCTCACCGAGAAATACAAGCGCACGCCCGAGATGGTCGCCGACTACGTCAAGCGACTGGCGATGCCTCGTGCCACAAAACCCTACTTGAACTTCGTCAGGATGGATAAGGCCGAATCCTTCGAGGGCTTTGAAGGCGTGATGTTTTATGCCACGCCTGATATGCTGTCGGGCTTGGGTGGATGGGCGTTCTATGACACCAATGAGCCCGATGCCGTTGTCGCCCAGTTTGGGTCAGGATGCAGCACTGTGGTTTCGATGACGGTGGTCGAAAATGCCCGCAGCGGACATCGTTGTTTCCTGGGACTGTTTGACCCGTCGGTGCGCCCCTGGGTAGGGAAGGATGAATTGAGTTTTACCATCCCGATGAGCCGTTTCACGGTGATGATGGACACGATGCGCGAGTGCTTCCTGTTTGGCTCCCATGCTTGGGAACGCGTCAAGGTACGCCTATAAACCATGTTATAGAATGTGAATTGCGCCATTATCGTTTGGGTAGTGGCGGTTTTTCTATTATATTTGCAGAAACTTTTACAACGAAACGCTATGAGACAATCCTTTTTCTTGTTGTTTATTTGTCTGGCGGTAACAATGACCGCCCAGGGGTTCTTTGCCCCGTCAGTCAACAGTCCCGAAATTGCTAAAGATGGGACGGTGACATTCAAAGTGAAGGCACCGGAAGCCGACACCGTTAAGCTGATTATTGACTCTCGCCTGGATACGCTGATGAAGCACCAGGGCAACGAGACTTGGAGCATCACCCTGCGAGACTTGGAGCCCGACCTGTATATGTACTACTACGTCATCGACGGGATGAAAGTGCTCGATAACGATAACGCCCACGCGTTGCGCGATGTGAAGAGCGTGATGAACACCTTTGTGCTTGATCCCAAAGGTGACTGCCCGATGGCTGTTCACGACGTGCCGCATGGCGAGGTGCGTGCCGTGTGGTATGACTCCCCGACACTGGGCACCACGCGCCGCATGATGATTTATCTGCCGCCAGGTTATGAGCAGGACCGCCAGCGCTACCCCGTATTCTATCTCTTGCACGGTTCGGGCGGTGACGAGACTGTGTGGCTGGAACAGGGCCGCGCAGCCCAAGTTCTCGACAACCTCATTGCCGGTGGCAACGCTGAACCGATGATTGTCGTCATGCCTAATGGCAATGTGGACGAGCAGGCGGCATCGAACATGAGCGCCCTGGGCAACGTGCAGCCCACGTTTGCCCACAAGAACTGGATGGATGGTACCTTCGAGCAAACCTTTAACGACATCATGACCTGGGTGGATAACAACTTCCGCACACGTCCTGCCAAGCGCTTCCGTGCCATTGCTGGCCTGTCGATGGGAGGTTATCACTCGCTCTACATCAGCGCTAACCAGCCCGAAGATTTCGCCTATGTGGGTCTTTTCTCGCCCGCTATCAGTCGCATGGACAATGGCAAGTGCAAGATTTATGATGACCTGGAGGCCAAACTGGTTACCCAGTTCAAGCAGCGTCCCAAACTCTACTGGTTGGGTATCGGCGAGAAGGATTTCCTCTACAAGGACAATGCCGAGTTCAGGAAACTGCTCGACAAGAACCGCCTGCGCTACACCTATCATGAGAGCGGTGCTGGCCACGAGTGGGCTAACTGGCGTGACTATCTGGTAATCTTTGTACAACAGTTATTTAAATAATTGATAGCCGTGGCAGAGCCACGTCACAAAATGACAATCAGAAAACCAACAGAAAGAAATGCTTGATGCACTAATCCATTTCTTTACCCAGTGGGGCTTCTTCGGGTTATTCCTGGGGTCGTTCCTAGCAGGTAGTATAGTCCCGTTCAGCAGCGAGGCGTTGGTTATCGCCTGTGTGAGCGCGTTGCACATGGATCCCGTCACCAGCCTGTTTGTGTCGCTGGCGGGTAACGTGAGCGGCGGCATGACGTGCTACTATATCGGGCACCTGGGTAAAATCGAGTGGATTGAGAAATATGCCCGTGTAAGCAAGGAAAAACTCGATCGTGCCCTGCACTTCATGTATAACCGTGGCGCATGGATGGGCTTCTTCGCCTTTGTGCCCATGTTGGGCACCGCCATCAGCGTTGCCCTAGGTTACGTGCGCTCCAATGTGTGGATTGTCCTCCTCACCATGACCATCGGCAAACTGCTACGCTACGCCGCCATCATCTGGGGCTCCCTGAAACTCCTCAACCTGTTCTAACTGAATCTAATTAACAATCATGGAACTTCAACACCAAATAATAGATAATAACGGTGAATATCTGAACTTTCGAGACGACATCATGCGGCGCATTCGCAGTGCTCAGTATGATGCCATGCGTGCGGTCAACAAAGAAATGATTTCCCTTTATTGGGATATTGGCCGACAAATCACCGAACGCCAGCAAGAACAAGGATGGGGAAAATCTGTAGTGGAAAACCTCTCTAAAGATATCCAAAAGGAATTTCCTGGAATTCAAGGTTTTGGAGCGAGGAATATTTGGAATATGGCGCGTTTTTACTCAGAGTATCAATCGAATGCAATTCTGCATCCATTGGTTGCAGAAATCAGTTGGACTAAGCACATTTGCATTATGGAAAGGTGCAAAGACACTCAAGAACGCCGTTTTTACATCCTTGCCACCAAGCGTTTTGGGTGGACTAAAAATGTACTTCTCCATCAGATTGAAGCCAAAGCATTCGAGAACTATCTACTTGGTCAAAGCAATTATGACCAAACATTACCTGAGAATATAAAGCAACAGGCTGTATTAGCTTTGCGCGATGATTACTCGTTGTCCTTTCTGGATATTGCTGGCGAACATTCCGAACATGATTTGGAAACAGCCATAGTGCGCAACATTCGTGCATTCTTGATGGAATTTGGACATGTTTTTTCTTTCATTGGCAATCAGTATCGCCTTGAAGTGGGTGGGCAAGAGTACTTTATCGACTTGTTGCTATATAGCAGAAGAATGCAGGCAATGGTGGCAATAGAATTAAAAGTGGGCGATTTCAAACCCGAGTACAAAGGCAAAATGGAATTCTATTTGAATGTACTTGACGAGACAGTGAAGTTACCACATGAGAATCCTTCGATTGGCATTATCATTTGCAAGTCAAAAAATCGCACGATTGTTGAATACGCACTGCGTCACAGTGCATCGCCCATCGGTGTTGCCACTTATAGCATTTCTAGCGAATTACCTGAACATTACAAAGAATTGCTACCAGCAAGTCAAGACATCGCCACCAAAGTTGATCATCTGCTTAACCAAGTATAATAATACCTATTATAAATAAGATATATTATGACTCCTATTGAAATCCATAATGAATTGTTGGCTGGACGCATAATCAAGCATCTGGAACGCCGCAACTTCAATGCGCACTATTGTGCCACCGCCGCCGAGGCTATTGCCCTCGTCAAGTCTCTCATCCCCACTGGCAGCAGCGTCACCTGGGGTGGGTCGCAGACCATCCGTGAGATGGGGCTGACCCAACAGCTCATTGATAGTGGCGACTACAAGGTCATTAACCGTGACCTTGCTACGACGCCCGAGCAGACCCGCCAGTGCTACCTTGATGCTATGGACGTGGACTACTTCCTCACCAGCGCCAATGCCATCACTCAGGATGGCGTTATCGTCAACATTGACGGACGTGGAAACCGTGTTGCCGCCATCACTTGGGGACCACACAACGTAATCCATGTCATCGGGATGAATAAGGTAGCCCCCACCATTGAGGCTGCCCTGGCCCGCGCCCGCAACGTTGCCGCTCCCATCAACACTGCCCGCTTGGGTTGTGACACGCCCTGCCGCCTCGACGGCGTGTGCCACAACTGCAACAGTCCGCAATGCATCTGCAACTACGTCCACTTCACCCGCAACAGTTTCCCTGCTCACCGCCACACCGTCATCCTCATCGGCGAGAACTGGGGCTACTAAAAAAAGAAAATCAAATAAAGACAAACTGTTTCGGTTTGAAAACGATTTAAACAATAGTAGTATTGCTTTTTAGGTTTATAATATGGGAAAACCTATTTCTATATTAGATAATGATTACCTCCAGTGGGTAAGAGACCTTGTTGTGCGATATCGACAGAGCCAGATCAAGGCAGCCATCAAGGTGAATGAGGAACAATTGAAATTCAACTGGATGCTAGGTCGAGACATCGTGGAGATGAAAGTCGAGGAGCGATGGGGAGAATCTGTTATCGAACAGTTAAGTAAGGATTTAAAAAAAGAAATGCCTCATGTAGAAGGATTATCTGTAACTAACTTGAGGTATTGTAGGCGATTCTATCTCCTTTATTATCAGATGCCTACAATTCGCCCTCAACTTGAGGGCGAGAGTATTGATAATGCTTCTTCCAGAATTCATCCCCAAGTTGGGGGCGAATTATATTTAACTGAAAGGTCAGCAGAGTTAGCAGATATTTTCAAAGTACCTTGGGGACATCATAAACTCATCTTAGATAAGGTAAAAGGTGATACTAATAAAGCGTTGTTTTTCATTAACCAAACATTATTGAATGGGTGGAGCAGAGTAACTGGATTGATACAGGGCTATATGAACGCCAAGGCAAAGCAATCACTAATTTCAAACATACTATTCCCGACGAATCCAGTGACTTGGCTCAGGAACTGACTAAAGATCCTTATAATTTTGCTTTTGCTGGTGTTACGCCCCGACACAATGAAACACAATTGAAGGAGGCACTTCTAGCCAACATCACCAATTTCCTTATAGAGCTTGGAACTGGCTTTGCTTATGTGGGTAAAGAGTACCGTTTGCTTATAGGGGAGACAGAAAAGTTCATTGATTTGCTATTTTATAATATCAAACTAAGATGCTATGTGGTAATCGAGGTGAAAATCGATAAATTTGACTCAAGGGATATTGGCCAATTGGGAACATATGTTACAGCGGCAAATCATCTGCTTAGAGAAGACGGAAAAGATAATCCTACAATCGGGTTGTTGATATGCCGCAGCAAAGACAATACCCTAGCCAAGTATGCACTGGAATCGAGTAGCCAGCCTATTGGGATTTCGGAATATGAACTTGAGAAATTCTATCCTGAGAAGATTGAGGGTACAATACCGACTATTAAAGAGATAGAAGCAAGATTGAACGAGAGAGAACGCAATACAAAGAATTAAGATATATGAACGAGAAATTGAGTTTTATTGGGATTATTCCGGCGAGGTATGCCTCGACGAGGTTCCCGGGGAAGCCACTGGCAATGCTGGGTGGCATGACGATGATAGAACGGGTTTACCGTCAGGTAAGTAAGGCGCTAGACCGTGTGGTGGTCGCTACCGATGATGACCGCATCATGGCGGCCGTGGAGGCCTTTGGCGGCAAGGCAGTGATGACGAGCACCGAACACCGCAGCGGCACCGACCGTTGTCAGGATGCGTACCTGAAGAACGGTGGTGGCGAGGATGTCATCATCAACATCCAGGGTGACGAACCTTTCATCCAACCCGATCAGTTGCATGCCATCATGGCCTGCTTTGAAGATGAGGGAACCGACATCGCTACGCTGGTGCGCCCGTTTGACCCAAGCCGTCCTTATAGCGAATTGGAGAATCCCAACAGTCCCAAAGTGGTGCTGGATAGCCAGATGCGCGCCCGCTATTTCTCGCGCTCAGTTATTCCCTATATTAGGGGCAAGGAACGTGACGAATGGCCCAAAATGACGCAATACTATACCCATGTGGGCATGTATGCTTACAGAGCCAACGTTCTTGCCGAAATTACGCGTTTACCGCAGTCGCCGCTTGAACTTGCCGAGTCGCTGGAGCAGTTGCGCTGGCTGGAAAATGGCTATACCATCAAGGCCGGTATCACCACCACGGCGACTATCGGTATCGACACGCCCGAAGACCTTGCGCGAGCCAATCAACTATTGGCCTCACGCTAAGACGCTAAGCTTTTTTATTAAATTACGAAATACCAGCTGAAATGAAATCATCAATTCTCACAATAATTTGTCTGTTGTTGGCATTATGCGCCAATGCTCAGCCCGTCGGGGAACCTTGGATGGACCTGCAAGTGAATGAAATCAACCGCCTGCCGGTTCACACCTCGTTTACCGCCTATGACATCGGTTCGACACAAGCGAGCCGATACCTGTCGCTTGATGGGGAATGGAAATTCCACTGGGTGGCAAACCTTGACCAGCGTCCTATAGATTTTTATCGTACAGACCTTGACGATAGTGGTTGGGCAACTATGCCTGTGCCAGGCATGTGGGAATTGAACGGATATGGCGATCCGGTGTATGTCAATATCGGTTTCCCGTGGCGCGACAACTGGGAGAATGACCCGCCTCGTGTACCCGTGCAGGACAACCATGTGGGCACCTATCGCCGCCACATCAACCTGCCTGCCGACTGGAAGGGCAAGCAGGTCATTGCTCACTTCGGGAGTGTGACCAGCAATATCAATTTGTGGATCAACGGTCAGTTTGCTGGCTATGCCGAGGACAGCAAGACGGCGGCTGAGTTTGACATTACGCCATTCCTCAAAGAAGGGGACAACCTGTTAGCGTTCCAGGTGATGCGCTGGTGTGACGGTACCTACAGCGAGGATCAGGACTTCTGGCGCCTGTCGGGTGTGGCCCGTTCGAGTTACCTCTACTGCCGCGATAAGGACAATCACATCGATGACCTGCGCGTTACAGCGAGTCTTGCCGAGAATCTGAAAGATGGCACATTGCTGATTGCACCTGTACTTACAGGAAAAGGCACATTGAGTTACCGACTGCTTGATGCCCAAGGTAACGAAGTGGTCATGACGCTCGCTGGTGAAAACCGCTGGATCATCCCTAATGTCAAACACTGGACAGCCGAGACGCCTAATCTCTACAGCCTTGTCGCCACACTCACACCCGCTGACAAGAAAGCGAAGGGCGAGGTGACCACCATCAGAGTGGGCTTCCGCCGTGTGGAAATCAAGGACGGCCAACTGCTGGTCAACGGCAAGGCCATCTACATCAAGGGCGCCAACCGCCATGAGTTGGACCCCGACGGTGGCTATGTCCTTTCTCGCGAGCGCATGATTGCCGACATCAAGGAGATGAAGCGCATGAACATCAACGCCGTGCGCACCTGCCATTATCCCGATGACCCGCAGTGGTATGACCTGTGCGATGAATATGGCTTGTATGTTATCGCCGAGGCTAACCAAGAGGGGCATGGTTTCCATTATGACCCCAACACAGCCGCATCCTACAAGCCGATGTTTGCCAAGCCCATCCTGGAGCGTAACCAGCACAACGTGAGTGTACAGTTTAATCATCCCAGCGTTATTGTGTGGTCATTGGGCAATGAGACCTGCGACGGCCCCAACTTCACCGCTGCACGAGACTGGATACGCGCCACCGACCCCTCGCGCCCCATCCATTGGGAGCGTGCTCAGGGCGGTGAGAACACCGACCTGATGTGCCCGATGTATGCCTCACCCGAGTGGTGCGAGCATTATGCCAGCAAGCCTGAGAGCACCAAGCCGCTCATATTGTGCGAGTACAACCACACGATGGGCAACTCGGGTGGCGGCCTGATGGAATACTGGGATATCGTGCGCCGCTTGCCCAAATTCCAGGGCGGCTTCGTGTGGGACTTTGTCGATCAGGGCTTGCGCGTGAAGACCGCCGACGGCAAGGAATACTTCTCCTATGGCGGAGACTACAACACCCACGACCCCAGCGACAACAACTTCAACTGCAACGGCCTCGTGAGTCCTGACCGCGTATGGAATCCGCATGCCTACGAGACGGCCTATTACTACCAGAATGTCTGGGCCGAGGACGTGAACGTGCGCCAGGGCGACATCGCCGTGAGGAACGAGTTCTTCTTCCGCGACCTGAGCAACGTGAAGATGCGGTGGCAACTGCTCGTTAATGGCGAGTCGGTGCTCAACGGCGAGGAAAACAACCTCAATGTCGCTCCCCAAGGTCGCCAGATGCTGCATTTGCCTATCGCAAACACCCTCGCAACACTCGACGCCAATAGTGAGGTCATGCTCAACGTCGATTTCTTGCTCAAAGAGGACGAGCCGCTGATGGAAGCAAGGCAGCGGGTTGCCTATGCCCAACTGCCCGTTCGTGAGGTGGCACCACAAGCCGCTGCATTGCCTAGCGAAAAGACGAAATTCAAGGTCCAACAGTCCAAGCAAGATGCACTCACCATTGCAGGTGAAGGCATGGAAATCACCTTCAATAGTAAAACAGGATTCTTAAACAAATATAATGTCAATGGCGTCAACATGCTGGGCGAAGGAGGTGCGTTGCGCCCCAACTTTTGGCGTGCGGTGACCGACAACGACATGGGCGCATGGCTGCAACAGAAGTTGCACTTGTGGCGCAATCCTGTGATGAACTTGACCTCACTGGGTGTGGACAAGAAAGCGTCCAGCAAGTCGCAGGTGACCGTTGTGGCGCGCTATGAAATGCCAGAGGTGCATGCAAGGCTCACGCTCACTTACGAAATACACGCTGGTGGCGTGATGTGCATCACACAGGGTATTGCCTTTGATGAGAGTTATATCGAAATGCCCGAAATGCTGCGTTTTGGCATGGTGATGGAGTTGCCTTACCAGATGGACAAGAGCGAGTTCTATGGCCGAGGCCCCATTGAGAATTATGCCGACCGCCGCTACAGCCAACGCCTGGGCATCTACCGCCAAACTGCCGACGAACAGTTCTATCCTTACATCCGTCCGCAGGAAACAGGCACCAAGGGCGACATTCGCTGGTGGCGCCAGACCGATGGCAATGGAATCGGCTTCCTGGTGACTGCCGACAAGTCCTTCTATGCCAGCGCGCTGCACTATGACATCGCAACACTTGACGAGGGCGATGAGAAACACCAGCGCCACCCGTCACAGTTGACCAAGTCTATATTCACTGTCCTGACGCTTGATGGCGAGCATTGTGGCGTGGGCGGCATCGACAGTTGGGGCGCCCGCCCGTTGGAGCAATACCGCCTCCCGGCTATTGACCGCACCTGCTCCTTCACCATCACCCCGATGGTAGCCAACTGACAACAGAAACAGTATTAATAACAACTGAACCATCTGAAAAATCTAAGTTAATTCTCAAAGCATTCAGATGGTTCAGTTGTTATAGCATTTATTAGTATGCGGATGCTTCTCTAAACTCTAACCACTAAACTCTAAACTGCGAGCATAGCGAGCATTACTACTCGCTGTAGTTGTGGTCAACAACTATGGTGACTTGGGCATCGGGGACGAGGGGTTGCACCTCGGCTTTCAGCTCCTCGATGAATGCGGCATCGTCATGGATGGTGAGGTCGGGGACAATATCGACCGATACACGTTTCTCGTCCTCGAAATAGTAGAAGCCGTGAACTTGGGTGATATGCTCATGAGAGGCCAAAGCCTGCATGACGGTTTGCTGCAATTCTGCGCGCTTGTTATCGCCCGTGGCGACAGCATACACACCGACGGTCATAATGATGCCGTGACGTTCAAACATCTCCTCGGTGATGCGACGCGTGAGGCCGTGAATCTCGTGGGCGTTCATCGTGTCCAGGACATTGATGTGGAGCGACCCGATCTGCACATCTGGGCCATAGTTGTGCAGGATGATGTCAAACACGCCGTGCACCTCTTCATGTTCGCCGACCTCTCGCTTGATTTGCGAGAGCAGTTCGGGCGAAATCTTAGCGCCGAGCAACTCATTGACAGGTGAGGCCAGCATCTCGATACCGGCTTTGATGATAACAAGCGAGATGAGGGCGCCCAAGATACCGTCAAGCGATACATTCCACAGCAGCATCACGCCTGCCGAAATGAGCGTCGCCAGTGTGATGATGGCGTCGAATAGGGCATCAGATCCCGAGGCGATGAGTGCATCGCTCTTGAGTTTCTCACCCTGCGACTTGACGTAGCGACCAAGTACCAATTTCACAACAATGGCTACGATGATAACGATGAGGGTGACGGTGGTGTAAGTGGGTGTGGTCGGATTGATGATCTTTTTTACCGACTCGATAAATGAGGTGATACCAGCCGAGAGCACAATCACGGCAATGATGATGGCGCTGAAGTACTCGATGCGCCCGAACCCGAAGGGGTGTTTCCTGTCGGCAGGACGCTGCGACAGTTTGGTGCCGATGATGGTGATGACGCTCGAGAGCGCGTCGCTCAGGTTGTTAACGGCATCCATCACGATGGCTACCGAACTGGCCAGCAGACCCACAACGGCCTTGAATGCTGCCAGCAGTACATTGGCGATAATGCCAATCCAACTGGTTCTGATAATTTGTGAAGAACGATCCATATTTAGATTTTAGTTTTAATCCTTGGTCTTTAATTGTTTTCCTTAGGGCTGCCACAGGAATAGGCCGGCGGCGGATGCCAGCTGGCAGGTTAGTTCCAGCAGGGTGGGAGCGGGGTTGTAAAGGGTCAGATTGGTGTCGCCACTGCTGGCGGTCATGAGTGCGTCGCCATCGTCAATCAGGGCGCACAGGTGGCCGTGCTGGAGGGCCTCGGTCAGCCAGGCGATCAGGGTGGTGGGTTCGGGATTCTTGACCCACTCGTCGCCGCCGTGGTTCACTGTCAAGTCATGATAGCAGTTCAGTTTCAACAGCACGTTGGCCAGCTGACGGCATAGGCGCTCAAGCCGCTCCCCCGTCAAGTAATACTGCTCTACAGCGAAGAACTGCCCACGGCCGTCCTGAGGCACCTGCTTAGGCAGGAAGTCGATGACCCAATAGGGTTTTCCTAACAACTCTTCCGTTATTTCGTCATAATTCTGTTCCATAACTTTCCGCAAAGATAGCATTTTTCACAAATGTGAAAAAAAACGGAGCCAAGTATTTGTACTGCTGCCAAAATTCAGTACTTTTGCAGATTGTAACTAATCATTTGAATTACCGTGAGCAATAATAGTAACAAGAATACTGGCGGCTTTGACCGCTTTCGTGACCGCCATCCCATCTTGGTGAATTCTGCCTTGATGGTGTTGGCGTTGGTGGCATTGGGCTATATCGCCCTGTTGTTTATCGACGTGTTCACCTCCCATGGCCAGCAGGTGCAGGTGCCAGATGTGCGCAATATGCCCTTCGAGAAGGCTGTCAAGATTCTGGAGGATGCGGGTTTGCGCTGGGAAATCAGCGACTCGACCACTTTCTATGAGAATTACCAGCCTGGGGCAGTCATCGACCAGGATCCCAAGGCCAAGTCCTATATCAAGAAAATACGTATCATCTACTTGAGCGTGAATGCGATGCACGCTCCTATCATCCCCCTGCCCAAACTCGTTGACTTGCCTGGACGACAAGGTGTCGCCATGTTGAAGGCGATGGGATTCAAGCATGTGGATATGGATAGTGTCCCCAGCGAGTTGGGCGGCTTGATCCTGCAAGTAACCGTTGACGGGCACAACGTAGCCCCCAACACGGGTGTGAGCGTGAACAGCCAGATCAAGATTATCGTGGGTGATGGCTCCATTGTGGACCTCAACCCCGAGCAGCTCATTGATCCCGAGTTGATGGACTCCATCGACGAGGCCAACTATAAGGATGCTCAGGAGACCTATGAGCAGGAACTCAAGGAGGCAAGAGCCCGTGCCGAGCAGGAGCGCAAGGAGCAGCCATCACAGGAAAAGAAAGACGACAGTAACAAGGACAAGAAAAAAGACCAAGACAAGAAGTCGGACAAGGATAAAGACAAGAAGAAAAACTAAACCGTCATGGCGCTGGACGACGAGCTGCTTGATGCCGAATTGGAGGCAGGCGGCCACGAAATTCAATATGACTACAGTGAGCCCGATTTCACCGAGGACGGGCGCGACTTCTGGGAGCACTATCACTATGTGGTGGAGCCTGGTCAGGTGTTGCTGCGCATTGACAAATACCTGGTGGAACGCATCAAGGGCACCAGCCGCAACCGTGTGCAGAACGCTGCCGAGGCGCAGTGCATCCGCGTGAATGGACGCCCCGTCAAGAGCAACTACCGCGTGCATCCCGGCGACGTCATCAGCGTGGTGATGGACCGTCCGCGCTATGAGTGCGAAATCGTTGCCCAAGACATCCCTTTGAATATCGTCTATGAGGACGCCAGCCTGATGGTGGTCAACAAACCCGCAGGCATGGTCGTTCACCCGGGGCATGGCAACTTCGACGGCACGCTGGTCAACGCGCTGGCTTGGCATTTTAAGGATAACCCCGACTATGACGTGACCGACCCTCGTCTAGGCCTTGTGCATCGCATCGACAAGGACACCAGCGGCCTGCTCGTTATAGCCAAGACCCCTAACGCCAAGACCTCGCTTGGTGCCCAATTCTTCAAGAAGACCACCAAGCGCCAGTATATCGCCGTGGTGTGGGGTGAGATGAAGCAAGAGGACGGAACCGTAACAGGCAACATCGGGCGCGACCCGCGCGACCGTGTGTTGATGAAGGTGTTTCCTGACGGCGACCAGGGCAAACACGCCGTTACCCACTGGTATACTGTCGAGAATCTGGCCCACGTGGCTGTCGTGCGCTGCCAGCTGGAGACGGGCCGCACCCACCAGATACGCGTACACATGAAGCACATCGGACACCCCCTGTTCAACGATGCCCGCTACGGTGGCGACCAGATCCTGCGCGGCAACCGCTCATCGAGCTACGCCCAGTTCATTCATAACTGTTTTGAACTGTGTCCACGTCAGGCGTTGCACGCCAAAACGCTGGGCTTCGTCCACCCCGAAACAGGCCAGCAGATGGATTTCGACAGCGACCTCCCCGCCGACATGGCCGCCCTCATCACCAAGTGGGAAGACTACGCCCGCAACCTCGCCACAAAACCATAAAAATTTCGGGGGTATCGGACATTTTTAAAGAAAAAATTTCAGGGAGATTCTATTTTTGCGCTGAAAATCATTAAAAGAAATGCATCGAAGATCTCTTCTTTAGTGCTGCTTGTTTTTCCGTTTATCGTAAG
>JAEEGL010847792.1_pt1 | contig 30995 bp, 32 predicted proteins | sample 9134231 | NCBI WGS metagenome assembly JAEEGL01 (sample SAMN16246548, study PRJNA631951) | gut metagenome | biome: gut microbiome; feature: rumen; material: fiber-attached | host: Bos | place: Iran: Karaj | collected 2018-10
CACAGACTTCGATGGTTCGAATCCATCCCCATCCACCAAAATACGCGGGAATGGCGGAATTGGCAGACGCGCACGGTTCAGGTCCGTGTGAAAGCAATTTCATGCAGGTTCAAGTCCTGTTTCCCGCACCAGGTCGTCGCAGGCTTCACATGGCTTGCGACGACTTTTTTGTTTTCACAGATCAGCCGTCTCGCTTCCGGGAAGTCATTGATACAAAAAAGCCTTTTGTCCCGCGGCAAAAGGCGCTTTTTTATGATGTTTTTCCTAGGGCAAACGGTGCTGCCTGCGAAGAAGAACGAACAAACGTCACGCTTTTCGACGTTCGGACAGTCTGCTTCGAATCATTGGTGAGCCGACTTGATCACAAACAGCGACGCGACGCCTTCAATAATCATGGAAATGCCTTTGATACGGAGAAACGCCCTCGAATTCTCGTCGTTGATCAGCATCAGGATCGCAAAGATGATCGCCGCAACGGCAAAGCCGATCGTTATGAAGAAGAGCCGATCGCGGCTGCGGCGAAGCGCGTACGCCTGCATAAACAGAAGGATCGCGCTGTAAATGAGCGTGATGGAAAGTACGACGTGCATGGGTTCCGAAAACTGATCGGTGTGTATGACGAGCTCCAGTCCGATCGCAAGACACAGCAGACCGGCAAACAGCAGCAGCGGGTGCTGATCGCTGTGGCGGAACACAAAATCAAACGAGAGCAATGCGCCGAGGATGCAGAGGATCAGACCGCCGATGATGCTGATGACCGTAAACGCGGAGGAAGGGAAGAGGAGCATGATCGCTCCGAAAGCAATGAGGAGCACACCTTCAAAGTAGTGGCTTGAAAGGATGTCTTTTATCTTATCACTCATGACGCCGCCTCCGTATCTCTGCTTTTATTATACCGGTCAAACGGTCGCCGGTCAATCACGTTCTGACGGAAACCGGCTCGTTTTTTGATGATCGGGCAGACGATCGCGCTTGACGTCGTTCTGTTTTCCGAAACATGCTCTTGAGCGAACGTTTTGTTTGTGGTATAGTAGCATTGAATCCGAAAAGGCAGGAAAGACTATGAAATCACAACGTGAATTTCCGAAGTTTACGATCACCGCGAAGGGCACGCGATGGGTCGAGAACGGGCATCCGTGGATCTATGAGGCGGAAGTCCTGAACGAAGAAGGCGCGGCGGAAAACGGCGCGCTCGTCGACGCCGTTTCCGAAAAGGGCAAGTATCTCGGGACGGGTTTTCTGAGCCGCAATTCCAAGATCCGCATTCGCCTCGTTTCCCGCAATGCAAACGACCGATTCGATGAATCGTTCTGGCGCAGACGCGTACAATACGCGTGGAACTACCGCAAAGCGGTCATGGGCGCGGACGTTTCCGCCTGCCGGGTGATCTTCGGCGAAGCGGACGCGTTTCCGGGTCTCACGGTCGACCGGTTCGGCGACGTTCTCGTCACGCAGACGCTTTCGGTCGGGATCGAACGCATCAAGGAAACGCTGTTCCCGCTGATCGTCGACGTTCTGAACGCCGACGACGCCGGGATCAGGGGCGTCTTTGAACGCAACGACGTTGCGATCCGTTCGCTCGAAGGATTGGAGCAGGGAAAGGGCTGGTTCCCGATCCCGGGACTGACGCCGCCGGAGACGACCGTGACGACGATCACGGAAAACGGGATCGAATACCTCGTTGACGTGGAAAACGGGCAGAAGACCGGCTTTTTCCTCGACCAGAAATACAATCGCCTCGCCGTGGCGCGGATCGCAAAGAACCGAACCGTTCTCGATTGCTTCACGCATACCGGTTCTTTTGCGCTGAACGCGGCAAAGGGCGGCGCGGCGCACGTGACGGCTGTCGACATTTCCGAAACGGCGATCGAGATGGCGAAACGGAACGCCGAGCGCAACGGTCTTTCCGACCGAATGGACTTCGTAACGGCCGACGTGTTCGATCTTTTGACGGAACTGATCGCGTCCGGGAAAAAGCCGTACGATCTGATCATCCTTGATCCGCCGGCGTTCACCAAGTCGCGAAAAACCGTCAATGCTGCCGAGCGGGGCTATCGCGAGATCAATTCCTCCGCGTTGAAGCTCCTGCCGCCCGGCGGGTATTTTGCAACGGCGTCATGCAGCCACTTTATGCCGACCGAGCTTTTCGAAAAGATGCTCGTCCGCGCGGCGGATGACGCGGGCGTGCAGCTTCGGCAGATCGAACAGCGCCAGCAGGCGCCGGATCACCCGATCCTTTGGAACGTTCCGGAAACGGATTACCTGAAGTTCTATCTGTTCCAGGTCGTTCGCAATTGATCGCGATACAGGCTGTCGGTTGAATTCTGTTTCCGAACGTGGTATAATCAACAAAGAATCATCAAAGGAGAGTAAGGAATGATCATCGGCCAATTCTGCGAGATCTATCCTCCGCATATCGACGGAGTCGGGATGGTCGTACGCTCCTACGCGGAAGAACTGTCCAAAACGCAGGAAGCCTGTTATTATATCGCGCCGCGCAACTCCGAAAAACGATTTCCGAATTCGATCGACAGTTTTCCGGTCATCAAATTTGCGTCCGTTCCGCTGCCGAAAGAGGCGTATCGCATCGGCCTGCCGCGGCTTGATCTGACGTTCCAGAAGGATCTTAAAAAGATACGGTTTGATATCGTGCACGCGCACACGCCGTTCATTGCGGCGAACGAGTCGCTTCGCATCGCGAAGGAACGGAAGATCCCGCTCGTTGCGACGCTGCACTCCAAGTACTACGACGACATTCTGAAGAAGACGCACAGTGAAACGATCGCAAAAGCGGTGATCGGACGCGTTGTCGCGTTCTACAATAAATGCGACGAGGTCTGGACGGTCAGCGAAGCGTCCGCGGAGGTGCTCCGCGGTTACGGATATCGCGGCGAGATCATCGTCATGGAAAACGGAACGAATCTCTGGTATCCGTCGCGCGAAGACGTGCTTGCCGCCGAGATGCATTTCGACCTCGGTCACAAGGAAGTATTCCTGTTCGTCGGACAGCAGAATTTCAAAAAGAACCTCGGCAACATCATGGAAGCCGCCGCGATCTATAAACGCACGCACAACCGGTTCAAACTCGTGTTCGTCGGGCAGGGTCCGGACACCGACAAGATCATCGCAAGGTCGAGAGCGCTCGGGCTTGAGGACAACATGGTCTTTACGGGACATATTTCGGACAGAGAGATCCTGAAAGGCCTTTACGCCCGCGCGGATCTGTTCCTGTTTCCGTCGCTGTACGACACGGCGGGTCTCGTCGTGCGCGAAGCCGCCGCGGCCGGCACGCCGAGTCTTCTGATCGAAAATTCCTGCGCCGCGGAAGGCATTACGGACGGCGAGAACGGATTCCTTTGCAAAAACACGCCGGAGGATATCTGCGCCTGCATGGAACGCGCTCTGAAAACGGCAAAGGAGGTCGGCGCCCGCGCAAGGGAAACGATCCCGAAGCCCTGGAGCGAGATCGTGAAAAACGTGGCGGAACGCTATGAAGCGCTGATCGAAAAAAAGAAGTTCGAAAACGCGAATCATCGATAAAGTCTGTTCGGGCCGGAGCGCTGCTCCGGTCCGTTTTATGAACAAACTATAGACAAAAAACGAACTTTGTGCTAGACTATATATACCTATAGAAAGGTAGCATGAGATGATTATCGTCAGTGCGTGTCTTGCCGGATATCGCTGCAGATACGACGGCAAAACGAAGCCGGATCCGGAGATCGTCGAGCTCGTGAAGCGCGGCGAAGCGATCCCTGTCTGCCCCGAACTGTTCGGCGGGCTTCCGTGCCCGCGCATTCCTTCGGAGCGGACTGCGGACGGGTCCCGCGTCGTTGCCCGAGACGGTAATGATGTAACCGAAGCGTTTCGGCTGGGAGCAGAGGAAACGCTTCGTATTGCGCGCTTGTACGGATGCACGCATGCGATCCTGAAAGCGCGCAGCCCGTCCTGCGGTTACGGGCAGATCTATGACGGTTCGTTCTCCGGAACGCTGCGAGAAGGCAGCGGGCTCACAACGGAGCTTCTTCTGGAAAACGGCGTCACGGTGGAAGTGAAAGAATGACGGAGGTATCCATGGACAACAATACGATCTTGGTCATTGATGACGACAGAAATATTCTTGCGATCATCGAACTGTATCTGAAAAAAGCCGGTTTTTCCGTTGCGACCTGCACGACCGGCTATGAGGCGATGCAGGCGTTCCGCAACACGAAGCCGACGCTTGTCGTTCTCGACGTGATGCTGCCCGGACAGGACGGCTGGTCGATCCTGCACGAGATCCGGCAGGAGAGCACGACCCCGGTCATCATGCTGACGGCAAAGGGTGATACCGGCGAACGCGTACGCGGTCTCGAACTCGGCGCGGACGACTATATCGCGAAGCCCTTCGATTCGAACGAACTCGTTGCCCGCATCAAGGCGGTGCTCAGACGGTTCGCGCCCGCTGCGGAAAACGAAAGGTCGATCTCACTTCCCGATCTGACGATCTCGCTCGAGAATTATTCCGTTACGCTGGACGGCGAGCAGCTTGAAATGCCGCCCAAGGAGATCGAGCTTCTGTACTTCCTTGCTTCGCACAGCGGCCGCGTTTTCACGCGCGAACAGCTGCTGGAGCAGGTTTGGGGATTCGACTTTTTCGGCGATTCCAGAACGGTCGACGTTCACGTAAAGCGTATCCGTGAAAAGCTCGGCGAGCGCGAAAGCTGGCAGCTGAGGACCGTCTGGGGCGTAGGATATAAATTCGACGTTCGTCAATAAGGAGCATCATGCGAAAGATACGGTTCCGTACCATCTTTTCGCGTATGATGTTCATGCAGTGCCTGACGGTGTCGCTTGCGGTTCTGCTGGTCGGCGTCGTTCTTGCAATCATCGTACATGCTCAAAAGGTCGGGGAATTCGGGACACAGTTGAATCGTTACGCACAGACGGTGCGCGAAGAGATCGTATCCGGCGCGGCTGATGCGGACTCGCATCTCCGATTCGTTGCGTCCGGCAACGATCTTTTGATCGAACGGATCGGCGTGCACGGCGACGTCGAGGCGTATTACTCGAATCCGAAATGGGAGGCGTGCGCGTCGCAGTCACTGAGCGAAACAGCCTACGATCGCATCGCGTCCTCGGCAAAGCCGATCTGTGCCGATACGAGGAGCTATTTCAAATCGGTCGGATTTCCCGTGATGACCGCGTACTGCACCGTATCCGACGACGCTTCCGACGGGATCCTGCTCGTCAGCGGCGACTGTACTTCGATCCGGACCGGCACGACGGACATGATCCTCTGGACGCTTCTCGTCAGCGTGATCGTTCTGATCGCATCCGGCGTCGTATCGTACTACAATGCCTATCGCGTCATCCATCCCTTCATTGAGATGAATCACGCCGTCCAATGCTATTCGCGCGGCGACTTTTCGACGCGGATCACCGTCGAAGGCCGCGACGAGGCGTCGCAGCTCGGCAAGAGCCTGAACGAGATGGGGGAACAGCTTCGCGGTCTCGAAGAGACCCGCAGAAGCTTCGTTGCAAACGTCAGCCACGAGCTTCGTTCTCCGCTGACTTCGATGAAAGGATTCCTCGAAGCGATGCAGGACGGAACGATCCCCGAGGAGAATTATCCGGAATACATCGGGATCGTCCTGAACGAAACGCGGCGCATGGTCACGCTTGTCAACGATCTTCTGGATCTCGCCCGGATCGAGTCCGGTACGATCCAGCTGAATTACGAGGTCTTCGACATCAACGAACTGATCCGGCGGACGCTGCTGACGTTCGAAGCGCGGCTCATTGAAAACGAAATGGAAATGGAGGTCCGGTTTGCGCAGGAGCAGTGCTCCGTGTTCGCGGATCCGGCGCAGATCGGCCAGGTCCTTCGGAACCTGATCGACAATGCCATCAAGTATTCGCCGAAAAACAGATCAATCTGCATTTCGACGTATTCCATGCGCAGGATCGTTTACGTCACTGTTCGCGACAACGGCATCGGCATTCCGCAGGAGGACGTTCCGCACGTATTCGACCGCTTCTATAAGGTCGAGAAGGCGCATACGCCCGCCCCGCAGATGGGTTCCGGTCTCGGGCTTTCGATCGTAAAACGCATCATCGAACAGCACGGACAATCGATCACGGTCCGGAGTGCGCGCGGACGCGGAACACAGTTCACGTTCACGCTGGAACGTGCAAGCGCAATGAAACGAGTATCAGACGGAGGTAAACGCAATGTCACGTAAATTGATACCATATCCCTGTGATTATAAGAATTCAACGTCTTTGCGGCGCGCGCGGCGCGGCGGAAACACGCTTGTGATCGTTCTTGCGGCGCTGATCGCGATCCTGCTCGGCGTCGGCACGTATTTCGCGCTGACAAACGACGGCCGCGCCTGGAAAAAGATTGCTTCGATCTACGACAGATGCCGTGTCTCGGTCATGAGAGGTCTGGACTACGACGCGATCTTCAACGGAACGAACGCCGATCCCGGCCGGGATACGCCCGATGCGGAAGTCCCCTCCGGAACGGAGCAGCCCGCAAAGCCGACCGTCGAGCGCGATCCGGACTACGGCGAAAAGCTTGCGCAGCCTTTCGATCTGAATACGCTTGAAAGCATTCCCGATATCGTCGACGCGGTTTCGCCCGGCGTGGTGGGGATTCTGAACTGTCAGAGCACCGAACGCAAGGGCGGGGAACCCGTCGCCGTGGGAAGCGGTTCCGGCTTTATCCTTTCCTCGAACGGTTATATCATTACCAATCAGCACGTTGTGGAAGGCGCGGAGGTCCTGAAGGTCTCGCTTTCCGACGGCAAAACGTATGAAGCGGCGCTCGTGGGCAGCGACGTGATGACGGACGTCGCTGTTCTGAAGATCGACGCGGAAGGGCTCACGCCGCTTCCGATCGGCAAATCGGGATCCGCGCGCGTCGGCGAATTTGTTCTCGTGATCGGCGATCCGATCAGCGCGGATGAGCTTTCCGGATCGGTCACGTTCGGGATCGTCAGCGCGCTCGCAAGACAGATCAACATCGACGGGTTTGTCAACGAATATCTGCAGACCGACGCGGCGGTCAACCCCGGCAACAGCGGCGGTCCGATGATCAATATGCGCGGTGAAGTCATCGGCGTGACCAGCGCGAAGTATACGACCGCCGGCTATGACGATTACGGTCAGAAGATCTCTTCCGAGGGTATCGGCTTTGCGCTGCCCATCGACAACGTCATGCAGATCGCCGATTCTCTGATCAAAAACGGCTCGACCGTGCGTCCGGGCATCGGCATCACGATCGTTTCGGGACAGGCGAAGGACGATCCGGAAGATACCATCGTATCCGTTTACGGCGTCACCGAAGGCGGACCTGCCGATCAGGCGGGCCTGAAGGTCGGCGATACGATCCTTGCGATCGACGGGGAATCCTCGACGCAGGACGGTTACGTTGAAATGATCCGCGCGAAGAACGTCGGCGATACGATCACGATCACCGTCGACCGCAACGGACAGGAACTGGACATCGTCGTGACCGTCAGCGATATGAACGAGATCCATAAATGAACGAAAGAGCGATCCATTGTCTTGAATTTGATAAGATCCGCGCCCAATGTGCGACGCATGCGGCGTCCGACATCGGGCGCGAATTCGTTGACGCTTTGACGCCCGTTGATTCGCTGGAGCAGGCGGAGATGCTGCAGCGTCAGACGTGGGAGGCGGACGCGGTCTGCCGCCGTATCGGCGGATCCCCGATCGACACCTTTCCCGACGCGAGACAGACGCTGATGCGCGTGCGCGCCGCATATGCGCTTTCGCCGCTGGAACTGCTGAATCTTGCCGCGTGTCTCAAAGCGAGCCGCCGCGCACGGGAAACGCTTCTTTCCGGCGACGAAGAAGGGGAACTGCACCGCCTCGCGAACCCGCTTTCTTCCCATCGTTCCGTCGAAGAGGAGATCGCGCGTTGTATTCTGACCGAAGATGAACTTTCGGACAACGCCTCGCCCGAGCTTGCGCGCATCCGCAGGCAGATGCGCATCACCGCGGAGCGCGTCAAAGAAAAACTGAACAACATCATCAAAAGCCCCGCGTATCAGAAATATCTGCAGGAACCGATCGTAACGGTCCGGAACGGACGTTACGCGATCCCGGTCAAGGCGGAGCACCGCGCGCAGATCGGCGGTCTGATCCACGATCAGAGCGGAAGCGGACAGACCGTGTTTATCGAGCCCGCGGCCGTCGTCGAACTCGGGAACACCTATAAGCAGCTGCAGGCGGAGGAGAAGCGCGAGATCGAGCGCATTCTTGCCGGGCTGACCGCATTGATCGCGCCGTTCGCGGACGAACTGTACCGCAGTCTGATGCTGCTCGGCACGCTTGACTGCATCTTTTCAAAGGCGATCCTTGCCCGCGATATGCGCGCGTATTGTCCGAAGCTGAACGATCAGGGCCTGATCCATATCAAGAACGGCAGACATCCTCTGATCGATCCGAAAACCGTCGTTCCGATCTCGGTCTGGATCGGCGACGGATACGACACGCTGATCGTGACCGGCCCGAATACGGGCGGCAAAACCGTTACGCTCAAAACCGTCGGTCTTTTCACCCTGATGGCGAGCGCGGGCATGTTCATTCCCGCCGACGAGAGCAGTCAGATCGCCGTATTCCGCGAGGTGTTTGCGGACATCGGCGACGAGCAGTCGATCGAACAGTCGCTTTCCACGTTCTCGGCGCACATGACGAACCTGGTCGGCATTCTGAAGGATGCCGGAAGCGATACGCTCGTTCTGCTGGACGAACTCGGCGCGGGTACCGATCCGAACGAAGGAGCGGCGCTTGCGCAGGCGATCCTCGAGCATCTGCAGAGAGCGGGTGCGACGACGTTCGCCACGACGCATTACAGCGAGATCAAGGCGTTCGCGCTGACGCACGAGGGGATGCAGAACGCGTCTATGGAATTCGACGTGGATCGTCTCTGTCCGACGTTCAGACTGTATATCGGCATTCCGGGCAAGTCCAACGCGTTCGAGATCAGCAGACGACTCGGTCTGAACGATGCGATCATAGAGCAGGCGAAACAGTTTCTGAAGCGTGAGGACGTTGTCTTTGAAGACGTGCTTTCCGGCGCGGAGGAGCAGAGAAAGCTTGCGGAACGGCAGGCAACGGAGCTGACCGAGGAACTGAACCGCGTAAAGGAAGAACGGGTCGCGCTTGAAAACGAGCGCAGGAAACTGAAAGAAGACCGCGCTGCGATTCGCGAGAAAGCGCGCGAAGAAGCAAGAGCCGTCGTTCAGCAGACGAAGCGGGACATGGATTCTCTGATCTCCGAGCTTCGCAAGGTCAGGGACATCGACACCAAGGCGCTGGAACGCGCGATCCAGAGTTCCAGAGACGCGCTGCGTGAATCGGCAAACCGGCTTTCCGACCGACCGGAATCGAACGACGGAGAGGGCGAGATCCCTTCGTCCGTGATCCGCGGGCAAACGGTCCGCGTCGTCAGTCTGAACGGCAACGCGACGGTCCTGAAGCCGCAGGATCAGAAGGGCATGGTGCAGGTGCAGGCGGGTCTGATCAAGGTATTCGTGCCGCTGTCCGATCTGCGCCTGATCAATCAGAAGCAGACGGTAAACCGTACGGTCACAAAACCGAGAGAGATCATGACCGATATCAAGACGGTCAAATATGAACTCGACCTTCGCGGGTATCTGGTCGACGACGCCGTTCTCGAGATCGATGCGTTCATCGACGATTGCATCCGGACCGGACGAAGCGAATTCAACATCATTCACGGCAAAGGAACCGGCGCGCTTCGCGCAGGCGTGCAGCAATATCTGAAGACGCATCCGCGCGTAAAAAGCTTCCGCATCGGCGCATACGGCGAAGGCGATGCGGGTGTGACGGTCGTTACGCTCAAGAACTGACCGGGACTTCCCGGATATGGAGGGACTATGCTGAACCGAAAATTCTGGCAGATCATTCTTGCCCTGATGTGCTTTGCTGCCGTCGCGGTGCTGATCGTGATCGGCGTCAAGCGCACGACGCAGTCCGACGTGATCGACGGACTTGAATCGCTCGGTCTGAAGACGTTCGAGGCGTTCGATGATAAACCGTACGAAAAAGGCGCCGACGAACCCGACGACGTCGACGACAGCGTAACGTACATCATTTATTATCACTATTTCGATCCGAAATACGGCGAGATCATATTCTCGCAGGGCGTGGATAATCAGGTGCACGGCGATTATCAGCTCAGCATGCTGATCGCGGCGGAGAACCCCGAATACGCAAAGGTGTATACCGTCGATCGTTACGTTTACGTTTACCGCCTCAACGGCGAAACGACGTGGATCTTTGAGGACGAAGAGCGGACGCTCGAGGAGGTATCAAAGATCATTGACCCGACCGTAAAGACGTCGTCGACGATCTATTACACGGTCGCGGGCATTTTGACGCTCGCGGGCGCCTATCTGCTGTTTCTCGTGTTCGTTCCGAAACGTCCGCCCGAAGCCTCGATGCGATCATAAAAATGACCCGACCGGTGATCCGGCCGGGTTTCTTTTTCGTCGCTTATTCGGACGGTTCCGCAAGGAAGGCGTCCAATTCCGCCCGCGTCGGGCTCGCGCGGCCGCTGCTTCTGGAAACGCAGATCGCCGCGGCGGCGTTTGCTTCCCGCATCGCGTCGGAGGGGGTAAGCCCGTTCAGACGCGCCGCGATATACGCGCCGTCGAACGTATCGCCTGCGCCGACGGTGTCCGTGACCTCCACACGGAAAGCGGGGGCGTGCAGCCGCTCCGTTCCGCAATAGAGGTCCGCACCGTACGCGCCGTTTCGCACGATCACCGTCGTTCCGTTTGCGGCGAGCGATTTTGCCGCAAGCTCCGGGTCGCGCTCGCCTGCCAGAAGAGGGATCTCGTCGATCGCCGAACCGAGGATCACGTCCGAAAGCGTTTTTGCCTTCATAAGGTTTTCGGCAAACGTCGGGTCGTTCATCGCTTCAACGCGTACGTTCACATCAAAAGAAACGGGAATGCCGTTTTCGCGGCATCTGCGCATCAGATCGAGCTGCGTTGAAGCGGCAGGATCTTCGCGCAGCATCATCCCGGTGACGTGCAGCCAGCTGATCCGGTCGATGATGTCCGCGGGGATCTGATCGGCCGTGATCGAATGCTGGGATCCGAAATGCGCGGGGCAGGCGAACGCGGTCCGCTCGCCGGTCTCGTCAAGGACAAGAAGCACGAGCTGCGTCGGCTTGCCGTCGTCGAAACGAAGAAGCGACGTATCGACGCGCTCCCGCTCAAGTCCGTTTTTCAGCATCAGTCCGTACGCGTCGTTCCCGCAGGTTCCCGCGAACAGAACGGGGAGGCCGAGCCGCGCGATCGCGCATGCGGTGTTCGCGACGCTTCCGCCTTCCACGGCGCGCACGTCGGATTCGCCGGGCAGCATCGTCCCGCTTGCTTTCGCTTTTGCCGCGATCGCGTAGGGGATGATCAGATCGGCGCAGATATCTCCGAGGCAAAGGACCGGTTTCATGCTGTTTCTCCTTTTCGTTATTCGGTCGGATAAGGAATGTAGATGATATCCATGATCGACCGGTTCTTGTCCGGCTGATTGATGCGCTTCCCGTGCCAGGCGATCTGTGCGGAAATCCCGCCGTCGAGATTGTATGCGCAGACGCAGCCGAGCTCCTTCATGAGCGCTGCAAGCTCCTCGAGCGACAGACCCATGGAATAACCGCGCTGACGCCCGTCGCACAGCACGAAGCAGTAATGACCGGGTTCGTAGTATCCGATCGCGGCGCGGGGATTTCGATCGCCGATCCGGTCGGGCATGTTGAACTTCGTCATCGGCTCTCCGTTTTCATCAAGGAGCATCGGACCGAAATTCCAGGTCTGCCACACGCCGCGCTCCTCAAAATATGCGGCGGAAATCTCGGAAGGCGCATAGGTGCGCATCTCACCGTCCCGGAACAGAACGCAAAGATCGCGCGTGAATTTCTTGCTCTTGAACGCGAACTCGCCGTTGATCACGACGTACGCGTCATACCGGTGCGTGCAGTTGTCGCCGGAGATGGCAAAGATCGCGTTGCAGGTTTTGGCCATCTTATCGATGGACAGCGTCGAAGCGTTTTTGTATTCGTCCGCGTTCAGTCCGCGGCGGATCGATTCGACGTCCTGCACGTAAACGTCGATCACGTAATAGACGAGCGACGCGCCCGTAACGTCCTTTGTTTCGTGGCGTTCGATGCAGATGCTTTTCGTTTCATCGCGGTACGTATCGTCCGTATCGATCACGACGTCCGAAAAGCGGTCGGCATGCCGGATATCGAGGATGCCGAGCGCAGACGGCGTCGGCTCGGGCGTTGCGGTCGGTTCCGGCGTGGGAGTCGGCGCTTCCGTCGGCGCGGGCGTCGGAACGGGCTCGGGGGTGATCGCCTCCGTCGGGACGGGCGTAACAAGTTCGATCGAATCGGGAACGGCTTCGACCGTTGCGGCGGGCGAGGGCTCTGTCTGCGCGGATACGGAATGATCGCCTGCGGACGGACCGCCGCACGATACGACGGTCGAAAGCAGAAATGCAGTCAATAGGATCAGAGCAATCGGTTTCTTTTTCATAAGCGTCCTTTGTGCAATGGAATAGCGAAATTATGCGTCCGAACGGTCGACGTCGACGATCGCGCGGCAGGATGGGGAGATCTCTTTTACGGCCTGATCGATCCCGTTCAGAAGCGCGTCGATGTCTCCGGAATACTCGTACGGAATGACAAGATCAAACATCAGCGCGGTCTCCGACGGTCCGGCGGCGATCCGGAAATCATGGATCGTAAGGCGCGGATCGACGCCGTTCAGATATGCCGAAACCTTTTCTTTCAGTTCTTTGGTCCTCGGATCGTCGGTAATGATCGGATCCATATGGATCGTTGCGGAGCATCGGAACTGCTCGGACAAATACTTTTCGGCGCTGTCGATCACATCGTGGATCTCGCGCACGTTGCTTTCGGCGGGGACTTCCGCGTGCAGGGAAACGAAAACACGGCCGGGACCGTAATCGTGCACGACGACGTCGTGTACGCCGCCGATCCCTTCGAAGGACAGAACGGCGGATTCGATCGCCGAAACGAAAGCGGGGTCCGGTCGACGTCCGAGGAGCGGTTCAACGGTCTCGTGCGCGGAACGGATGCCCGTATAGACGATAAACAGCGAAACGGCGAGACCGCACCATGCGTCAAGCCGCAGCCAGTCGGGGAGACGGACGAACCGCGCGATCAGCGCGCAGACGAGAACGACGGTCGTCGCGACCGTATCCGAAAGGCTGTCGAACGCGACCGCGCGCAGCGTCGGAGAGGAGAATCGCTTCGCAAGAGCGCGGTTGTACGCAAACATGTAGACCTTGATCAGGATCGAACCGATCAGAACGATCAGTGTCGGGATAAAATGCGATGCAAACGCCGTTTCTCCGCCGTAAAGAATGATCGAGACCGCGTTGCGGAACAGCGAATACCCCATGACGACGATAAGAATGGAAACGATCAGTCCGGACACGTACTCGAACCTGCCGTGCCCGTACGGATGCCCCCGATCCGGCTTCTTCGCGGCGAGCCGGAATCCGAAGAGAGCGATAATCGACGACCCGGCGTCGCCGAGGTTGTTGAACGCGTCCGCCTCAAGGGAAACGGCGTGCGCAAGCAGACCGAACACGAATTTCACGGCAAACAGAAGCAGGTTCAGAAAGATCCCGACGCAGCCAGACAGCATGCCGTATTCGCTTCGCACGCGTTCCGGCGAATCGTTTTCTTGATTATGTATGAACAGCTTTGCAAGCAAACGGATCATGTTTTTCTCCTTTATTTCGCCATTATAGCACAAATAGATGCGGATAACAATTGCAAAAAAACACTTTTCATCATACGGCCGTTATGCTATACTGTATGCAGAACAGAAGGAGGTGTGGATATGGCAGCTGTATTCGGAACATTATGGATTCCGTGCCTGATCCTCAGCGTTCTCGGTATCGCGCTGCTCGTTGCGGAACTGTTTCTTCCGGGCTTCGGCGTAACCGGTTCGTTCGGCGTCGTCTGCCTGATCGCGGTCTGCGTCATGCAGTTCATGACGAACAAGCCGCTTGTGGCAGTCCTTGTGACGGCGGTTCTCGGATTGATCGTGATCACAATGGTTATCCTGTTCATGCGGTCGATGAAAAACGGTCTTCTCTTCCGCTCTCCGATCGTTTTGAAGGACAAGATCGAAGCGGAAGCCGTCAGGCTTTCGTCCGGTTCTCTTGAGGACCTGATCGGTCAGACCGGAACTGCGGAAACCCCGCTGCGTCCGAGCGGCATTGCCGTGATCGCCGGAAAACGGTATTCCGTCGAAACCGAAGCGACGTTCATCGACAAAGGAAGCGAGATCACGGTCATCTCAGTCGACGGAACGAAGATCACCGTCCGATGAAGTACTGTAAAAAATGCGGCGTCCTGTATACGACGGACGTTTGTCCGAAGTGCGGCGTGATCCCGTGTGAAACGGACGATTCCGCCGGGCAGGCGCAGAAAACGACGGTCCGCAGGCATTGGGTCGCGCTGCTGATCGCGATCCCCCTTTCGATTCTGCTCATTCTGGGCGTTTTGTATCTGATGAAAACCATAATGCATTAGGAGGAATTATATGGAACCATTCATCCCCTGGATCATCGGCGCAGCCGTTGTGATCTTTCTGATCATCTTCTTCTCGTTTGTTCCGCTCGGACTCTGGATTTCCGCAAGCGCCAGCGGCGTCAAGATCGGTCTGTTCCAGTTGATCGGCATGCGGATCCGCAAGGTCAACGCGGCTGACATCGTAAACCCGATGATCAAGGCGACCAAAGCGGGCCTGAAGATTCCCATGAACAAACTCGAAGCGCACTACCTGGCCAAGGGCGGCAAGAGCAGCGGCAAAGCGAGTGTAAACCGCGTCGTCGACTCTCTGATCGCCGCGCAGCGCGCCGGTATTCCGCTGGACTTTGAGCGTTCCTGCGCGATCGACCTTGCCGGCCGCGACGTTCTGAACGCCGTTCAGATGAGCGTCAATCCGAAGGTCATCGAAACCCCGATCATCGCGGCAGTTGCGATGGATGGCATCGAGCTTCGCGCAAAGGCGAAGGTCACCGTCCGTGCGAACATCGACCGTCTTGTCGGCGGCGCGGGCGAGGAAACGATCATCGCGCGTGTCGGCGAAGGTATCGTCACGACCGTCGGTTCGGCTTCGAGCCACAAGGAAGTTCTTGAAAATCCCGACTCCATTTCCCGCACGGTCCTTTCCAAGGGCCTTGACGCAGGAACCGCGTTTGAGATCCTTTCCATCGACATCGCAGACGTTGACGTCGGCAGAAACGTCGGCGCGCAGCTGCAGATCGACCAGGCAGAGGCGGACAAGCGCATCGCGCAGGCAAAGGCGGAGGAACGCCGCGCCATGGCGGTCGCACAGGAGCAGGAAAACGTTGCGGAAGTGCAGCGCATGCGCGCCCGCGTTATCGAGGCGGAGGCAGAGGTCCCGCAGGCGATCTCCGCAGCGCTTCGTGAAGGCAAGCTCGGCGTGCTGGACTATTACAATATGAAAAACGTAATGTCCGACACCGAGATGCGCAATGCCATCGGCAAGGCCGCGACCCCCGAAACGGACAAGAAAGGAAACTAAACCATGCCGTTCGTACTCGTTTTGCCTTTCATCGTGATCGGTTTCTTTATCGCGGCGTCGAGAAAGGCGGAACAGACCAAGAGAGCGGAAGCGCAAAGGCGCGAGCGTCAGCTGAGGGAGCAGGATAACGAGCGTCCTCAGCCGACGCCGGTACGCCCCTCCGTTCAGGTCCCGGGATCCGTAAGGGAGGGACCGCGTCCGGAGGAGCGTGCGCAGCCCAGGGTCGGTCCGCGCGTGCAGAACCCGTCGGCGGATCGCAGCCCGACGCAAGCCGCATCGCCGCGCGCGCAAACGCCGCGTACGGCAGCGTCCCCCGCAAAAAACGCGAAGCCGCAGCACATGCATGAGCAGCACGATTTCTGCGCGCTGCGTCCGGATCCTCCGAAAGGACAGTCGCATCCGGAGCACGACATGTGTGCGCTTAGTTCCGAGCAGAAATCCGTCCGGACGTCTGTGCGTTCAAACGACAATGCGCTTCTGAACCTGACGCCGGAGCAAGTCCTGAGAGGCGTCGTCTTCTCCGAGATCTTCGGCAAACCGAAAGCGCTCAGGTAAACCGTGCAAAAACGTAAGATCGCAAAACTCTGCATATCGATTACAGCGATGACCGTGCTTGTTCTTCTGTACGGTCTTTCGCTGTTTTTGACGCCTCCGAAGTATTGGGAGACGTATCTCATCTCTGCGCTTATCTGCGTGTTCTACGCCGGCGCATTGCTTTGCGTCGTTCCCGTGATGGTCCCGTTCCTGCTGGGCGACGAGGAACCGCATCTCGTCCGTACGGGCGATCGCACCTTCCGCAGATGCGGCGCGAGAGAGATCGGCAAACTCGTTCTGCTGGTTCTCGTTCTGCGCGTGATCCAGATCCTTCTCACGTATGTGATCCATTATTTCCGGTTCGGGTACGACGGGACGTTCTTTGAGGTGCAGCGGCTTTGGCTGGACTTCTATCATCCGGAAACGGCGTTTCCGCTGTACGGATATCTTTCGGACATTTTCTGGATCGTCAGCTTCAATTTCAACCACGCCCGGTTTATCGGGTCTTACATCTTTACCGCGCTCGCGGTCGGCGCGCTGTATTACCTCGTTCTCTACGATTTCGATCGCAAAACGGCCAGACGCGCCGTCCGGTATTTTGTGTTTCTTCCGTTCTCCGCGATGCTGATGGGAACGGTTCCGGACGGACTGTTCCTGCTTCTTTCGATTCTGAGCCTTCTGTTCATGCGGAAGAAGCTTTATCCGCTTGCCAACCTGTTCGCGATGCTTTCGATCCTGACGCACGCGTTCGGCGTTCTGCTGTTCGTTCCGATCGCGGCCGAATACGTTGCCATGCTGATCCGGAATGTGCGCTCGAACAATGCGATGGGCAAGGGATACTTTGTTCGTCAGCTCCTGAATGCGCTGTCGTTCCTGATGATCCCGCTCGGGATCGGTCTCGTTATGCTGTATGCGCGTCTGCGCCTCGGCGACGCCATGGCGCTGTATCGTGCCGCGCTCGGACTGGACGCTTCCGGAACGCAGTTCTTCACACCGTTTTTCCGCTGGACGGACGCCGCGTTTGATCGCACGCTTGTGATCGGGCCGGATACCGTCGTCACGGTCCTTGCGACCTGGATCCCGCATTTGCTGTACCTGTGCGGAGGGATCCTTCTGATCCGTCTCGGCTGTGCAAAGATCCCGACCTCTTATGTGATGCTGATGGCCGTGACCGTTCCCGTGATCCTTGCGTCGGGCAGAGCGGACGACGCCGCGGGAATCATTTCGATGACCGCACCGTTCTGCATCGCGTTCGCCGTTCGCGTCAAAAAGACCAAAACGGATCTGATCGTCACGCTGTCTCTGATCGTTCTTTGGATCCTGTATTTTTACCTCTTCATCTGCGGGTACACGGGAGGGACGGTATGAGTCTGACAAAACTGTATTTCATGTTCGTCCGGATCGGCTCGATGATGATCGGCGGCGGATATTCCATGCTCCCGCTCCTGATCCGGGAGCTTGTCGAGCGGCATCAGATCATTACCGAAGACGAACTGACCGACTACATGGCGGTCGCGCAATGCACGCCGGGCGTGATCGCGATCAACGTCGCGACGTTCGTCGGATACAAGGTGCGCCGCATCAAGGGCGCCGTCATCGCGTCTCTCGGCGTCATTCTTGTGCCGATGATCCTGATCGTTCTGATCGCCGCGCTGCTGCAGAGCATCGCGGGGTATCCGATCGTTCAGCATATATTCGCCGGGATCCGTATCGCCGTCTGCGCGCTGATCACGGCTTCCGTCTATAAGCTGTATCGAAAGACCGTTGTCAATCCGACGACCTTCTCGATGTTCCTGCTTGCGTTCCTGCTGGTCGCGGTCGGCGGCGTTTCGCCCGTGTTCATCGTGCTCGGCGCGGCCGTCGTGGGTCTTGCGTGGGGAGGGCTGAAACGATGCTGACGTTCCTTTTTACCCTCGCGATTCTTTTCGTTGAATTCTTCAAGACCGGACTGTTCGCCGTCGGCGGCGGGCTTGCAACCATTCCGTTCATTCGGGAGATGGGTGCGGCGCACGGCTGGATCACAGAAGCGGAGATCGCGAATATCATTGCGATCGCGGAATCGACTCCGGGGCCGATCGGCGTCAATACGGCGACATACGTCGGCTTCAAAGTCGCAGGCATTCCGGGATCCGTCATCGCAACGATCGGTCTCGTCACGCCGTCCGTTATCATCATCATTCTGGTTGCCGGAGCGATCCGCAGGTATTCCGATTCGCATCTGATCAAGAGCCTGTTCACGAGTATCCGTCCGGCCGCGATCGGACTCATTACGGCGGCAGGGTTTTCGCTTCTGCTCGTGGCGATCGGCGTCAAGGCGGACTTTCTGCAGTTCCGGTTTTCCGCCGATCTGTATACGCTTCTGAAGCTCGGACTGTACGGCGTATTTCTGTTCTTCGCGTTCTGGAAAAAGACGTCCCGTATCCATCCGCTGTTTTTCATTCTCACGGGCGGCGCGCTCGGCGCCATCCTCTCGCTTTGATTGTTGACAAACCGGGATTTGCGTGTAAAATAATATCGAATGCGATTGTGGTGGAACGGCATACACAACGGACTTAAAATCCGTCGGGGAAACCTTGCGGGTTCAAATCCCGCCAATCGCACCACGTCGCCGTCGGGAGTCTCTTTTCACGGCGACTTTTTTTCAAAGATTCAGGCTGCAGGTCTGCGGCCGCTGCAGGAGTATTTCACTTGAAAAAACAGTTTTTGATGTTCGCATTGCTGATCGCCGTTTGTGCGGCGCTGTTCGCGTGCGCCTCCGATCCGGGGAAGCAGACTGCGGAGGCGTCGCCTTCTCCGATCGCCGCGGAATCGGCAACGCCGGAGACTGTCTCCGACGTAGTCCCGACCCCGGAACAGACCGCAGAGCCGACGCTCGCGCCCGTTCCGACGCCGTCGCCGACACCCACGCCCGCGCCTACGGAGGAACCGACGCCGACGCCCGTGCCGGAACCGAGCCCCTTCACGATCCTTTGGATCGCCGATACGCAGAACTACGCCTATAAAAACGACGCCGGTCTGATCTCGATCGTCGATTATGCGTTGAAGGAAAAGGATGAACTGAATATCATTGCCGTCCTGCACACCGGCGATATCGTGGAAAACAATGCCAAGGACGAGGAATGGGAGAAGATCCGCGCAGACGTCGAGCCGCTTCGGGGCGTCATTCCGTTCTACTCTGCATCTGCGGAAATCACGACCTCGGACACGGAACGGGACAGAACGCAGTGCGCAAGCACGGATACGAGCAGTATTTCAAATATGATCTGTGCGACGTGCACGAGGAAGAACAGCGCTACAACAACGGGGAATGCTGGTATCAATTCCTCGAGGAGCAGGAGCTCCTTCTTGTCGGGATCGGCTGGCATCTGGACGCCGATTATTCCAAACGTCAGGAGTGGCTTGACCGCGTGATCGATTCCTATGCCGACTATCCGGTCATCATTCTGACGCATAACTTCCTCTATAACGACGGTGATTATTCCGAAGAGGGACGATTGCTGGAAAAGAGCCTGATTTCAAAGCATCCGAATATTCGACTTCTTCTTTGCGGGCATCACAAGGGGATCCGCAAACTGCAGACGGTTTATGAGGACGGGGAACGGACGTTCACCGCGATCATGTACAACCTGCAGCTCGACAAGAAAAAGGGAACGGGGTACTGCACGCTGATGACGTTCTATCCGACTTCGCGGAGCATCGCGTTCACGAGCTACTCGCCGTACTTCAACGATTACAATTATCTGGACAATCCGAAGTACGAAACGTTCGTTCTGGAAAACGCCTATTAAAAAAACGTCCTTCCGAATCGGGAAGGACGTTTTTCTGTTGCAGTTCTCAGGATTCTTCGGCTTTCGCCTTCGCTTCTTTCTCGGCTTCCGCCTTCGCAAGATCGTTCGTATCGATGGAATTGCGGAAAACGAAGAATCGCTGATACGGAAACTCCAGAGCCAGATTGATGAACATATTCACGAGCAGCGCGGGGATCCAGTGCCATCCGTTTATGTCTGCCAGCCAATGATCGAGCCACGCGGAGAACGGGCCGAAAAACACGTAGAACAGAATCACGAGGAACATGGCCTTCTTCACGTTCGCCGCGCTCTTGAAGGTATAGCGGCGGTTGATCGTAAAGTTCCAGATCACGGAGAGCAGAAGTGCGATCGAATAAAAGACCCAATGGATGGGGTCGTCCTTGGTCGTTTCGCCGAAAATGAGTTCGAGGATCGCCGTCGAGCCGAATTGAACCAGCCCGGCGGATGCGGCGATCAGGACGTATTTGACTGTGCGTAAGAATTCTTTTTTCATGGTTCTTCCGTTAAAAATCGATTTTCAAAATCGGGATCCAGGTAGCTGTCGGGTTCGCCTTCAAGCGGCTCTTCGCCTTTGTGATACTCGGGCGTCTGGATAAGCCTGCGCCATTCGTATTCGGACACGGGCTTTTCCGGAAGGTCTTCGCTGTATTTGCCGACCGTATGCCAAATGTGCTTGCATGCGGAGCAGCGAATGATCCGGTCGCGTCCGGAAATGCGGATCACGGACCAGTTTTGCGGATCCGGGACATGACACTGACATTTGAATTGCTGCATGGAAACTCCTTTCTATGACAAATAAGAACGGCTTGCCGGGACGATCGTGTTGCTGTATTCTTCCAGCGTCATGACGTTGCAGACGGCCGGCGTGCTGAACAGGAAGACGCGTTCATACTGATAGCTGTATGCGGCGTTTTTGGTCAGGATCAGCTGATCGCATACGTCGATCTCGAGCTTCGAACCGATTTCCGCGATCATCTTGGCCGTATCGATATCGTCGGAAGAGGGAAACAGGATGTTTGACGGATGGTTGTGCGTCAGGATCAGTTTTCTCGCTTTATGCAGCATGGCGATCTCGATCACGCGCCGCGGTTCGAAACTGACGCGCGAAAGCGTGCCGACCTGGAGCGCTTCCGTATGCAGAACGGTCATATTGGCGTCGAGACAGATGACGCGAAGCGTTTCGTATCGGTCGCCCATCCCGAGCGCAAGCGCGTACCGACAGGCCTCCTGCGGCGTCACAAGACGCGCCGCGCCGCTCGTCCGGTCGACGGACGCAAGATTCAGCCTGCGGTGAACGTCGAACAGCGTGTGAAGATACAGCGCGGTGCGGTCGCCGACGCCGTCGACGAGCATCAGCTGTTTCGGGTCCGCCTCCAGAACGGAGAGCAGGGAACCGAACGTATTCAGAAGACGGTGCGCAAGCTCGTTTACGTCCTTGCGCGGGATCACGTACGTCAAAAGCATTTCCAGCACGACGTGGTCTGCCATGCCGTCCATGCCCTGCTTCCGGTACGCCTCGCGCAGGCGTTCTCTGTGTCCGTTGTGAATCTGTTCGCTCATGCGTCCATTTTACATTCTTTGACGCGGTTCGTCAATCGTTGCCGCAAAAAAAAGAGCCCGCAGATATGCGGGCTCCGGTTTGGTTTCTTCAGATCGTTTTCAAAAGTCCGACTTCGTCGTTGAACGCTTCGATCAGCTTGTCGATCTCATCGACCTGCGCGTGCATATCGGTCCAGTAGTGCTTGTCGTACCACTGCGCGTTGAGTTCGCCGACGTCCTTGCCCTGCTGCTCGACCCAGGTGTAGTACTTGAGGTTGTGGATCCTCTTGCGGGTCTCGTAGGTAAGCTCTTCCATCGTGTCCGTGCGGATGCCGTGCAGATGCTCCGCCCAATCGGCGGCCGCCATCGCTTCCGTATATGCGCCGTTTTCCTCCTCGAGCTCACGGATGCGGCTCTGATACATTTCGGCGGAGTCGGTGCCGACGGTCGCAAGGATGTCGTGCTCGTCGAGCTCGTAGTATTTCGCCATCTTGATGCAGCACAGCAGGTTCGCGATACCGGAGATGCCGAGCAGGGAAAGCTTGTCGGCGATCTCGGCGGGAACGCCGACTACCTCCTTGAGATATCTGAGACCGACCGGATCGTTGAAGAGGCGGAGGAGCTTCTGGCTGTCCTCGTCGTCGATCGCGATGACCATATCGGTATTTTTGACGTTGTGGATCCACGGTACGTGCTTGTCGCCGATGCCTTCGATGCGATGTCCGCCGAAGCCGTTGTTCAGCAGCGTCGGGCACTGCAGCGCTTCGCCGACGGCAAGCTTGGAATCCGGGTACTGCTCTTTCAGGTAATCGCCCGCGCTCATCGTGCCGGCGGAACCGCTCGTGAAGGCCGCGCCCGCGAAGCGATCGCCTTCGCGCCGCACTTCTTCAACAACGTCATGGATCGCTCTGCCGGTCACATTGTAGTGCCAGAGCGGATTGCCCATTTCCTCGAACTGGTTGAAAATCATCATGGAAGGATCTCTGCGGAGCTCCCAGGTTTTGTCGAAGATCTCCTTGACGTTCGATTCGCAGCCCGGCGTTGCAATGACCTGACCGGCGATCTTCGAAAGCCAGTCAAAGCGTTCTTTGGACATTTCCGCAGGCAGGATCGCAACGGAATCGCAGGCGAGCAGCTTGGAGTTGAACGCGCCGCCGCGGCAGTAATTGCCGGTGGAAGGCCATACCGCGTGGTGATACGTCGGGTCGAACTGCCCGGTCACAAGACGCGGAACGAGGCATCCGAACGATGCGCCGACCTTGTGGCAGCCCGTCGGGAACCATTTGCCGGTCAGAAGCACGATCCTCGCCTTGACGCCGGTCAGGGAGGAGGGAAGCTCAATATAGTTGACGTCGCCGAACCGGCCGTCGCCGCCCTTTTCAACGGGATTGTTTCTCCAGGTGATGCGGAACAGGTTCAGCGGGTTCACGTCCCAAAGACCGACGTGCGTCAGCTTTTCCTGGATCTTCTCGGGGATCTTTGTCGGATCTTCCATCTGGGCAAAGGTCGGAATGATGATGTTTTTCTCACGTGCGCGCTCGATCGAACGGTTCAGGTTCTCACGGTTGATAGTCAGATCGATCATGTGAAAGTCTCCTTGCTGTTTTCAAATTTTTACGCCGTATGACCGCGTAATTCGTCTTATATATCATACACGATTTGCCTTCGTTTGTAAACAGAAAATACGATGGTTCCTAAAACTTTTTTATTCCGCACAAAATATTTTTTTCTTCCACTCTTGACAAAAGAATGGTACAATCGGTATGGAGGGTGATATGGTCAAAACAGGGATTTCCACCGCGAGTTTTTTCGACACGCTGATGTTGGAAGATGCGCCCGGGCTTTTCAGCCGCTGGGGCGTAAAGTATGCCGAGTATTATCTGAACAGTTACTGCGAATACGATCCCGCATTTATCGATCGGCTTGCAAAGCTTTCGGACGACGCAGGCGTACGCGTCGTCAGCATTCATCCGATGAGCCTGCAGTACGAACCGCTTCTGTTCACGCCGCATCCGCGTCAGCGGTCGGACGCCGAAAAAGCGTACGAGCTCGTTCTGAAGGCAGGGGAGCGGCTCGGCGCAGACCATTACGTCATGCACGGTCCGGTCGTTCTGAACGGCGTAGCGAAGAACCTGCAGCTCGAACGGCTTGCGCCGATCTTTGACCGCCTTTCCGACATGGCGGAGGATCACGGCCTGCATCTGACGCTCGAAAACGTCAGCTACAGCATCATGCCGACGCCCGAGATCGGACTTGCGATCCATTCCATGATGACGCGGCCTCTGTACCATACGCTGGACGTCAAGCAGTCGGTCCGCGCCGGTGTTGATCCGCTGGACTTCGTCAATGCGTTCGGCGACAGGATCATCGCCGTTCACGCGTGCGATTTCCGTCTTGCCGACGGCAAACCGCGGTATTCTCTTCCGCCGCACGGCGGATACGATTTTAAGAGCCTGACAGACGCGCTGATCCGAAAGGGATTCCAAGGAACGGTGCTTCTGGAGGTTTACAGCGACATGTTTCGGACTCATTCGGAAGTGAAGGAGGCCTACGAGGCGCTTTCACGGATGATCAATTCATAGGAGGTATATATGGAACGCAGGACGTATGAACGCGAAGCAATGCGCATCACGGTCGACTACAACAACATGATGCGGGAAACGCTCGGCGAGCGCGGGCTTTCGATCGAAGAACTCAAGGCGCTTCCTCTTGAGGCCGCCGCAGAGGGTATGAAGCGCAAACGCGGCGCAATGAAGTGGCGCGAGCTGCCGCACAATCAGGACGAGATCGTTGCACAGATCGAGAAGGTTGCGGAAACCGTCCGCGCGCGGTTCGACAATTTTGTCGTGCTCGGCATCGGCGGCAGCGCACTCGGCCCGATCGCGGTCCAGCAGGCGCTTTCACATCTCAGATACAACGACCTTCCGAAAGAAAAACGGAACGGGCCGCGTCTGTTCGTTGAGGACAACGTCGATCCCGAACGAATGAACGCGCTTCTGGACGTGATTGACGTCAAAAAGACCTGCTTCAACGTGATCACCAAATCCGGAAGCACGTCCGAAACGATGTCGCAGCTTCTGATCGTTACCGATCTTCTGCACAAAACGCTCGGAGAGGACATCTCGACGCACCTGATCGCAACGACCGATCGTGAAAAGGGCAATCTGATCAAGATCGCAAAGCGTGAGAACCTCACAACGTTCTTCGTGCCGGACGGCGTCGGCGGCCGATTCTCCGAACTTTGCCCGGTCGGTCTTCTTGCGGCGGCAGTCTGCGGCATCGATATCCGCGGCCTCCTTGCCGGAGCGGCGTACATGGATGAACTGACGCAGAACGACAACGTCTTTGAGAACCCTGCGTATCTGATGGCGGCGCTGCAGGTGGCCGCAATGAAGCGCGGCGCGAACATTCACGTTCTGATGCCCTACGCCGATTCGCTGAAGTACATCGCGGACTGGTATGCGCAGCTTTGGGCGGAATCGCTCGGCAAGCGCTTCGGCAACGACGGCGCCGAGATCTATGCGGGACAAACGCCGGTCAAATCGCTCGGCGTGACCGATCAGCATTCTCAGGTCCAGCTCTACACCGAAGGCCCGTTCGACAAGGTCGTGACGTTCCTTTCCGTCGACCGTTATCGCAGCACGATGCCGATTCCCGACGGATACCTCGACATCCCGGACGTTTCGTTCCTGTGCGGACATACACAGAACGAACTGATCGCGGCAGAGGAAGCCGCAACCGAATATGCGGTGATGAAGAGCGGCCATATGAACTATGCGATCCGCATGCCGGAGGTAAACGCGTTTACCGTCGGCGAACTCCTCTATCTGTTTGAGATCCAGACCGCGTTTGCCGGCGAACTCCTTTCGCTCAACGCGTTCGATCAGCCCGGCGTGGAGGAGGGCAAAAAGGCGACGTATGCGCTTCTCGGCAAGCCCGGTTTTGACGAGAAAAAGAAGGAGCTGGACAACGCTCCCGCGAAGCGCGAGGCATACATCGTCAGATGAAGGACAAGACCGTCAGAACCAGGGCCCCATACCGTGTCGACGTCGTTACGATCGTTTTGGTAACGGCCTTGGTTCTGTTCGGCCTGATCACGCTGCTGAACGTCCTTTCCGATCCGTTCGACGGGACGGAAACCACGCTTGCCGCCTTCGGCGACAGACTGAATTACCAGTTCTTTTCCAGGCAGATCGGAAACATTCTGATCTCTCTCGTGATCCTGATCCCGCTTGCGGTTTTTGATTACGAAAAGTACAAGCCGTTCACCAAAGCGGCGTATATCGTTTGCCTGATCCTTCTTGCCCTGCTCGTTCTCGCCGGTGAAAGCACGCGAGGCGCGCTCGGATGGTACTGGATCGGCACACGCGCGTTTCAGCCGTCCGAGATCACGAAGGTGGTGCTGATCCTCGTTCTCTCCAAGGCCGCTTCCGAAGCGTATGACCGCCGCGGACCGATCAGTTCACTCAAGGACTTTCTCAAGCTGTTTCTGTATTTTCTCATCCCGTTTCTTCTCGTTCTTCTCCAGCGCGACTTCGGTACGGCGATGGTCATGCTCATTATTTTCGGCGGCGTGCTGTTTTGCGTCCGCGTACGCTGGCGGTACGTATTCGGCGGGCTTCTTGCGCTCGGCGCCGGCGGGATCCTGAGCTGGCTTTTTCTGCTCACGCACACGCAGAAGGAACGCATCCGCGTCTTCCTCGATCCTTCGCGCGATCCGGAGGGCGAGGGACTGAACGTGCTCCATGCAAAACAGATCATTGGGAGCGGCGGCTTCTGGGGCAAAGGGTATTTTACAAAGGGAACGCTCGTTCAGAAGGGCTACGTTCCCGAATGGCACACGGATTTTATCTTTTCCGGGATCGGTGAAGGACTCGGCTTCTTCGGCGCAATGCTGCTGATCATCGTCTTTTTCCTTTTGCTGTTTCACTGGCTGCATACGGCGCTGACCGCGCGCGACACGTACGGACGCTGTCTTGTCGTCGGATGCACGATCATGATCGCAACGCACGTATTCGAGAACGTTGCAATGAATCTCGGCGCCATGCCCGTTACCGGCATTCCGCTGCCGTTTATCAGCTACGGCGGCTCCAATATTCTTGCGTCGTTTGCCTGCGTCGGCATCGCGATGAGCGTTTATGCGCGTGCGGCGGGAAGGAGACAGCTGTGACGCTTCGTCAGATGGAGCGGCGCGACCGCGCGCAGGCGGAGACGATGTGGCGCGACACGTTTGAAGAATCGCCTGCGTTCACCGCTTATTACTTTGATCGGCGGTTTCATCCCGAGTATTCCTTCGGCGCGTTCGAGGAAGAACGATTGATCGCCATGGCGCTCGGCCGTCCGACGGAGATCAACGTTGCCGGCAGGGCCGTTCCGGCGCTGCTTGTGGCGGGCGTTTCCACCGTTCCGGAATTCCGGAATAAGGGCCTGATGCATCGGCTGATGACGATGCTGACCGACCGCGCGAGGGCCGCGGGCTTCGCATGCTGTTATCTGCATCCTGTTTCGGAAACGCTGTATGCGTCGCTCGGCTTCCGGAACGGAACGGACGCGTTGATCGTCCGGTCCGATAAAACACGTACGCATGCTCCGTTCGTCCTCTCGGATCGGTTCGATGCAAACGATATCCTGTCCGTGTACTGCGAGGCGCAGCGCACGCACGACGGTATGCAGATGCGCGATGAAGAGGAGCTTTTGACTGTGTTCGCCGATTATGCGACCGACGGCGGAACCGTTCTGATCGCATATGACCGGGACCGGCCCGTCGGCTATATCTGCTTCAGCCTTGACGGCCTCGTTCACGAACTGACGGCGCTTTGCCGCTCTGCCTATGAAACGCTGCTTGACGAAGCTGCGCGCCGTGCAGGCAGAGAAATCAAGGCGATCGTTCCGATCGATTGCGGGATCCCGGGCGAAAGGGTTTTCAGCATGCAGTACCTTGTTTTCGACGATGCGTTTGATCTGCCGCTGAACAACGGATTCTGCCGGCTTGCATATTGAGTCGATTCGAATTTGAAACGCCGGCGCTTGCCGGCGTTTTTTGCATATTGTCCGTTCCGTACGCATAGGTTTCGGCAAAGGGACGGAGGAAAGCTGTATGAAAGTAATCGTCGTATCAAAACGCACGTGGATCTCGATCCTCGTCTGCGTTGCCGTGCTGCTGATCGGGCTCATCGTATACCTTTCCGCTTCAGGCGGAGACGACGCGGCCGTCGAACCGACGATGGCGCGCGTCGACTCGTACGAATTGAACGCGATCCCGGCGCTGTCAAGGTTCGTTCCGGTCTATCGCGTCGAACGCGGCGATCACGTTCTTGCCCTGACGATCGACGCGGCCTGGAGTGCGGATAAAACGAAGGCCATTCTTGACACGCTTGACCGGTACGGCATCAAGGCGACGTTCTTTCTTTGCGGCGTCTGGGTCGACGCGTATCCCGAGATGGTAAAAGAGATCGCAGCGCGCGGACATGAGATCGGGAACCATTCGCTGTCGCATCCGCATATGAACCGGCTGTCGGCGGAGGAGATCCGAAACGAGATCGTGCAGCTGGACGACAAAATTGAAGCGTTGACCGGTAAACGCACGAATCTGTTCCGTGCGCCGTTCGGCGAATATAACGATACGGTCGTGTCGACCGTGCGTGATATGGGCTATGAAATCATCCAGTGGAACGTCGACACCGTCGACTGGAAAGAGGGCAGAACGCCCGAAACGATCCTGAACGCCGTGCTGCCGAAGCTCTCGGACGGCAGCATCATCCTGTCGCACAACAACGGATGCGGGATCGAAACGTATCTGCCGAAGCTGATCGAACAGGCGCAAAGCGAAGGCTATCGCTTTGTGACGATCTCCGAGCTGCTTCCGGAGGGCGAGTGTATTGTGGACAACAACGGACTTTGCAAACCAAAGAACTGATATATACTGTATGATTGCTGCAAAAGGGCGCTACTTGCGCTCTTTTTTCATTCTCTTGCAACCTTTTGGTCATATCGTTCATCTATACTGTGTACGATCGGACAACGGTACCCGCTGCCGGCGGCGGGAACGAAAGGAGAAATCATGCTGACAATGAAAGACAAGCGGTGGTTCACACAACAGGTGCGTCCGCTGTTGGATTCGCTGTACCGGATCGCGTACACGATTCTACAGAACGACGCCGACGCACAGGACGCCGCGCAGGAAGCCATGGAACAAGCCTACGTGTCGCTGCCGGAGCTGAAGGACCGTGATAAATTCAAGCCGTGGCTGATGCGGATCCTGAAGAACGAATGCTACATGATCCTGCGGGAAAAGAAGCAGTACGTTCCGCTTGACGACATCAGGGAGCAGGGCACGGAACCGTTCGACGCGCTGGATCTCAAAGAAGCGTTTTCAAGGCTTTCACCCGAAAGCAGACTCTGCATCACGCTGTACCATATCGAAGGCTACCGAATCCCCGAAATCGCCGCATTTCTGAACGAGCCGGTCGGCACGGTCAAGAGCCGTCTCTCCCGCGCTCGAAAAGCGATGCGGCAGGACTTGACCGATCAGGAGGTATCCCATGCAAAATAAACAGTCGAATTCCGTTTACAATACGCTATTGCCGAAGGTGCCGGAAGACTACCGGTCCCGTATGGAGGACGTTCTGGCCGCGCTGCCGGTCGACAGCGCAACGCGCAGCGTCTCTTTTCCGCGGTTTGGCAAAAAGAAGCTCATTCTGTTGATTGCCGCGCTCGTTACGCTGCTTTCCGTCGGCACCGCGTTTGCGATCGGCGTTTCCAGAATGCAGGAGGTCCGCGACGTCGGCCTTGAAAAGGTCAACGCCATATCCGATTTTGTGAATGATACGGATCATCCAGATGCAACTCAGCCTGACAACACGCTCGGCAGCAGCGGAAGCGTTCCGATCGCGGTCGGCACGCGCGACGAAAACGGCAGATGGCAGCCGTGGAGCCTGCAGGAGCTGAACGAAAGCGTACAGGTCGGATCGTTTACGGTCCGTCTGGACAGCATTCATTACTACGGAAGAGCGACGAATCCCGTTGAAGTCTTGTGTTACGTGGAATCCGAAACCACCGTCTCGTATCAGCTTGCACCGTGTACGCTCTCGATCGACGGCGCAGAGCCGGTTCCGGAATCGGACGGCGATCTGCGTGCGAAGCGATCCGACGCGAACCGGTCCTCCTCCGCTTCGAACGCGAACGGACAAAGCGATCTGCTGCTGCTTTCCTTCGAAACGGAGAACAAGAATCCGTTCCGTCCGGGTGCGACATTTACGCTGTCCTCGGAGCTCAACGGACAACCCTTTACGCTGACCTACAAGCTGACAAAGGAGCGCTTTGAGAACTTTCGGCAGAACATGCTGAACGATATTGAACACTATGCGACTGAGCTGAGAAGCATTCCGGAGGACACGATCCCGCTCGACATCGTCTGCAACAGCAGCCGCATTCTGGACATTGCCGTAAAGGATCACTGGCTGTATTACACCTATGAGCCGGATAAGGCATACTGGGAAGGCCGCGAAACCGGCAAGGATCCCTTGCCTTACGGTTCGTTCGACGGCGGCGGGCTCTACACGGTCGTCGACGGTATGTACTGCCCGGACGAGTTCATCAGCAGCAAGCGGACCGGCGAGGATATGCGGGACTTTATCGAGCTTGCCCGCGTCTATCTGCCCTACGGCAAAACGCTGCCCGCTGTTTCGCTTGTTTCGATCTCCGGCGCGAGCTTTCGGATCGAGTGGGCCACCGGCAAGGTGACGTTGCCGAAGGACGAAACGGAATGGCTTGCATGGCGGCAGGAGTGTGAAGCAAACTTCAACTATTATGCGGATTATGATGCAAACTATGTCGCAAAGCCCAATGCACAGGCAGACACGTTTACCGTCACCGATCTGATGTACAACAATCGTATGGGGCTGAAGGGCATGATCGGTCTGGTTCTGGAAACCGAAACGCCCGTCAAGAAGCCGCATAACGGCAAGGACAATCAGCCGGTCGTCACGATCAACGGGACGACGCTTGAAGGAATGACCGTTGAGTACGGGCTTACCGACCGCTATGAAGGCGGCTCGGAAAACGGCGGCAAACGCGTGGGCTTTCTGCTGTACGGTCCGGCCTACCGAACGCTTCCCGATTCGTTCGAGGTGACGATCGCATGGAACGGCAGTTCAACGACGTTTACCATGCACAAATCCGATCTGATCCGTATGTACGTCGGCGATTCCGGTCCGGAGATGTTTCACAACGATTATGCCGCAGCGCTGGGATTATAAAACAGGCGCAAATACAAAAGGCACTTGCTTTCGCAGGTGCCTTTTGCATGGCGCGGAAAGTGGGATTTGAACCCACGCACGGCTTCAGACCGTCTACTCCCTTAGCAGGGGAGCCCCTTATAGCCACTTGGGTATTTCCGCGTGCTATATCGAGAAAATGGCGGAGATGGTAGGATTTGAACCCACGGACGCTTTCACGTCAACGGTTTTCAAGACCGCCTCCTTAA
>JAEEGL015741424.1_pt1 | contig 30994 bp, 28 predicted proteins | sample 9134231 | NCBI WGS metagenome assembly JAEEGL01 (sample SAMN16246548, study PRJNA631951) | gut metagenome | biome: gut microbiome; feature: rumen; material: fiber-attached | host: Bos | place: Iran: Karaj | collected 2018-10
CATGCAGAACAACACGTTGACCAACATCAACATCAACAAGAATCTGCAGAACAAGTTAAGTCATCAGATGTCTACCCAGAAGCTTCTGACCAGACCCAGTGATGACCCCGTGGTAGCCATCCGCTCCCTGCGTCTTCGTACCAACGTAACGGAAGTGGTTCAGTATTATAAGAAAAATGCTCCCGATGCGGAAAGCTGGCTGACCGTAACCCAGGATGCCTTAAATACTACGCTGGACGTTATGACCAACATGCGCTCCGAATTTACCACCGGATCCAACGGTGATCTGACCAGCAAGGACCGTGCCATCATCATGGACAGCTTAAAAGCTCTCAGGGATGAAGTCTATGCAACCGGTAACGTGGATTATGCAGGCCGTTACATCTTTACCGGCTATCGTACCGGCGAGACGCTTACTTATACCGAAGAGACTACGCAGCAGTATTCCATCACCGAGCAGATCTCCAGCGCGTCCTTAGATACCATTACCCATGTAAACAGCGGTAATCTGGCAGACATCACCGCCGGTAATGTTTCTTCCAATACCATGACAGAGCTCCAGGTAACCTCCGGGCAGCTCTATCGCCTGCAGCTTTCCTATAAGGACTGTGATGGAACAGCACCTGTGATCAGCTACAACCCGGTACAGCAGGATGACGGTACCGTAACCTGGGATACCATGCAGACCGCATCTGTGAATTCCTTTGATCAGGTCAGCTGGAGCGTACCCCGTGTGGATGACAACGGGAATCCTGTAACCGACGATGGCGGCGTACAGATCATTGATAACTACACCGGAACCGCATACGATTTTATGCTGGCAGCAAAGGACGGAAGCATCACTTCCTTTACCGATGCAGAGGGCAACGAACATACCGATCTGGACGGCATCTTTTTAAAGGATACCGGTGAGATCCTTCTTACGAAGAATGCATATACCACCTTATCCTCCACCAAGGATGATCCCGCAACCCTGGTTAACGAAGGAGAGATCCGGGTAACCTATGAAAAGAGTTCCTGGGCAGAAAACGATCTTCGCCCTGAACACTATTTTGCCTGCACCACCGATTCAAACGATCCCGACAAGGCGGTTGCCTACAACCAGAGCTACCTGGAAACCGGCAACATGGAGCGTCAGGTGATCGCATATGACGTAGGTTACAATCAGGTGATCCGCGTGAATACCACCGCAGACGAAGGCTTTGATCCCGAAGTGGTCCGTGTGGTGGACGATGTGATCCAGGCCCTGGAGCAGGTGGATTCCATGGAAAATTCCATTAGTATCATTAAGAATGCTATGGAAAATACCACGGATGAAACCGAAAAAGAGAAATTGCAGACTACTCTGGATGCAGCCGAAAAGGCCATGACGTATCTGAACGATAAGCTGCAGAGCCTGTTTGAAAGCGGCATTACCAAGATGCAGGGCTTTATCGATGCGGAGAGTATCCAGATCACGGAAGTAGGTACCAGATTATCCAGACTGACTCTGGTTTCCTCCCGTCTTTCCACACAGAAGACCACTTTCGAGACTCTGCAGAGTGCCAACGAAGATGCAGACATTACCGAGGTAGCGATTCAGCTTTCCAGCGCCAACCTGACTTATACCGCTGCTCTTCAGGCAACGGCCAAGATTGCGCAGACAACTTTGCTGAATTACTTATAATTTTTTGACACTTATCCGGTGTCATGCTAATCTAAAACTAGAGTTTTTCACCAAATCGAACAAGAAAGAGAGCAATCCGGAGGATTGCAGAAACGGAGAGAAACACAATGGAAATTAATACCAGAATCTTTGGAACTATCGGCGTAGATGAGGACAGGATCATTCATTTTGAAAACGGCATCATCGGTTTTCCGGATATGAAGGATTTTACTCTGATCCATGATGCAGAGAATGAGGCACAGGTGAAGATCCATTGGTTACAGTCCATTCAGGAGCCGGATTTTGCCATGCCGGTGATCAATCCACTGATCGTTCAGGCAGAATATAATCCCAGCGTAGAAGATGAACTCTTAAAGCCCATCGGTGAACTGACCGCAGACAATCTGCTGGTTCTGGTAACCCTTACGGTTCCTCAAAAGATCGAGGACATGAGCGTGAACCTTCAGGCTCCTCTGGTGATCAATTCCGAGAATCGCAAGGCGGTACAGGTGATCGTAGAAGATCCGAAGTATCCTGTTAAATTTCCCATTTATAAGATCTTAGAAGCCGCAAAGGAGGGACGTGCCTGATGCTGGCGTTATCGAGAAAGAAAGGCGAGTCCATCGTCGTTAACAACAATGTGGAGATCACCATCCTGGAGGTCAAGGGCGATCAGGTGAAGATCGGAATTACCGCTCCCCGGGAAGTGAGCATCTACCGTAAGGAAGTATACATGCAGATCCAGGAATCCAACCAGGAATCCGCCAATATCTCTGCAGATGCTTTAAAAGGATTATTTCAATAGACAGCGATGATTTTGCTCTGGTTTGTAAAAATCAGGGCAAAATTTTTCTGCATGTAAATATTTTTTTGTTCCGTTCTAAAGTTTTATCTGTTTGCTCCGATATATTAAGTAGAAAATGTTATGTATCACTATGAGGTGGTACATTCGATGTAACGTATTGTTTGACCATCACATGGAGGTGATAAAGATGGCAGGAATTGACACAATTGGAACGGTGGTATCTTTCCAGGCAACAGCAGCAGGAAATGCCCTGAAGCAACAAGTTCGTAATGTTCAATCTGCAGAGCCAGGCAAGGAAGCTAAGGCAGAAGAAACAGTATCTGCCACGGAAACTGCTCCGGTAAAGGAGAGCGCAGAAGCGTCCGAAGAAAAGTCTGCTGCAGAATATGCAGATCAGCAGAATCAGCAGGCCCAGCAGGCACAGCAGTCTGCTCAGGCAACACAGGAACAGATCAAGAAGGCGGTTGAACAGTTTAACAAGCACTTCGGCAATTCGGAAGCTGTGTTTGGTATCCATGATGACACCAACAGAGTAACCATTAAGATCGTAGATAAACAGACGAAGGAAGTCATCAAGGAGCTCCCTCCCGAGAAGACTCTGGATATGATCGCAAGAGTATGGGAGATGGCCGGCATCCTTGTTGATGAGAAACGTTAGAAAAGAGGTAACCTATGGCGATTCGTGTAACAGGATTAAATTCCGGATTAGATACCGAGTCCATCATCAATCAGCTGGCCAGTGCCAGATCCTATAAGGTACAGTCTGTTAAGAATGAGCAGACCAAGCTTAGCTGGAAGATCGATATCTGGAAATCTCTGAATACGGAGATCTATGATCTGTATAAGAAACTGGGCAACTTACGTCTGGAAGGCACTTATGCCAAGAAGACCACTTCTGTCAGCAATGAAAGTGCTGTCAGTGTGCTTACCGGCGACGGTGCTGTAAACGGAACCCAGTACATGACCGTAGATTCCCTGGCACAGTCCGGGTATCTGACAGGTACCAAGATCACCGCAAATTCCACGGATGCAGACGGCAACGCTACTACCGCTGCGCCTTCTGCCAGTACAAAGCTTTCGGCGCTGACCGGTATGGAGAATATATCGGACAGCGATCTGGGTGGAAGCGGTATCTCCATCAAGGTAGGAGACGAGACCGTTAATCTGGACCTGACCAGTGATTCCACCATCAGTGATGTGATCACCCAGCTTAAGAACGCCGGGTTAAATGCGTCCTTTGACAGCAATAACCAGCGTATCTTTATCAGCAGCAAATCCTCCGGTACCGACAGCGAATTCAGCATTACCGCAGAATCCGGCAGCAGCGGAGAACAGCTCCTTAAGAGCCTGGGTATCTATTATACCGAAGACGGTGAGCTGGAGAATGCTACCGACACCCGTCCCGACGGCTATAGCTATGCCACCAAGATCAAGGCAAAGGATGCGTCGATTACCTTAAACGGTGAGACGTTTACCTCTTCGACCAATACCTTCCAGATCAACGGATTAACTTATACCGTTAAGGCGAAGACATCGGAGCCCATCACCATCACGACCAGTCAGGATACTTCCGGAATCTATGATATGATCAAAGATTTCCTGAAGGATTACAATGCACTGATCAACAAGATGGATAAGCTCTATAATGCTGACGACGCCAAGGATTATGATCCCTTAAGCGACGAAGAAAAAGCAGAGATGAGCGATACCGAGATCGAAAAATGGGAGACCAAGATCAAGGATTCCCTGCTCCGCAGAGATACTACCTTAAGCAAGGTTTCTCAGGCGCTTAAGAATATGATGGCAGGCGGCGTTGAGGTAACCGGCTCTGACGGCGTAACCAGCACCAAATACTTATCCAGTTTCGGTATCCATACCTTAAGTTATTTCCTGTCTGCCGAAAATGAGAAGTATGCTTATCACATTGACGGAGATTCGGATGATTCCGATACCTCTGCCAATACCGATAAATTAAAAACAGCCATTGCCAATGATCCGGAAGCAACCATCAGTTTCTTCTCGCAGTTGTCCAAGAACCTGTACGACAAGCTGGGGGATCTGATGTCCAGCACCGAATACAGTTCTGCATATACCGTTTATGACAACAAGCAGATGCAGACACAGCTTACCAAGTATGATACCGAGATCGAGAAGGAAGAAGACCGCCTGAACGATTATCTGGATCGCTGGTATGATAAGTTCGCACAGATGGAAACCGCTCTGGCGAAACTGAATTCCGTACAGAGCTCTGTAAGCAGCTTCTTCGGATACAGCTCATAATCTAAGTATGAAAAGAGGACGTTGATATGATGACACAAAATCAATACCAACAGTATAATACCAGCCGTATCATGACGGCATCTCCTGCGGAGCTGACCCTGATGCTCTACGAAGGCGCCATTAAGTTCTGTAACATCGCAGTGATCGCCATTGAGCATAAGGATATGGAAAAGGCCCATGTAAACATCGTAAAGGCCCAGAACATCATCGAAGAGTTCCGTTCCACGTTAGACAGAAGCTATCCCGTATCCGAGGATTTTGACCGGGTATATGTATACCTGCTGGATCGTCTGTTTACCGCAAACGTAGAAAAGAATACCGAGATCCTGGAAGAGGTTCTGGTACATCTGCGCAGCATGCGGGATACCTGGAAACAGGTCATGGAAGAGAACAAGGTAAAGAAACACGCCTGAGGAGATAAAAATGGTCGAGTCGGAAATACGGAATTATCTGCACATACTAACTGACAGCTTAAGGAAAAAGGAGGAGATCCTCATCGCCATAGAAGCCGCCAGCAAACATCAGGCGGAGGTGATCAGCGCGGAAGTCTTTGATATGGAACAGCTGGATGAGACCTTTGAAGAAAAGACAAGGCTCATTGAGGCGCTGGGAGAGATCGATGACGGATTCGAAGCTGTGTATGAGCGGATCCGGGGAGAACTGGAGGAAAAGAAGGACCTCTTTAAGAGTGAGATCCTCGCCATGCAGGAGCTGATCCGCAGAGTAACGGATATCAGCGTATCCATTCAGGCCCAGGAAATGCGTAATCGGGCCGGGATTGATTCCAAGGTGGCTGCCAGGAGACAGGAGCTTAACCAGAAAAGAAGCACCAATCATGCAGCCCAGGCATATTTCCAGAACATGTCCAAGACCGGTGCCGTATTACCCCAGTTCATGGACAAAAAGAATTAATCAGGTGAAAAAGAAAAAGCAAGCAGATCAGTTCTGCTTGCTTTGTTTTTTTACAAGATCCAGATAAAACTCTGCCAGAGAGCAGTTTAAGTAGGGGGCGATCCATAAAAAGCCAAGCCCCAGGGTACAAAGCCCGATAAGCGCAATGGGGATAAAGCTTAAGATCAGACGAAACAGCCGCCATTTGTTGCCTTTCATCAGCTTTCGGCTGAGAAGAAAGGCTTCTTTTGTGCCATAGCGCGGGAAATCCAGCAGGATGTAATAGACCTGGGAAAATACCAGACTAAAGTAAAGGACCGGGATACCGATCACTACTAATACCGCGCAGGATAATACCAGATAGAAGGTGGTCGGGGAAGTGCGGTATAAGTTCAGCACGATCTCCGAAGGAATGGAAAACAGGCTTCCAAGGAGTGCCAGGATCAGCGCTGACTGGGCGATGGCCGCATTCTGTTCTCCCTGTTGCTTAAAGCCTGCAAACAGATCCGCCACACTGGTAGGCTTACCGGAAGCGACGCTTAAGTACTGAAGGGCTTCGCCATAGGCCAGGATCCCCGCAAGGACATTGACCAGGATGTAGACCAGATAGTAGATCACGATTCCGGTTACGCTGGACATATCCGACAGGGATGAGATCACGCGGACCAGGATCCAGATCAGAAGCTGTGCTAAAATAACAGATGTTACTAAAGGCCCGTAATTGCCAAATAAGTGCTCTTTCGCAAAGGCCTTCAGATCTCTTACGGAAAGATTGGTCTTCATAGGCTACCTCCGTAAGTACTCTGCAGGAATTCTTCGATGGGCATGCCGTAGCGCTGTTCAAACATCTCATGGAACATCTGATTATAGGTCGGATTGGTACGGATGAGATAGATGGCGATGCCATAGATCGCAAGGTGTAAAAGGATCGCCAGTGCGCCGCAGATGATGGCGCCTTTGGCACCGTCCCTATAGTGACGGTTGATGCCCTTGCTCAGTATGCCGAAGATCATGGCCATACCGCCAAACACCAAAGGAAGGATGGGCTGAAGGGAAATGGCGGTAAGGATACCGATAACCCCCAGGATCCGTGCCATCCTGGCAAAGCGGAAATGACTGTCATAGTTGGTATAGACGTCGTGATCGTAGAGATCCATGGAAACTCCTCTTTCTAAATCAATACAGACATTGTACCATTGCCTTTCCTTCCGCGTAAAGTGTATACTGAATAGGAGTAGAAAGTCCCGTTCTTTCTGAGAGAACGGGATTTTTTAAGGATTTATCAAAGGAGTAAAACAGTACCTATGAACATTAACCAGGTGATCGCGAAGGAGCTGTCCATCAAACCTTCTCAGGTGGAAGCTACCGTCAAACTCATCGATGAAGGCAATACCATTCCCTTTATCGCCAGATACCGCAAGGAGGTGACCGGTTCTTTAAATGATGAGGTCCTCCGTAATCTCTATGAACGGCTGAATTATTTAAGAGGTCTGGAGGAGCGCAGAGAAGCAATCCTTGGCAGTATCGAAGAACAGGGAGCACTGACGGAAGAATTAAAGGTAAAGATCCTCGCTGCAGAGACCATGGTAGCGCTGGAGGATCTGTACCGTCCCTATAAACCCAAGCGTAAGACCCGTGCATCCGTAGCCAAGGAAAAAGGGCTGGAGCCTCTGGCGACCCTGATCCTGTTACAGAATACCACAAGAGATCTGCTGGAGGATGCGGCAGATTATATCAGTGAAGAAAAGGACGTAAAAACGGCAGAAGAAGCCCTGCAGGGAGCAAAGGATATCCTGGCAGAGCAGATCTCCGATGAAGCCGACTACCGTACCTGGATCCGTGAAAAGACCATGAAGGACGGTACCTTGTCCTCCGAAGCCAAGGATCCGGAAACTGAGAGTGTCTATGAGATGTACTATTCCTATGTGGAGCCTCTTAAGAAGGTTGCCGGCCACCGGGTGCTTGCCTTAAACCGCGGCGAAAAGGAAAAGATCCTGACCGTCAAGGTGAATGCGCCCCAGGAAGACATCCTGTCCTATTTACAGCGCCAGGTGATCCGAAATGACAATCCCTACACCACACCGGTGTTAAAAGATGTCGTAGAAGACAGCTATGAGCGTCTTATCGCACCTGCCATCGAGCGGGAGATCAGAAGCGCCCTTACTGAGCAGGCAGAAGACGGAGCCATTACCGTATTCGGCAAGAACTTGGAGCAGCTCCTCATGGCACCGCCTATTGCAGGGCAGGTGGTCCTTGGATGGGACCCGGCTTTCCGTACCGGCTGCAAGATTGCTGTGGTAGATCCTACCGGAAAGGTTCTTGACACGACTGTCATTTATCCCACTCCGCCTCAGAATAAGGTGACGGAAGCCAAGGCGGAGATCAAGAAACTGATCAAAAAAGATAAGGTGACATTAATATCACTGGGAAACGGTACCGCTTCCCGAGAATCCGAGCAGGTGATCGTATCCCTGCTTAAGGAGATCGATGAACCGGTACAGTATGTCATCGTCAACGAAGCCGGTGCTTCGGTGTATTCCGCCAGCAAGCTGGCAACGGAAGAGTTTCCTAACTTTGACGTGGGACAGCGAAGTGCTACTTCTATGGCCCGAAGACTGCAGGATCCCCTGTCGGAACTGGTAAAGATCGATCCCAAGTCCATCGGTGTCGGTCAGTATCAGCACGATATGGATCAGAAGAAGTTATCGGAAGCTTTGGACGGCGTAGTGGAAGACTGTGTAAATAAGGTGGGTGTGGACTTAAATACCGCATCGGCATCCCTTCTTTCCTATGTATCCGGTATCACGAAGACAACTGCAAAGAACATTGTGGATTACAGAGAGCATAACGGCAGCTTTAAAGAACGTAAGGAGCTTCTTAAGGTAGCCAAGCTTGGCCCCAAAGCCTATGAGCAGTGCGCAGGCTTTTTGCGGATCAAAGGCGGTAAGAATCCCCTGGATGCCACCGGTGTTCATCCTGAGTCCTATGATGCGGCAACGGCGCTGCTTAAGATGTTAAAGATCTCTTCCGATGACTTAAAGGGCGGCATACCCCTTGTATCCAAAATGGTGAAGGATAAGAAGAAAACCGCAGAAGAGATCGGCATCGGCGAACCTACCCTGCTGGATATCCTGAAGGAACTGGAAAAACCGGGACGTGATCCCAGAGAGGATATGCCCAAGCCCATCCTTCGAAGCGATGTATTGGAGATGAAGGACTTAAAACCCGGCATGGTATTAAAGGGAACGGTCCGCAACGTCATCGACTTTGGCGTCTTTGTGGATATCGGCGTTCATCAGGACGGTCTGGTACACATCTCCCAGATCACTAACCGCTATATCAAGCATCCTCTGGAAGCTGTCAGCGTGGGAGACATCGTGGATGTTGCGGTCCTTGCAGTGGATGAACAGAAGAAGCGTATTTCCCTGACCATGAAGAATGTCAGCAAGGATAATCCGCAGTAAGAATATCGTTATCCACATGCCGTATATATATATGCCGTATGAATACACCATAAGCATATGACATATATGTCATATGCGCGAAAAAGCGCATACATTTGCGGCCTTTTGAGCATTATTTATAAAGTTAAATCATAAATTAACTATCGTTTCGGCTGCTTTTTTTGCAGGAAGCAGCACTTACAGGAGGGTATACATGAAGATCACCGTAGATCAGGTGGGATATTTACCGGAAGCAGCCAAGATCGCTGTGGCAGACGGAGAAGGGAACTTCTATCTGGAAAATGAACTGACAGGCAAAAAAGTAGATATTCCCATCAGTATATCTGCCATGGGCGAGGACCCTACTGCCGGCGAAAAGGTCTGGCAGTTGGATTTTTCTTCCCTGAAAGAGCCGGGATGTTATCTGATCCGGGATGAGCAGGGCAATCGTTCCCATACCTTTAAGGTAGAGCCTCATCTGTATAAGACGGTTAAGAATGCGCTTTTAAAGGCTTTCTATTTTCAGAGATGCGGCATGGAACTGGAAGAAAAGTACGCTTCCGTATATACCCATCCCGCCTGTCATGAAGGCACTTCCGTATTGCTGGAAGATCAAAACGTGACCCTGGATATTCAGGGTGGATGGCACGATGCCGGAGACTTCGGACGTTATGTCAGTGCCGGCGCCGTTGCGGTAGCCCATCTTCTCTATGCCTATGAGCTCTTTCCGGAAGCCTTTGAGGAAACCGTTAATATTCCGGAATCCGGAAACGGTATTCCCGATATCCTGAACGAGTGCCGCTATGAGCTGGAGTGGATGCTCCAGATGCAGCGGGGAGACGGTGGCTTGTATCACAAGCAGACCACCTTCTGTCATGCACCGTTTATCATGCCCCAGGAGGATCAGGAGCAGTTGTATATCTTCCCGGTATCCTCTATGGCTACCGGCGATTTTGCAGCATTAATGTGTCTGGCATCCAGAGTATACAAGGAGTTTGATCCCTCCTTTGCCAGAGACTGTTTCCATGCGGCCGTGGAAGCCGGTATGTGGCTGTTGGAAAATCCGGATAATACCGATTTTAAGAACCCGGAAGGTTCCAATACCGGTGAATACAATGATGAGGATGATACGGACGAGCGGATGTGGGCCTTTGCTGAGCTGTTGCGAACCGATCTGGAAGTGCGTAATAACGGGGATCATTCTCTGATGGCAGGAGTTCGTAATAACCTGTCCCGTCAGGCCAGATATAAGAAGGCTCTTAAGGATGCGGTCGACACCTATATCGCCATGGATGTAAAGCGCATGGCGGAAGGTGAGATCGTTGACGGCTTCGGATGGACGGATTGTTCCCTGTTTGCCGTCACAGCGGTTTTGTTTGACCGTGCCATGACGGTGGATGTACAGATCCGGAATACCCTGCGGGAGCTCCTTTATAAAAAAGCCGATGCCCTTGTTAAGATGCAGCAGGAGGCAGGCTACAAGGTTGCCATGTCCATGATCGATTACTGCTGGGGCAGCAACATGGTGGTCAATAACCGTGCAGGTCTCTTTATCCTCGCAGCCCTTTCCCTTCAGGAAGAACTGGAGATGGATGAAAAGGGTGTCAGCCTGGATCCTACCGGTCTGGTAAAGGTAGTTGAGTACGGTGTGATCCGTAAGGACGAAACGCCTTCCCTGAGCGAAGAAGAAAAGGAAAGGATGCGGGAAAAGATCGCTACCTACGAAGCCTGCGCCAGAGAACAGGCCCATTATATCCTGGGAAGAAATGCAAATAACATTAGTTATGTTACGAGATTCGGAGAAAATGCCTTCTGTCATCCCCACAACCGTCCCAGTTCCTGTGACGGAATCGAGGCTGCCATTCCCGGACAGGTCAGCGGCGGTCCCTGCTATCCTCCTAAGGACGAAGCGGCATGCCGTCAGATTCCGGAGGGCACTGCACCACAGAAGTGCTATGTAGACGATGAGAACAGTTACTCCACCAATGAGATCGCCATCTACTGGAACTCCTCGGCGCTGTTTGCTTTTGCCTATCTGGATCTGTGAGATCCGCTGAAGTTAAATCCTGAATTGATTTAATATAATGTATTAAAAAGCCCGTATTTTTCCGGGCTTTTTCTTTTTGAACGCCTACTCTGAGAAAATTTATTCCAAAAAGGGGCTTGCATTTCTTCTGGGAGCATAGTACTATGTGACTTGCTTGCGGACCGATCCGGTCTGCAGATCTTTCACGTTCTGTGAAAGGTCGATTCCAAATTATTTTTCAAACCGAATAAAGGAGAATGCTATGCAAAAAAGCAGGAAATCATTTCTTGTTGCAGCGTTTATTCTGGCTGGTCTTGCCCTTGTGGGAAGTGTCTTTACGTTTGCTTTTCTTAAGGTGCGCAGGCAGAAGGATCTGCAGCAGGAGATCGCGGTGGAGATCCGCAGAGAAATGGAACCCTATACACAGTTAGAGGAGTATACTACAGAGACCATTGTGCTGACCCAGGAGGATGTACAGCATCTGGCCCAGGCGGTATTGCCCCTTATCACCATGGAGATCACCGATGATACCACAGGAGCTACCCGTAAGTGGACAGAGGAAAAGATCGCTGCCCTGGAGGATGAGATCGCAAGCGGTGTTGCCGGGGTGATCACCGGAAACCTTGTCTATGACCGGAATGATCCCGGCAAGGTATCCTATGCGGAAAAACTTCAGGGAGCACTTACGAAGAATATCACTATGATCGTGGAAAACGTGCTGCTAAGTCACCTGCCGGAAGGACAGGAGGAATCTCTGGATTATCTGCTCCTTAGCGATGCGCTGGAACAGAACCGGATAAGCTTTACCGCTGAGCAGGAAAACAGCTTAAAGGAGATCCAAAAGCTCAGGGAAAACCTGAACCTCCTGGAGCAGAATCTTAAGAATGTGGATGAAGACAGCGCTTCCCTGGAGGAAGTGGGAGATCTGACCAAACAGTACACCTATCTTTCCGAGCAATATACCACGCTGGTAAATGAATATGCGGTCTATAAAAATCAGGCGCTGGTAAAAGAAGATCAGCAAAAGGAAGAGATCAAACAGACCGGAAAACAGCTGGAAGAGGTGATGGATCAGCTGGAAAAGTCCCTTCAGACCCTGCAGCGGGCAACGGATAAGAAACTGGAAGAACTGGGGGAGGACGTTACAGACATCCGGGAATATATCGAAGATCTGCGCCTTGACCTGGATCAGACCGGTGAAACCCTGTCACAGACTATGAACAGCCTGGCGCAAACAGATGAAAGGCTATCGTTAACAACAGAAAATCTCGGGAAACTGCAGGAAGCTGTGGAGCAAAATTACCTGAACAGACAGCAGTTATCGGAAACCTATTATTCCAGAGAAGAGGTAGATTCACAGTTTCTGTCCAGAGAAGAAGCCGGTGCGCAGTTATACACCAAAGAGGAAGTGGATGCCATGTTCGGAGCCACCTATGATCCCGAGGGGATCTATGTTACCGGGGATATCATCCTCCGGGAGGGAAAAATGTATGAGTGTCTGGTGGATATGGAAGGACCGGAAGAGTGGAATCCGGAGCATTGGCAGATTGTAACCATGACGGAGCTCTTAAGCTCCGGGGCAGGAAGTGAGAGCTACCGGGAGATGATCCTGGTGGCTCTTTCCGCAAGCGGACTGGGGCTTAATGAGGATTCGGACTGGGATGAGATCGCTGCGGCCTTAACCCGCTGGTTTCCCTCGAAATATGATCTATTATCCGGCGGAGGATGGATCACCACCGCTTCTACCAGAGGGTGCTTTGGCACCAGTGTTACGAATCCTACCACCTATAATCACCGGCTGGAAGCGATGCTGGCCGGAAACGGAGATGATTTCCCTTACATCGTGGGAGGAAGCAAACGTACCATCTACGACCGAAAGATCGGGTTTGGCGGTTTCTCTAATCTGCGGTTAAAAGGATACTTTAACGTCAATGATAATAACCTGAGTCATCCCGAGGTATTAACCTTTTCCATCTTTGAGCGCCCTGATCTGTCCAGTCCCGCTTTAGCCGGGCTTACCGGATATACCTTAAACGGTGGTGTTGCTACACAGAGAGGAGTAACCTTTGATTGCAACATTAACCTCACCAATATCACGGCCCAGGGATATATCGGTTTTACTCAGGATGTCTTTTCCTACGGAGCCTACACCAACAGCACCGTGGTGATCACGGAAATGTATCTGGAATAAGGGATTCTCAGAGTAACTGTCCCCTTACCATCACCTTATCTAATGTCAGATCTTCCCGCAGCAGTACCAGGCTGGCAATCTTGCCGGGGGTGATGCTGCCGTATAAGTCATAAATGCCGATCTCTTTTGCGGGAGTGACTGCAGCACAGTAAATGGCATCATCCAGAGAGATCACATGATTCTTTACAAGGACGCGGACACAGTCCATCTGATTCGTCACGCTTCCTGCAAGCGTTCCGTCTTCCAGGGTGGCATATGCCCCCTTCTTGATCACCTTCTGACCACCCAGTTCCGAGATGCCGTCCGGCAGACCGGTAGCCCGCATGCTGTCGGAAATGATGATCATCCGTTCTTTTCCAAACATCTGAAAAGTACTTTTCATAACCGCAGGATGAATATGGATTCCGTCGCAGATCATCTCCGGATGGACCTTTTCACTTACCGCAGCAGCGCCTACGACGCCGGGAGCACGGTGAGTAAAGGGAGGCATGGCGTTATACAGATGGGTGATGTGGCTGACACCGGCTTCGATGGCTTTCATGCTGGTCTCATAATCCGCTGTGGTATGGGCAATGGATAAAACCACCTGATCTTTGTAGGCTGCGCGGCTTTTTTGGATAAATTCCAGTGCGCCGGGCTCTTCTACTGCCAGGTCCACGATCTTAAACAGGTTTCCGGAAGCCTTCTGCAGATTGTCAAACAGTTCCATGTCTGCAGGACGGATATAGGCTTCGTTTTGAGCACCTTTTTTGGCTTTGGAGATAAAGGGACCTTCCATATTGATGCCAACCAGTGCGGCTTCACCGGCATGGGCTTCTTCCGGCTCTTTTCTGTATGCTGCAGCGGCTTCGGCAATCCGGATCAGCTGCCTCTCGCCGATGGTCATGGTAGCAGGGCAGATCTGGGTGACGCCGATGCCGGCTTCATAGGTTGCCATACCATGGATCGCATCTGTGGTTCCGTCGCAGAAATCAAAGCTGTTACATCCGTGAAAATGAATATCGGTAAGACCGGGGATCAGGTATCCTCCCTGTGCATCAATCCGGGTTCCTTCTCCCTGCAGGGGCGCATTGCTCACCTGCGTGATCCGGTCATTTTCCACGAGAACGGAGCCTTTTTGGAACATGCCGTCCTCTCTGTATACATTGGCATTTTCAATGATAGTCTTCATAGAGATCCCCCTGTAATTTCGCGCATTTGCGTATGGATCCGGCAAATAAACAGCATAAGTTATTTAACGTCGATCAAGGAAAAAGCATCCGCATCTCCTACGATAGTAACATCGGGATGGAGCTGCAAGATGGAAGCGGGAACGTTTGGCGTAACCGGCCCGAAGAAGGCTTCCTTTACGATGGCAGCTTTATCCTTACCGCTTACGACTACCAGTATCTTCTTTGCGGACATGATGGTCTGGATCCCCATGGTCAGTGCCTGACGGGGAACATCCTCTTTTTTCTCGAAGAGTCTGGAGTTGGCCTGGATGGTGCTTTCGGTTAAGGCGACCAGATGGGTGCCCTTGGGAAATTCCGCTGCAGGCTCGTTAAAACCGATGTGGCCGTTATGACCAAGACCAAGGAGCTGTAAGTCTACACCGCCCAGATCGCGGATCACCTGATCGTAGCGGGCACATTCTGCTACCGGATCCTTGGCGGAACCATCCGGCAGATTGGTCTGCTCCTTTTTGATATTAACGCGGCCGAACAGATGCTGATGCATAAAGAAATGATAACTCTGATCATGATCGGCGTTAAGGCCAACATATTCGTCCAGATTGACGGTATGTATATGGGAAAAATCCACGTCGCCGCTTTCGTATAAACGGACCAGCTCATCATAGGTTCCGATGGGAGTAGAGCCGGTAGCCAGTCCCAGAACGCTATCCTGTTTTAAAACCACCTGAGCAGCAATGATGCTGGCAGCCTTTTTGGACATGGCAGTGTAATCCTCTGTATAACAAAATCTCATGGTAAAAGATCCCCTTTCAACGGTTTTCGTTTTCTTACCCACATACTAAGGGATTTGCCTGTGGAATGATATAGACAGAGCCAAAACAGAATGTACTTTCAGACTGCAGGGAATGGGTCTGTAACTACTTTCAAAGGGTGGCGTGCGGTGTGTGCTTTTGCTAAAATATTACCCAGGGGGAATTATCATGAATGCAAATGATGAACTGAAAATGACCTATACCGGTATCGTATCCATTGAGGGCAAACCGGGCATGGTCGTTTCCTTTGAACGGGGCAGCGATATGGCAGAGGGGACACTTCCTGCAGGAGAGATTGTCCGCAGTCAGGGCTTTTCCGGGGAAGAGCTGGAGGCATTAAAAGCTTATCTTCTGGATCATAAGCGGGAACTGATGGAAAAAGCCAAGCAGATGTCAAATTTCCGCCACCTGTTCGAAGATAAAAACAAGTAGGGGTAGAAGTATGCAACAGAAGGTATCACAGATCTTAGAAAACGTTAAAAAAGTCATTATCGGAAAGGACGATGTCATCGAGCTGGCACTGACGGCGCTGGTGGCAGGGGGACATGTGCTGTTAGAGGATCTTCCCGGCAGCGGCAAGACCATGCTGGTAAAGAGTATGGCCCGTTCCCTGGATGCTTCCTTTTCCCGTATCCAGATGACGCCGGACCTGTTACCCAGTGATATTACAGGCCTGTCCATCTACGACCGGAAAAACGATGACTTCGTATTCCATCCCGGTCCCGTATTTACCAATCTTTTATTAGCCGATGAGATCAACCGCGCCACGCCCAGAACCCAGGCGGCGCTTTTGGAGTGTATGGAAGAAAAGCAGGTGACCACAGATGGCGTAACCCGTCTTCTGGAAGAGCCGTTCATGGTCTTTGCGACCCAGAATCCTGTGGAAAGTGCCGGAACCTATCCTCTTCCGGAAGCCCAGATGGACCGCTTTTTGATGAAACTGTCTATGGGAAAGACCGGAAAAGAAGAAGAACTTATGATCCTGGAACGGTATCGTACCAATACGCCCTTAGAGGAGCTTACTGCCGTGGCAGACGTTGATACGATCCTGGACCTTCGGAAAAAAGTCTCCCGGGTATCCTTCCATCCGGAACTGCTTCGCTATCTGCAGGAGCTTTGCGCAGCCACAAGAGCTACCAGAGACCTTGCAGCGGGCGTATCCATCCGCGGATCCCTTGCATTTATGCGTGCCTGCCAGGCCCATGCCCTGATCATGGACAGAGAATACGTAACACCGGAAGATATCAAGCTTTTAGCCGTTCCGGTCTTAGCCCATCGTTTCATTTCTTCCGGCGGCTATCTCACCAGTAAGGAACAGAACGATATCATGCAGCGTATCCTGACGCAGGTCGCTGTTCCCACCGAAAACTGGAATTCCTGAAAGAGGACATATGGCGCTACTTTGGCTTGTGGCAGTCAGCTTTTTTCTGCTGTGGCTTCAGGCGGTTTTGTTTCGAAAATGGTGGACATTAAGGCTTCAGGCGGATGTTGCCTTTTCGGAAACGGCCGTAAAAGAGGGAGACGTTACCCAGCTGCAGGAGATCGTAGAGAATCGAAAAGCCTTACCTCTGCCCACTCTCACCGTAAAATTCAATATGGATCGCAGTATCCTGTTTCTGGATAAGACCAACACCAGTCGTACCGATCAGCAGTACCGGAGCGACTGTCTGGTGGTCATGCCTTATCAGAGGCTCCTCAGAAGGCACGAGATCAAGTGCTCTGCCAGAGGCTTCTTTACCATCGACAGCGTGGATGTCAGTTGCATGGACCTTCTCTACCGGCATCTGTTCAGCACGGATTATTCCGTAGACTCCAAACTGTATGTGTATCCGAGGCGCTCTCATATCCCGGCGCTGCCTTATATTTTCCGTACCATGTACGGGGAATATGTCACCACCATCCTTCGACTGGAGGATCCCTTTGCCTTTCGGGGCATCCGGGATTATACCCCCACAGATCCCATGCGTAGCATCAACTGGAAGGCAACGGCGAAAACCGGAGACCTTAAGGTCAACCAGTATGATTCTACAGCCAATGCGGATGTCACCATTTTCTTAAATGTAGACAGCCAGGGCCTGAATCAGGCGGAGGATGTTCTGGAAGAGTCTATCCGTATCGCCAGGACCTATCTGGAGTATTTCCTCCGGGAAGGCGTAGGCGTCCGCCTCATCAGTAACGGCAAAGATCTGATAAGCGACGAGGAAGCCTACATGGATTCCGGTGCCGGCAGCGGCCATCTGGAAAACTGCCTTAAGACCATGGCCAGACTGGACCTTAAAAAGCCTGTTCGTCCCATTGAACGCCTGATGGAAGAATACAGAGAACTCCATCCCGAGCAAAATCACCCCATGTCCATCCTGATCAGCGGTAATCAGGAAGGGGATATGCTCCGGGCTTATCAGGCATTTACCGGCAGTGAAGGACTGGGGTACGTTCTTTTGCCCATCCATGAAAGTCAGAGACGCTATCAGGAAGAGATCGCCAGCAGCGCTGTACGAAAGTCTCTTCCCCGGAATGTGAAAGTATATGATCTGGTGTTAGAGCACCTGAGTGGTTATTAAGATGATCGAGATCCTTACAACGATCCTTTCCCAGGCGGTTGTATATCAGGGAATCTACCTGGTACTGGAAGAAGCCCGGGCAGGAGCCATCGGTAATTTCATAAAAGCGCTGGCCGTTTTTCTGACGGCAGTGATGCTGTATGCATTCCGGAAGTGGATCAAAAGTCTGCCATTGTTTTTCGTTGCCCATATCGCTGTGATGTTCTTAAGCTTTAAGGCACGCGGGTTACTGGCGACGATCATGCTGGGCATGGCGATCCTCTCCATGATCCGCCGTTTCGTGGTGCGCAGGGAACAGCCGGAAAACTATCATCTGATCCTGTTAGGCATCCTGTATTTTGCTACCCTGGCAGGAAAGCTTCCCACAGCCAGAGTTTGGGTATACTGGGGCTTTATACTGCTGGTCCTTTGCAGGATCCTGTATAACAATTCCCGGTCCGTGGAGCAGTTTATTCAGTTTCGTCATAATACCACCAGCATGGATGAAAAAAAGCTCCGCTTTGTCAGTATGGGCATAACAGCTTTTTACACCCTGCTTGTGGGGGCAGTACTGCTTTTTGCAGGGATCTTTCCTTTGGACCGTATGGCTATCGCCTTATGGGCTGCACTTAAAAAAGGCCTGATCGGTTTCTTGCGATTTCTGGCAGGCTTTGGGCCGGAAGAAGGGGAAGGGCCGGAGCCCCCGGAAGAAATGGCCATGGGCCAGGGCGGCGGCATGATGCCCATGGAAGCATCCGAACCCGGTGTCTTTGCCCAGATCATGAATATCGTATTTATCGTCTTAGCCTATGCGCTGGTCATAGCCTTGGCCCTTGGACTGATCACGGCACTGATCCTGTTTATCTACCGCCGTTTCTACCAGATACAGACCGTAGAAGCAGATGAAGAGCGCACCTTTTTATCGCCCATCACCATCTCTCTGCGCAGGGACAGGAAAACAGTTGAGGAGCCGGTATCTGACCGAAGTATCCGCCGCAGGATCCGCGCTCTCTATAAGAAAAATATGCGCTTTTTCTGGCGAAAGGACGCTTCTATTCGCCGCAGGCGCTTCCTTAAGGGAAACGATGCGCCCATTCACTTAACGCCTGCAGAGCAGCTTCGCGAAAGCGAGTATGCTCCAGGGGACGAGATCCGGGAGATCTACGAGCGGGCAAGGTATTCTACCAAGAGCGTCTCTTCCGAGGATTATAGTCGTCTGAAGGACCTTTTCTTACAGTAGAACCTGCCCCGCTACGAATCATTCTCCCCCGGGGATCCGATTGGGGTTTCGAGAAGACCGTTTGCATGCATCAGTACTTAGCGAGGTTTTTTCGAGCTTAGTACTGCTATGCAGGCAATCGAGCGAAAGCGTGTCTGCGAGAAAACCAATCGGAGGCCCCGGGGAGAGCAGGAAATTCGAAAACCGGGGCAGGAAGAGAGGAAAATTATGAAGAAGATCATCATGTTTGAGGGAGACATCGAGACCCAGGGATACTTCTCCCGGCAGATGCAAAAGCAGTTTGAAGCCGACGGCTATGAAGTTCTGATGTATAACTTCGAAAAGGAAGGCAGCAGCCTCTCCAGACTGATGCGGTTTGCGGAAAAGGGCAATACCGCCATGGTCAGCTTTAACTTCCATGGCCTCACGGACAGTGAGTTCATGCGGGATAAGGACGGGGGGTGGTTCTGGGATGATCTGGAGATTCCCTGTTTTAACATCGTGGTGGACCATCCCTTCTATTATCATAAGTTTCTGAAGATCGTTCCGGAGCATTACGTCCATATCAGCATCGATTATAACCATGACCTGTATATGGCAAGATTTTTCCCGGAGATAAAACGAGGTCCGGTGCTGCCCCTTGCAGGAACCAGACTGCCGGAGGAAGAGCAGATCCCTTTTGCCAGACGTTCCATGGATATCTGCTTTACAGGTAATTACACCCCGCCGGATAGCTTTGAACCCTACATCCAGAGGCAGGGACAGGAATATGCGGACTTTTATCACGGGATCCTGGATGACCTGATCGCCCATACGGACCGGACCCTGGAAGATGTCTGCGAGGAACACATCAAACGGGAGATCCCGGATATCTCCTTTGAAGACCTGAAGGAGACCTTTCCCAATCTGATCTTTCTGGATCTGTACATCCGGTTTTACTATCGGGGGATGGTGATCCGGAATCTGGTAGATGGAGGCCTCAAAGTCCATGTCTTCGGAGATGACTGGAGCAGGCTGTCCTGCAAGCATCCGGAGAATCTTATCGACCATAAGCCTACGGATTCCTACGGCTGCTTAAAAAGTATCGCGGACAGCAAGCTTTCCGTGAACGTGATGCCCTGGTTTAAGAACGGAGCCCATGACCGGATCTTCAATTCCATGGCAAACGGGGCAGTTTGTGTGACGGATTCCAGTACCTTCCTGGATAATCTATTGATAGACGGTAGCAACTGTTTGCGTTATAATTTAAACGATGTTGACGCTCTTTGGGAGCGGACGGGAGGCCTCTTATCCCACCCGGATAAAATGGAGGAGATCGCCCAAAACGGTTACCGTATGACCATGGAAGGACAGACCTGGGCACACCGGTCAAGATTCATCCAGCGGTTGATTGAAGAATACGGTAAGGAAGGCGTATCCTGTCAGTGACGAAGGAGCGGGTCATTAGTTTACTTAGCAAAGGACGCATTTATGAAATCCATTAAGATCGTCATCGAGTATACCAGTCAGTATGTACTGGATTATCACCAGAAAAACGGCATCACTCCGGTTGAGAAGCTGAAAGGCAACTTACAGCAGTTAGAGAAGATCGGTAAACCGGTTGTGGATAACGAATCCTTCAGCGTGCTGCAGTTCCATCTGGAAGGAGCCGATGAAAGTGCGATAGCAGCTACCAAGTCCAATTTAGGACAGCTCCTGCAGGCACTGGGGATCAATCCCGGCGGAGAGGATGTTTCCTGCCTGGTGAATATCATCGAGATCGAAAACGATCCTTCCCCTGAAGCAAAAGCACAGGAAAGCACCAATTCCGGTTCCGACGACAGCAAAGCCAGTGCTTTTGTAAAAGCAGCCAAGAAGGATGATGATAAGGGGGTTCATCCCATCGACGGAGACTCTCCCTTCCAGGAGGCCGCATCGGAGCCTCCGAAGACTTCCGATGCACCCAGAAGAAGCAGCGGCGTAGCCAGGACGGAAAGCGGTTTTTCCGAGGAAGATCTCCTGGGAGCTACCGAGTTTCGTAAGATCCTTCGGGAACTGGAAGCCATTGCGCCCCGCATCGTATCCGAAGAGGATCAGGGTATCATTTCCTTCCAGAATTATCTTTTCTCCGTAAACAGCGGTTTCGGATTTACCACCTATCTGAACCTGCTTGCCGATAAGCTGGACAGCTTAAAGCTGTTTCGTTTTGAAGGCCGTCAGGGTAAGGTGATCGAAAAAGAGCTGGTATACCCCAACGGAGAAAGAGATGCATATCAGCTGGACAGCGATATCAGTGACATCGTGGATCTTAGAGGATTCCGCGGCATCGTGGGTATCGATTTAAGTTCCTGGCTCGGCAAGGATACGACCGAAGAGTTCCGGACAATGCTTCTTAAGTTAGACCGTAAGCAGAAGGACATGATCTTCGTGTTCCGTGTTCCGGATATTGAGGAGTATGTACTCCAGGGCTTTACCGAGAGCCTGAATGACATCATGTATACAAGGCCCATCCTGATCGGTAACTTCTCCAATCAGGAAGCGCTGGCTTACATGAAGGCGCGCCTTTCAGACCTTAACCTCAGTCTGGCAGAGGATGCGGAAGATTATGCGATCCGCCGCGTCAACGATGAGAAGCACGACGGCCGCTTCTACGGATTCCACTCTCTTAAGAAAGTGGTTTACGAGATGGCTTATCATAAGCTGCTCACCGACTCTGAGGAAGACCACCGCGTGATCGAGAAGATCGACATTGAGCCTCTCCTGCATGAAGAGACCTGTGATGATCGCAACTCTACCGAGATGATGAACGCCATGATCGGTATCGACGGTGTCAAGGAAAAGCTGGAAGAGATCGTTGCCAGCATCGAGCTCCAGAAGAAGATGAGCGAAGAAAAAGGCGATGTTGCCAGCCATTCCTGTATCCACATGCGTTTTGTGGGGAATCCCGGTACCGGTAAGACTACCGTTGCCCGTATCATCGGTCGCATGTTAAAGGAAAAGGGACTGCTTCGTATCGGTAACTTCTACGAAGTCGGAAGAAAGGACCTTTGCGGACGCTATGTTGGTGAGACCGCTCCCAAAACGGCAGCGGTTTGCCGCAATGCATACGGTTCCGTTTTATTCATCGATGAAGCCTACAGCTTATACCGCGGCAATGCAGATCGTTACGATTACGGCCGTGAAGCCATCGACACCCTGATCGCCGAGATGGAAAACCACAAGGACGACATGGTAGTCATTATGGCCGGTTATCCCGATGACATCAACACCCTGATGGAAGCCAACCAGGGTCTGGAAGGCCGTATGCCGTATCTGCTGGAGTTCCCCAGCTACAATACGGAGGAGCTGTATCAGATCTTCATGAAGTTTGTCGGAGATACTAAGGTATCTGCGGACTTTGGCGAAGCGGTTAAGAAGTTTTTGGATTCCGTAGACAAGGACCGCAGAGAAGCCAAGGATTTTGCCAACGGTCGTTTCGTTCGTAACCTTTACGATCGCATCTGGGCAAAAGCCGCCATGCGCTGCCGGATCGACGGTGATAACGAACTGGTACTGTGCGCAAGCGATGTGGAGCGTGCAACCACCGAGAAGGAATTTGCGGATCTGATGAGCGCAAAGAAGGGAAGCACCTTCGGATTTAATTAAATATCGGAAGTTATGAGGGGAATAAAACAAACAGTTTCCCTTTAAAAACGGATAAAAGAAAAGGAGACTATACTATGGCAATGACAGAAGCTGAAAAGCAGGCATTACAGGAGAAGAAGGTAAAGGAAGCAAACGGTATGCTTCAGACCATTCTGGACTTCCTGAATGAAGAACAGTTCCATTTTGAACAGAGTGAGGATTACGAAGTACATTTCACCGTTAAGGGCGATGATCTTCCCATGGAGATCTACTTAAGTGTTGATGTGGACAGAGAAGTGATCCGTCTGTTCTCCATCTTACCTTTCAAGGTAGATCCCGACAATTACGGACTGATGGCAGAAGGTATCGTTGCGATCAACGACCATCTGGTAAACGGTAACTTCGATCTGAATAAGGATCACATGATGATGAGCTTCCGTATGGCTCAGACCTATCGTGATTCTTTGCTTAGCAAGTCAGCAGTTGCTTACGTTCTGTACACATCCTTAAATACCATGGATGACTACAACGACAAGCTGTTCATGTTAAACAAGGGCAAGGCTACTTTAGAGGAGCTGATGGCTGACTAAAACCAAATAAGTCTTTATCGTGCATAAGGAGGAGCATATGATTACTGTCAGTGTTTGTATGATCGTCAAGAACGAAGAGGCGGTGTTGGAAAGATGCTTAAACTGCCTTCATGGATTTGCCGATGAGATCATCATCGCAGATACCGGCTCGACGGATGCAACCAAAGAGATCGCTCGTAAGTTTACCGATAAGGTATACGACTTTCCCTGGACAGGAAGCTTCTCCGATGCACGGAACTTTGTTTTTTCCAAAGCAGGCTGTGACTACATCTATTCCGCCGATGCAGACGAAGTGATCGATGAGGAAAACCGTCAGAAACTGATGATCCTCAAGAAGGCCATGGTGCCGGAGATCGACATCGTACAGATGTATTATTCCAACCAGCTGGAACATTCCACCATCTATAATTACGACTCGGAACTAAGACCCAAGCTCTACAAAAGACTTCGTACCTTTCGGTTCGAAGCACCCATTCATGAGCAGGTGGTTTTAGAACCCGTTATCTTTGACAGCGATATTACGATCATCCACATGCCCCAGGGGGATCATACTTCCAGGGACCTTGAAGCATTTGAGAAGATCTGGCAGCAGGGCGACCTGTTAAGCCCCAGGCTTCATACTCTGTATGCCCGTGAGCTGTTCATTTCCGGCAGCGAAGAGGATTTTCTTCGCGCCATTCCCTATTTTCAACAGGCAACAATGGATACAACTGCATCGGAAGATACTCTGATGGAGACCTTCGCGGTATTGGTGCGCGCTTATCACATCAGGAAGGATGTGGAGAGGCTGTTTAACTATGCCATGAAGGCTGTGATCCTTACACCCTGCTCCGAGGTCTGCTATGAACTGGGCCTTTATTACAAGGAGAAAGGGGACCTTAAGGAAGCTTCCATCTGGTTCTACAATGCGTTAAATGAAACACAGGCCATTCTGGACAGGCGCCTGGGCGATGAAAAGGCCCGGGAGGAACTGGATGCTGTTCTGGATGCCCTGCCCAAAGAGGAAGATACCAATTGACAGGAATCTATTTAAGACTGTGGATCCGCACAGGGATCCGCCGTTTCTTTAAAACCTTCCGGATCGTTCTGCTTCCGGTACTGTTCATTTCGCCCTTCCGGTTTTACTCCAGACTGGAAGGGTTTTTTATGAAAGGCTCTGCAATTCTTGCAAGGCTCCTCCCCCATCTGTTTACTTTTAAAAATCTGCTGTGGCTGCTTTTCCTTATCTGGATCTGTGTGATCATAGAAGGCCGCCGGGTTCGGATCTATTGCTTTAATCCCCAGGGGGAAAAGTTCTATCTGGGCTCGGAGTTTTTAAGGTTCGGTCTGCCCTTCTTTCGAAAACAGTATGCCTCCTTTACGATCCCGCCCCGGATGAGCGCTGCCGGCACTACCATCCGGTACATGATCCGGCTGCCGCATCGCTTCCCGAAAGCGGTATCAAAGAGCCGTCTGTTCATACGGATTAATCACGAAATAACCGAGATAAAAGCCCGTAAAACCGTGAAATTCCATATTGAAAAGAACCATTTAAGCCAATATACTAAAACGTGAGGCACCCTTTGCATACCGCAAAAACACGGGTGAGAAAGGACTATTATGGAAAAAGTATCGACCAGCAAGGCTCCTGCAGCCATCGGACCCTATTCACAGGCAATCATCGCCAACGGATTTGTTTTTACTTCCGGTCAGATCCCCATTAATCCCGAAAACGGTGAGATCGTAGCCGGCGGGATCAAAGAACAGGCGGAGCAGTCCTTAAAGAACATTACCGAGATCCTGAAAGCAGCCGGAACCGATAATACCAGGATCGTACGGACCATGTGCTTTTTAGCAGATATGAATGACTTCGCAGCATTCAACGAAGTTTATGCAAAATACATCACTGAGTTCCCCGCAAGAAGCTGCGTTGCAGTTAAGACCCTTCCCAAGGGTGTTCTGTGCGAGGTAGAAGCCACTGCAGTTCTCTAAATGATCGGGAGGACATAGACTGATGAATACAACAACAGATTCCCGGGAGAACACATCCTGGAGATGTGGCGTTCGCAGGGTTACGCCCTATGTGCCCGGTGAACAGCCCAGGCAAAAGGACATCATCAAGATCAATACCAATGAGAACCCTTATCCGCCGGCTCCCGGCGTAGCAGAGGTTCTGACCCGTTATGAGAGCGGCGACTTACGGCGCTATCCGGATCCGGAGATCGGAGACTTGTCCAAAGCTCTTGCAGACTACTACGGAGTGGATCCGAAGCAGGTTTTTGTAGGCGTTGGCTCAGATGATGTGCTGGCCATGAGCTTCCTTACGTTTTTTAATTCCGGAAGACCCATCCTCTTCCCGGACATCACCTATTCCTTCTACGATGTGTGGGCAGATCTGTATGGGATCCCTTACGAAACCATTCCGTTGGATCCGGATTTTAAGATCCGTCCCGGAGACTATGTGGGCAAGGGTAACGGGGGTATCATCATCGCCAATCCCAATGCACCCACCGGCGATTTTCTGCCATTATCCGGCATCGAGCAGATCGTCAGCTCAAACCCGGACTCCGTGGTGATCGTAGACGAAGCCTATGTGGATTTTGGCGGAGCAAGTGCACTGCCTCTTCTTCAAAAATATGATAATCTCCTGATCGTGCAGACCTTTTCCAAATCCCGTTCCATGGCCGGTATGCGTATCGGTTTTGCCATCGGCAACGAGGAGATGATCCGCTATCTGCAGGATGTGAAATATTCCTTTAACTCCTATACCTTAAGCGCTCCCGCTATTGCAGCAGGGACGGCTGCGGTAAAGGATGCGGCATATTTTAAGGAGACTTGCGCGAAGATCGTTCAGACAAGAGAGTGGTTTAAGGGAGAGCTTACGAAACTGGGATTTTCCTTCCCGGATTCCAAAGCCAACTTCGTTTTTGCGGAGCACCCGCTTGTTCCCGCCAAGAAGATCTTCGATGCCATGCGCCGCGCAGGCATTTATGTGCGGTATTTCAACAAGCCTCGTATCAGTGAGCATCTTCGGATCTCCATCGGCAGCGATGAACAGATGCAGAGGGTGGTTGATTTTCTCCGGGATTTTCTGGAAAGAGAGACACCGGAAGAATAAGTTTTGAGAGGTTTTTATGTTAAAAGATTATTTGTGGATCTTTTTTATTTCCATGGTCCCGTTGGTGGAGCTTAGAGGTGCCATCCCTGTATCTCAGTATATCGGACTGCCTCTGCTGAATTCCTACATCATCTGTATCATCGGAAATATGCTGCCGGTGCCCTTTATCTTCTTCTTAGCCCGCAAGGTCTTAGAGTGGGGCGCTGATAAGCCGGTGATCGGTAAGTTCTTCACCTTCTGTCTGCAGAAAGGACATAAGGGCGGAGAAAAGCTGCAGGCCAAAGCAGGAAGAGGACTGTTCCTGGCGCTGCTTTTGTTCGTAGGGATTCCCATTCCCGGAACCGGCGCATGGACCGGTACTCTGGCAGCCAGCATTCTGGACATGGATTTTAAGTCCTCTGTCATCGCTGTGTTACTGGGGGTTATGCTCGCCGGCGTGATCATGGGCTTAGCCAGTTTCGGTATCTTCAGTATTTTCTAACAGGATCAAAACAGTATGAGTGAAGCATACAGTGAATTTGCAGGAGTATATGATCTGTTCATGGAAGACGTCCCTTACACGAAGTGGAGGGACTTTCTTCTTACTGAGCTAAAGAAACGGGACATCCTTCCCGTCAGAGAGCAGTGCGATCAGACCATCGCTTCTGCAGAAGAAAAAGGTGAAGAAGCCACACAGGAGGTTCTTCTTTTACAGGAAAAGGGAACCGTATTAGATCTTGGGTGCGGCACCGGCACTTTGTCGGAGATGCTCTATGATGCAGGGTATGATGTGATCGGGGTGGATATCTCTCCCCAGATGCTTGGAAAAGCCATGGAGAAAAAGGAGGCTTCCGGGCGGGGGATCCTGTACCTTATGCAGGATATGACCGAGTTAGAGCTCTACGGCACCATCGGCGCCTGCGTCAGTGTCTGTGACAGCATCAACTATCTGCTGACCAAAGAGGAACTGGAAAAGACCTTTTCTCTTGTCAATAACTACCTGTATCCCGGCGGATGCTTCATCTTTGACTTTAATACCGTATACAAATATGAGACGATCATAGGAGAGTCCACCATCGCGGAAAACCGTGAGGAAGGCAGCTTTATCTGGGAGAACTTCTATGATCCCGATACACAGATCAATGAGTATGATCTGACCCTGTTTTTACCGGCTGAAAACGGACTGTTCCGCCGTACCTTGGAAACCCATTACCAAAGGGGCTATACCCTTAAGGAGATGGAACAGGCGGTAAAAAAAGCGGGACTGATCCTGGAAAAAGCGCTGGATAGCGATACGCTGGGGGAAGTGACCGAGACCACGGAGCGGATCGTGATGATCACCCGGGAATCCGGAAAATCCGCCAGATCCTGAAAAGGACGATCCGGGTATCACAGATTATAAATGAAAGAGCAGTACTATGAGTGATTATATTGTCCGGGGAACGGCAGCAAATGACCAGATCCGGTTCTTTGCTTCCACCACCCGCGAACTGGTGGAACACGCCAGAAAATTACATAATTCCAGCCCGGTCATGACCGCGGCACTGGGAAGGCTCCTTACCGCAGGCGGTATGATGGGCTGCATGTTAAAGGGCAGTAAGGATACCCTGACCTTGCAGATCAAGGGAGACGGCCCTGCCAGAGGAATGACCGTTGTGGCAGATGCTTCGGCAAATGTAAAGGGCTATTCCATCGAGCCTCAGGTGATATTACCGGCCAATGCCCAGGGCAAGCTGGACGTAGGAGGTGCCCTTGGTAAGGGAACCCTCAGTGTTATCAAGGATATGGGCCTTAAGGAGCCCTATTCCGGTCAGGTGGATCTGCAGACCGGAGAAGTGGGAGACGATCTTACCTATTACTTTGCAGTATCCGAACAGATCCCTTCTTCCGTCGGACTTGGCGTATTAATGAATAAAGATAACACCGTTGCCTGTGCAGGAGGCTTCATCATTCAGCTGATGCCCTTTGCCACCGACGAAGCCATAAATACCCTGGAAGCAAACTTATCCCAGGTCCATTCCGTGACCAACCTGCTAAGAGCAGGCTTAACCCCGGAGCAGATGATCCAGCATATCTTAAAGGGTCTTGATCCGGAATTTTCCGATACGTTGCCTACCGCCTATGTATGTGGCTGCAGCCGGGATAAGGTGGAGCGGATGCTGATCAGCCTGGGGAAAAAGGAACTGCAGAGCATCATAGATGATGATAAGGATATAACCGTGAACTGTGAATTCTGCGGCAAAAATTATACCTTTATGCCGGATGAGATCCGCGCCTTAAAGGAAAAAGCCCAGAGAGATTAATGAGGTGAACAGCAGTGAAAGACGGATTCATTAAAGTAGCAGCCATCACACCGGGGATCAAGGTGGCCGATCCGCTCCATAACGCAGAACAGATCTGTACCTGTCTGGATAAAGCCTATGCTGCCCAGGCAAGGATCATCGTGCTGCCGGAGCTTTGTATTACCGGCTATACCTGTCAGGACCTGTTCCATCAAAGCGGACTTTTATATGGCGCCAGAGAAGCGCTGAATCAGATCATCGTGCATACAGCAGGCAATGACGCCCTGGTATTCGTGGGTCTGCCCATTTCCTTTGAAGGAAAGCTTTACAACGTGGCAGCGGTGATCCAGGACGGCCATCTCCATGCTTTTATTCCCAAGACCTGTATCCCCAACTACGGGGAATTCTACGAGGTGCGGCATTTTGCTCCCGCACCGGAAGAAAATAAGGAGATCTCCTTTAACGGACGAAACGTTCCTTTTGGAAAAAAGATCCTCTTTTCCTGCAAGAATATGGAAGATCTTGTGATCGGATGCGAGATCTGCGAAGACGTCTGGACGCCCAATCCTCCTTCCACGGCCCATGCCATGGCAGGAGCAACCCTGATTGTCAATCTCTCGGCATCCAATGAAACCGTTGCCAAGGCAGATTACCGCCGGATGCTGATCGCATCCACCAGTGCCCGTCTGGTAGCCGGCTACGTATACGCCAGCGCCGGAGAAGGCGAATCCACGCAGGACCTGGTATTTTCCGGACACGATATCATCGCGGAAAACGGCAGCGTCTTAGCGGAGAGTAAGCGCTTTGCTCCCGGCAACATCTTAAGTGAGATCGACATCGAGCGGATCACTCATGACAGACGGAGGATGAATACCTACCCTCAGGTGAAGGATGAAGGGTATCTGCGGATCGGCTTCTCCTATGCGAAAGCAGAAAAGACCAAGCTGACCCGGTTTATCTCCAAAACGCCCTTCGTTCCCGGAGATACGGAGCAAAGAACCAGACGCTGCGAAGAGATCTTTGCCATTCAGGCAGGAGGCCTTAAGAAGCGTCTTGAACATACTCATGCGAAAACAGCCGTCATCGGTGTATCTGGCGGCCTGGATTCCACCCTGGCACTGCTTGTTACGGCCAGAGCCTTTGACCTTGCAGGCAAGGACAATGCGGATATCATCGCCGTCACCATGCCCTGCTTCGGAACCACCGACCGTACCTATCAGAATGCCTTATCCCTGGCAAAAGCCCTTGGCTGTACGCTACGGGAGATCGATATCAAAGAGTCCGTGACACAGCATTTTAAGGACATCGGACAGGATATGGACAATCACGATGTGACCTATGAAAACGGACAGGCCAGAGAGCGCACCCAGGTGCTGATGGATCTGGCCAACAAGGAAAGCGGCATGGTCATCGGAACCGGCGACATGTCAGAGCTTGCCCTTGGCTGGGCGACCTATAACGGAGATCATATGTCCATGTACGGCGTCAATGCCGGCGTTCCCAAGACGCTAGTCCGCCATCTGGTAGACTATGTGGCACAGGTAACTCCCGATGCGGAATTATCCGCCGTTTTGACCGATGTCTTAAATACTCCGGTAAGTCCCGAACTCCTGCCCCCTGTGGACGGAGTCATTTCTCAGAAAACCGAAGATCTGGTGGGGCCCTATGAGCTTCATGATTTCTTCTTATACTATCTGCTGCGTTTCGGTTTTGATCCGGCCAAGATCTACCGATTGGCCTGCCAGGCGTTCTTTGAAGATTACGACCGCGCCATTATCCTTAAGTGGCTCCGGATCTTCCATCGCCGGTTCTTTGCACAGCAGTTTAAGCGTTCCTGTCTGCCGGACGGCCCTAAGGTCGGTAGCGTAGCCGTATCCCCCAGAGGGGACCTTCGGATGCCGTCGGATGCCAGCGCATCCCTGTGGATGCGGGAGATCGATTTTCTGGATCATCCGGATGCAGATGCGATCCTGTGAGATAGATAGAAATGCCGGATAGCATGAGGGCGGACAAAAGGATTCCAAAGAGTGGATTCCTGCTTGCCAAGAAGGATATTCTTACAGTAGAATATAGACCATATATGGATGAAATTGTGGAACAAAGGTGTTCTCATAGGGCAAGTGCGCCTTGTGAGAGCACCTTTTTCAGTATGTAAACCTGTACAGGAGGTATGAAATGGGTAATACAAAAGAAGATATCAGACGCATGGTAGAAGAAGAGGACGTGGAATTTATCCGTCTGCAGTTTACGGATATCTACGGACAGCTTAAGAACATGGCCATCACTGCCAGCCAGTTAGAGCGTGCACTTGCCAACAAATGCAGCTTTAACGGCGCCGCTATCGACGGTTTTACGGCAGAAGAGGATTGCGAGCTGTTCTTACATCCGGATCTGGATACCTTCGCGATCTTCCCCTGGA
>JAEEGL012997570.1_pt1 | contig 30992 bp, 29 predicted proteins | sample 9134231 | NCBI WGS metagenome assembly JAEEGL01 (sample SAMN16246548, study PRJNA631951) | gut metagenome | biome: gut microbiome; feature: rumen; material: fiber-attached | host: Bos | place: Iran: Karaj | collected 2018-10
TGCGACCATCCTCGGAGACGGCGAAGTAGCTCTTATCATAGATGCTAACGCGCTGATCTGACAGTATGGATTTGAATATGGAGGGATACATATATGGATGAATTAGAAAAATATGTAGAGGATAAGGCCACCCAGTATATCGTGGTAAACCTTGGTATAGAGCATTACGGTATAGATATAAACTATATTGACAACATAGTGAGGGTTCCGTCCATCAGACGGGTCCCGAATGTGCAAAGCTTTTTCAAGGGTGTGATAAATCTCAGAGGTGAAGTTATTCCGGTAATGAGCCTTAGAGTTAAATTTGATATGCCTGAGATTGATTATACAGGCAATACAAGGATCATCATAGTCAAGGTCGATCCTCAGGCGGCTATAGGAATAATAGTCGATGAAGTTGAGCAGGTCATGGATATTTATGATTCTCAGATAGAGAAGGTGACCGGAGAAAAGAAGGAAGAAGCGAACGGCTATATCACCTATGTCGGCAAAACGGAGAGAGGGCTTGTCTCCATCCTTAATCTGGCAACAGTTATCGGCGAGAAAGAACAGGCTTAACTAGCCAGAACAATACCAACAGGTAAGAAGGAGGTACTATGGCAGAACTTGATCTTAATAATGTAGATGACATGTATTATGACGTGTTGCGTGAGATAGGTAATATCGGAGCAGGCAATGCAGCCACAGCTCTGGCTACAATGCTTAATACAAAAGTAGATATGACAGTTCCCAAGGTTGCCCTGGTTGAATTCCGCGAAATGGGCGAGACCATGGGGGGTGAAGAACAGATAATGGCCGGAATATATCTTTCCATTTCCGGAGATATCACAGGCTCCATAATGTTTTTGCTCGAGGAAAAGTCTGCTCACGAGCTGGTGGCAAAGCTTATGGGTACCAGCGCGGGGGATTTCACTGAAGGTCAGCCCTTCAATGAGATAGAGCAGTCGGCACTGAGCGAGATAGGAAATATCATTGTGGGAAGCTATCTCAACTCTCTTTCCATGCTCACTAATCTGAAGATCATAGAATCCGTACCTTCACTGGCTGTTGATATGGCTGAAGCACTGCTTTCTGTGCCTGCCATAGAGTTTGGAATGGTTGGTGACCAGATGCTCCTGATACAGACTTCTTTCTCAGAAGATACCGAACTCAACGGTTACTTTGTACTTGTGCCTGATCTGCCTTCATACACAAAGCTTCTAAAGGCACTTGGTGTAATGCAATAATACTATTTGAGGAGTTTATATATGGCTGAGATGATAAAAGTAGGCATGGCTGACTTAAAGCTTTGCATCAGCCCAAACAGCATCACAACGCTGGGACTCGGCTCCTGTGTTGGAGTAGCAATACGTGACACTACCAACAAAGTAGGAGGACTGGCTCACGTGATGCTTCCGGACTCAAAAGAGATCAAGAATAATGCCAATATTGCTAAATTTGCTGACACTGGTGTAGAAGAATTAGTGCGTCAGATGGAGAAAGCCGGAGCCATTCGGTCCAGAATGGTTGCCAAGATCGCAGGAGGGGCGCAGATGTTCGCCATGCAGCAGAATTCGTCACTTGTTAAAGTCGGAGACAGAAATGTTGCTGCCGTTAAGAAAAAGCTTGCGGAGCTTAAGATACCCATCCGCGCAGAGGATACAGGATTAAACTACGGGCGTACCGTTGAGTTTTATCCGGAAACAGGAGATTACATCATCAAAGCGGTGGGTAAGCCGCCTAAGAAGATATGAATGAAGACGAACGCTCTGACGGTGTAAGTGTTACAAGTGTTGATGATACCGAAGGAGCGGGGGAAGGTAAGTCCTTCATAGCGGAGGGATCCGGTCAGGTTCGGGATATTGAACGAAAGATCGAGCCTGTACATCTGAAGACCAAACCAATCCCCGCCATAATAACCTTACTCGGAGGCGGAATCGTTACCGCTGATGTTTTTATTCAGCAGCTGGATTTTAAGCAGTCCCTGATCATCATCCTGATAAGCCTGATTGTATTTCTGATGGCAGGGGAATTTGTAAAGCTGCTTCTCGACAGAATTGAATTGCCTAATCCTAAAGCAGTAGATGCTGACGGAAACGTAATACAAAAAGGAAAGAGTGGAGATACTGATCAAGATGAAGAAGGGACCGGGGGCATGGAGATGTCCGAAGAAGGTTCCTGAGCGTATCATTCTCACTCGTGGATAAAAGCAGATGGATGAAGCCGGAAGACAAAAGCTATGGAGTGAATACGGAAAGAATAAAACTCCGCAACTAAGAGAAAAGATCATAGTTGAATATGCCCCTCTCGTTAAAGTTGTCGCAGGACGGCTGTCGATGTACCTTGGGTATAATGTAGAATATGATGATCTTGTAGGTTACGGTGTATTTGGACTTATTGATGCGATCGATAAGTTTGATCCTGCTAAAGCAGTCAAATTTGAGACCTACGCTTCATTAAGGATCAGAGGAGCCATACTTGACCAGATACGTAAGATGGACTGGATCCCTCGCACCATCAGACAGAAGCAAAAGCAGATCGATGAGGCGATAAAGAAGATCGAGTCCGAGACAGGAGAGGCTGCCAGCGATGAAAAGGTAGCCAAAGAGCTGGGACTTACAGATAACGAATATGCGGACTGGCAGTCACAGATGGCTGTCACCAATGTTATCTCCCTTGATGAATTTAACGAAAATGCTACCGATGACGGAAGCGGCGGAAGAGATACTATAGCGGATACAAATGCCGGACCGGAGGAAGTGCTTGAGGAAAAGGAACTCAAAAAGACTCTGGCTGATGCATTGGAGCTTCTGACAGAAAAAGAAAGAAAAGTTATAGTACTTTATTACTATGAAGAGCTTACGCTGAAGGAAATAAGTAATATCCTGGAGGTTTCTGAGTCAAGAGTATCTCAGCTTCACATCAAAGGGCTGGCCAAAATGAAGACAAAGCTCGGCAGGTATATGGATATCCTTGGAGCTGGCGCATAGACTGTATTGATGGTATGAGTTGCATTAGACAGGCGGTGAGGGCATGGCAGAGAACAATAACGCATATTTTCAGATAGTAATAAAAGCTGACGGCACTTACCTTCATTTGATACCTGCCGCCGGTAATGGTACACCGCTGGAACCTCGTGAAGTTGAGGATTATCTTTCGTTAAAAAGAATATATTTTGACAGGATAGTACTTCATAACGAGATTCAGAAAAATACTGATTCGACTATAAAGCTGAATAAAGAAGTATTAAAACCTGTAGATGAATATATGTCGTTTACGGTATCCGATGATCTCATGGAAGTAGTATGCCGTTTTTATCCGCCATCCATCAGTGATGACGGTAAGACAAGCGGTGGATCCATGACAGTCGATGAGATCAAAAACGATCTGAAATACAATCAGATAGCTGTCGATCCCGATATGGATGCCATCAATTCTTTTTTATCCGATAAACAATACTGTAAGGATTATGTACTTGCCCGTGGCATACCGGTTACAGCCGGAGTGGACGGCTATGTCGAATACTTCTTTGATACGGATCCCGTAGCAAGACCTAAGACAAACGAAGACGGAACAGTGGATTTCCATGCCCTGAATTCTGTAAGGGCATGCAAGGAAGGCCAGGTACTGGCAAAGCTGCATAAGGAAACACCCGGAAAGCCCGGAAAAAACGTTTTCGGTGAGATCATAATGGCAGGCAGCGTTAAGCCTGCCTCGATAAAGCACAGCAAAGGTTCTACTTTATCCCCGGACGGTGTGCTGACAGCTGATACAAACGGTCATGTCAGTCTGACTGATGGAATGGTCTTTGTCTCTAATGTCCTCGAGCTTGCCAATGTAGATGTTTCTACCGGGGATATAGAGTATGATGGCAATCTGCTGGTTCAGGGTAATATTACTACCGGATATAAGGTTAATGTCACCGGTGATGTAGAAGTCCGGGGAGTCATAGAAGCTGCCGAGATAAATGCAGGCGGTCAGGTAACAGTTGCTAAAGGCATAAACGGAATGGAAAAGGGAAAGATAAAAGCCGGACATTCCGTTATTGCAAAATATATTAATTCTGCCGAAGTGGAATCCGGTGGAATGATCCAGTCCGAGCTCGTATTAAACTCAAAGATATCAGCCAAGGACTCAATTATAGTTCAGGGACGAAAGGGATTTATCACGGGCGGAGTCGCACGCGCAGGCAATAAGATAGAAGCCAAGACTATCGGCAGCGATATGGGGGCCGCTACATCAGTTGAAGTCGGCATTGATCCGGCATTAAAGGCCCGGAAAGCAAAACTCCTTAAGGAGAATGATGAGCTGAGGGCAACACTTGCCCGAACGGAGCCTGTTCTTCTTGCGACTGTGGACAGATTAAAGAGAGGAGATAAGCTCCCTCCGGATCAGCTCAAAAAAATGCAGGATCTTAACAGGATCATACAATCCCAGAAAGAGACCATGCAAAAGAATTTCGATGAGCTTGAAGTGCTTGAGCTTTCTTTTGACAACGAGAGCGTATCGGAAGTCGTAGTGCTTGGGATCGCCTATTCCGGCACCCGAATCACTGTTTCCGATGCAAGTCTTACATTAAAAAAAGATTATCATTACTGTCGTTTCAGAAGAGAAGGCGCTGATGTAAGGATGTTAGGTATATAATCATGGCTATTGCACCTGTATTTCTAAACGGAATGATAACTGCCTCCCCGGAAGCAGTAAATATGAATATGACTGATGAGGCCAAAGCCGCTTCGCTTCAGGTAAACAGCGAAGCAGAGGTCAGGCAGGAAGCTGATGATCATGTTAATCAGGTTCGGAATAAGGACAATGCAGACGGCGCTGAGACAGATTCCGACTCATCGGGAGGAAGCCGCAATCAGTACGCTGGGGACGGCGGAGCAAACAGACGCCGTAAAGAGGATTCTTTCGGAAAGGTAGTCAAAAAGCAAAAGGGAGGCTTCAGCATCTCAATATGACGGTCATACAGATACTGCTCCTGATCGCCGGAGCAGTTATTTTTGCCCTGGGTTTTTTCATCCCCGAAGGCAGAGATAACAGCTCGGGTCTCACTGTAAAGGGCAGGAGAGATTACAGAGACAAAATTAAAGAGATAACTGACAATGAACTTAAAGACGCTGCAAGACGTGTAAGGGATATTGTTGATGAAGAGGTTGCCCTGGCTCATGATAATTCTGCCAGATCTCTTGAAAAGCTTACTAATGAGAAGATCATGGCGATCAACGAGTACGGAAAAACCGTAACTGATGAGATTGAGCGCAATCATAAAGAAGTTGTTTTCATGTATGATATGCTCAACAATAAATCCACTGATCTTAAAAACACCATTAGAAAGGCTGAAAATGTCGGAAAAAATGCTGTGAATAATGCAACAGCAGCGCAGCCGGCTCCTGCAGCCAAAAAAGACAACCGCACCGGCCTTGAAAAAGCCGCTGTCAAGAATCAGCGTGCCGGAGCATCCGCCAAGGCTGATCCTGCAGAGAATATACATATTCCGAAAATGTTTGCTGCTCCTAAGGATAAAAACTGGAAGGCTGAGGTCTCCGGTATAACAAAGGATGAAAAGCCGGCTGATCTGGTAACCGGGATCTATGGTCAGGATGTGTTAAGACTTCATAAAGAAGGCGTTCCCGATATAGACATAGCAAAAAGACTTGGTATCGGTGTCGGCGAGGTGAGGCTGGCCATAAGTCTTAACGGCGCAGGTGGAACAAATGAGGCTTAAATCATACTTAAAAGGTCTGGGACTTGGCATTTTTATCACTGCTCTCATTTTGTCACTGGGTTCTAAAAAAAACGGCAATGATCTAAGTGATGATGAGATAAGAGAACGTGCTGCAAAGCTTGGAATGGTCTCGGAAAACAGTATGCTCCTTGCTGATGCGCAGACCCTGGCTGATAACGCCCAGAAAAAGGCAATGGCCTCTGTCAGCTCGGAGAATGCATCCGTGTCATCTCAGAAAGCAAAAGAAAACAGTACTGCCGGATCCCTTCCCAAAGGTACGGTAAGCGAGGGCTCAGTCAGTGATAACGGAGAGATAATATACGAAAAAGCTGAGAAAAAGCCCTTAAGCGAAAATAAAACAGCAAAAGCATCTGAAAAGGAAGATGCTGCTGGAACAGCCGGCACACAAAAAGCCGAAAAATCCGATACTGTCCCTAAGGACACTGCTTTACCTGATGCTGAAAATGAAAACTCCGAAAATAAAACCTCAGAAAATAAAACATCCCGTTCTTCCGAGGTCGTAAATATAACTGTAAATTCTGGAGAAAGCTCTATTTCTGTTGCTACCAAGATGGCCGAGGCCGGACTGGTATCTGACGCGCACCAGTTTGATTCATATCTTGTCCTTTCCGGTTATGACAGAAGACTGGTGGTAGGCACGCATCCCATACCTAAAGGTTCATCACCTGCCGAAATGGGTGAACTGCTTACTTCCAGACAATAAAATCCAGTTGAAAACACTTTTTAATCATGTTATAGTCTTTATTTGTGTCAGTATTTTTTCTGACATGAAACCATTTATCACACACATATCCGGATACGGCGTTCCCTTGGTGCTTTTAATTTAGTCAGGACGTGACGAAGGATATGGAGGCAAAACCAAAAGGAGGATTTTTGCAATGAGTATTATTTCAATGAAGCAGCTTCTGGAAGCCGGAGTTCATTTCGGCCATCAGACCAGGAGATGGAACCCCAAGATGGCTCCGTATATCTATACGGAAAGAAACGGCATCTATATCATAGACCTTCAGAAGAGCGTAGGTCTTGTGGACGAAGCCTATAATGCAGTCGGCGATATAGTTGCCAATGGAGGAACGATCCTTTTTGTAGGCACAAAGAAGCAGGCCCAGGATGCCATCAGAACTGAAGCAGAGCGTTGCGGCATGTTCTACGTAAATGAGAGATGGCTTGGCGGAATGCTCACCAACTTCGACACCATTAAATCAAGGGTAAAAAGGCTTAAAGACATTGAGGCTATGAAAGAAGACGGCACCTTTGAAAAGCTTCCCAAAAAGGAGGTCGCGCTTCTTCAGAAGGAGCTGGCTAAGCTTGAGAAGAATCTTGGCGGCATAAAGGATATGAGACGCACTCCTGATGCAATCTTTGTAGTAGACCCCAAAAAGGAGCACCTCTGTGTTGCCGAGGCAAACAAGCTTGGAATCACAGTGATCGGTATCTGTGATACAAACTGTGACCCCGAAGAGCTTGATTATGTAATTCCCGGTAATGATGATGCAATAAGAGCCGTAAAGCTTATCGTATCAAAGATGGCCGATGCCGTCATCGAAGCAAAGCAGGGCGTGGCCGAAGACAGCGGTGATGAATCGGAAACTGCAGAAGGAATGGACGAGGAGGCAGCAGTATCCGAAGAAGATGAGGCCGCTGAAGATGAGGAGGCCGCAGAAAAGGCGGAATGATCAGACCGGACAGATAATAACCAGTGTTTAAAGAGGAGGATTAGATAAATGGCAGCAATAACAGCAGCTACAGTAAAGGAGCTCCGTGAAATGACCGGAGCCGGAATGATGGATTGTAAAAAAGCTCTCGCCGAAACCGACGGCGATATGGATAAGGCGGTCGAGTACCTCAGGGAAAAAGGACTTGCAGGATCTGAAAAGAAGGCAGGACGTCAGACAGTAGAGGGTCTTTCCCTCACCTGCGCAACAGAAGACGGCAAGAAGGCCGCTGTGGTCGAGGTCAATATCGAGACTGACTTTGCCGCAAACACCGATAAGTTCAAGGACTATGTAAATGCAGTCGCAAAGCAGGCGCTTGATTCATCTGCTGCAGATATGGATTCCTTCCTTGCCGAGAAATGGGCAAAGGATCCTTCTATGACTGTAGAGGATTCAAGAAAGCAGGCTGTTGCCGATATTTCTGAAAACATAGGTATCAGGAGATTTGAAAGAGTCGAGGAGGCAAATGGTTTTGTCGCGACCTATATCCATGCCGGCGGAAAGATCGGTGTTATCGTTGATATAGAGACTGATGTCATCAACGATGCCGTAAAAGAGATGGGAAAGAACATTGCCATGCAGGTAGCTGCACTTTCTCCTAAATATACCAGATCTTCCGAGATAGAAGATTCATATATTGAGCATGAGAAGGAGATCCTCAAGGCCCAGATAGAAAATGATCCTAAAGAGGCTGCAAAGCCCGACAAGGTAAAAGAAGGCATGATAATGGGACGTATCAACAAAGAGCTCAAGGAGATATGTCTCGTGGATCAGATCTATGTCAAGGCTGAGGACGGCAAGCAGAGCGTTCAGAAATATGTGGATGAGGTTGCCAAAGCAAATAATGCAAAGATCAATATCAAAGGCTTTGTACGTTTCCAGACAGGCGAAGGCATGGAAAAGAAAGAAGAAGATTATGCGGCTGAGGTCGCTAAGCAGATAGCGGCTGCCAGCAACTGAAAAGAGGCGCATATTATGGCAAAGAGAGATATAGACTGGGGTAATATCGGATTCGGATATATTAAGACGGACAAAAGATATGTGTCCAAATTTAAGGACGGAAGCTGGGATGACGGTGTGATCACAGAAGACGACACCATCACTTTGAGTGAGTGCGCCTGTGTGTTCCAGTATGCACAGACTGTTTTTGAGGGACTTAAGGCATATACTACCGAGGATGGAAGGACCGTTACTTTCAGACCCGATCTTAATGCCGAAAGGATGATGGATTCGGCAAAGAGAATTGAAATGCCTCCATTCCCCAAGGACAGATTTATTGATGCTGTAGAGAAAGTTGTCAGAGCAAACGAGGATTTTGTACCTCCTTACGGATCGGGCGCTACTCTATATATAAGGCCTTTCATGTTTGGTTCAAATCCGGTCATAGGTGTTAAGCCCGCTGAAGAATATGAATTCAGAATATTTACGACACCGGTAGGTCCTTACTTTAAGGGAGGAGCAAAGCCAATTACTGTAAGAATAAGTGATTTTGACAGAGCAGCTCCCAGGGGCACAGGGCACATAAAGGCAGGGCTTAATTATGCCATGAGTCTTCATGCAATTGTTGATGCCCACGAAAACGGATTTGCTGAAAATATTTACCTCGATCCGGGCACAAGGACAAAGATAGAGGAGACCGGCGGCGCTAATATTATTTTTATTGACGGCGACGGAAATATGGTAACGCCTTTATCAGATTCAATCCTTCCTTCAATAACCAGGAGATCACTTATGATCGTTGCCGAGAAATATCTTGGTATCAAGGTTACACAAAGGGAAGTCACTCTGGAGGAAGTTGAAAAAGGTGCTTTCAGGGAGTGCGGACTTTGTGGAACAGCAGCTGTCATCTCGCCTGTCGGATGCATCAACGATCATGGCAAAGAGATCAGATTTTCTTCCGGCATGGACGAAATGGGACCTACCCTGAAAAAACTCTATGACACATTAACAGGTATTCAGATGGGACGTATCGAAGCTCCCGAAGGCTGGATACACGAAATATCGTAAAAAAATTTATCTTTTGAGGATAGCGCCGAAAGGCGTCTATCCTCTTTTATATCTTTTTAATGAGAAAACCAAAGCTTCTAAACTATAATATAATATATGCCCTGCTGGCTATAGTCGGTATAGTTGTCACGATCGCGGCTTCGCTTAACCCTTTTGAGAAAAATGTTACCATTATAAGGAACGGAGCCGTTGCTTACGATACCGGCTGGGAATTAAAGAACAACAGGGTAGATACATATGATGTTTGCAATCTCCCGTTAAAACTCGACAAGAATGCCTATATTGATATGACAGTAAGGAAGCTTTTGGGTTCTGAGAGTGAAGACGGTCAGTATATCATGTTCAGGACCAAGCATTCTGAGGTCCATGTTTATGCCGGAAATAAAGAGATATACTCATACGGAGATGTGGTATCTCCTGTATTTCCCCTCCCGGGTTCTGCCTGGATACTGATTCCTCTCCATGACAGCTATAAAGGACAGTATCTGTCCATAGAGCTTCACAGGATAGAATCAAAATACGGCGGAATAATGGAGGAGGTCTTTATCGGCGACAGAGGTGATATGATCGAGAAACTGCTTTGCGATAATATCTTTGAGATAATATGCTGTATCGCAATCGGGGTAATATCGGTCTTAATGATAATAGCTGCCTTTGCTGAGATAAAAATGGTGCATTCATACAGCCTTCTTCATTTGAGTGTTTTTACAATTGTGACTTTTATCTGGTCCGCAAATGAAACACACTGCACACAGCTTTTTTTCGGCAACATGGAGACCGTATCCATACTCACTTACGAAGCCATCGCGTTCCTTCCTATGCCGCTGCTTTCCTATTACAAATGCAGCAGACATAAAATTGTCCGGGATATAGCAGGGTGGGCATCCATAGTCCCGGTAGTAAACTTTATTCTGCTTAACGGCTTGCATTTCCTGGGTGTTTTTGATATGTCCGAGCTCCTTATCCTTACCCACCTGACAATAGTCACTGTTATAGGAGCAGTATGCGTAGCCACTATCAGAGCAGGCATACTCAGCGCAAGGAAAGAAAATGCTTTTCCCGAATTCGGAGCTTTAGGCTTTATCATTCTTGCAATATCCATACTTATAGATATTGCTCATTATTATATGACAAGTTTTGTGGATGTATCAAAGTATTCAAGAGTAGGTCTGATATTGTTTATCATGTTCCTTGCCTTTGATACTATACATTTCACGCTGAGTGAAGAGTTAAACCTCAAGAAGGCAGATATATATAAGACTGTGGCTTTTCTTGATAATCTGACCGGCCTTGGCAACAGACAGGCATACGAGCAGGAGATAGAGAAGATAGATGCCAGAGAGGAGCTTATAGATCATCTGGTGGTCGGTATTCTCGATCTCAATAATCTTAAACACACAAATGATATGATGGGTCATGCCGAAGGAGACAGATATATCATTTCAATCTCCGGTTTCATACAAAAATATTTCGGAAAAATAGCAAAGATCTACCGCATCGGCGGAGACGAGTTTGCAGTACTGTTTACGGGACGCGACAGCGATATATATTTTGAAACCGAGGCAAATATGTTTGACGATATAATGAAAGAAGGAAGACAGGATATCAATTTTGCATACGGTTCGGCGATCTATAACCATATTACGGATAAAAACGCCGGTGATACGATAAGAAGGGCCGAAGCAAAAATGTATGAATCGAAGCAAAAATATAAGCATAAATCATCGGGCATATGAGAACTGTAAAACCCGAAAAACAATTTGCTGTATTTCTGATCATTCTGATATTACTTCTTGCTGTTGCGGATTATTTTCTGTTCAGGGAATTTGATTTTGTCTGGCCGTTTTTCCTTATGCCTTATCTGGTCTTTTCCATCTTTTTTCTTGTATACTATTTCAGATCAAAGGAATTCGGTCTTTTCACTGCGGCAGTATTCATGCTGATCATCATCCCGGTATTTGCAGGTCTCACCATGAGCATAGGCTGGATGATAAATATCGATTTCTTTGGTGAGATGATAAGGCGTCTCACTTCCTGATGTCATTTTCTTGTGTCCGTTTTTATTTGATATCCCATATATAGTACAGTTACAAAAAAAAGAAAAGTTTTTCATTTTCAAAAAAGGATTTGTTTTTTTTGTGTCGAATATGGATAAAGGCTGGCTTTTGCCATCCAGACAGCCGGACGGTGTAAAATGACGATCAGAGAAGCAATCGAAGACATTGAAAAAAAGACATTGAGTCCATATGCCGCTTTTTCCGACAGATCAAAAGGACGCTTAAGGGAAGAAACGGAAGACGATCTGAGACCTGTATTTCAAAGAGACAGGGACCGGATCCTTCATTCCAAGTCATTCAGAAGACTCAAAGATAAAACCCAGGTTTTTCTCACTCCGCAGGGGGATCATTACAGGACAAGACTCATTCATACACTGGAGGTATCCCAGAACGCACGGACAATAGCCAAAGCCCTCCGTCTGAATGAGGATCTTGCGGAAGCTATAGCTTTAGGTCATGATCTGGGTCATACACCCTTCGGACATGCGGGAGAACGGGCTCTTAACCGCGTGTGTTCCTTAGGTTTCGAACACTCGGAACAGTCTCTGCGCGTTGTGGATGTACTTGAAAAAGATATGACAGGCCTTAACCTCACATATGAGGTCAGAGACGGGATCGGAAACCACCGTACCAAAGGCAATCCCTCTACACTTGAAGGAAAGATAGTTCAGCTTTCTGATAAGATCGCCTATATGCACCATGATATGGATGACGCCATAAGAGCCGGCATACTTGCCGATGACAGCGTTCCGGCTTCCATAGGTGATATCGCAGGCTATAAGACAGCCCAGAGGCTTGATTATTTCATACACGACATTATCACGGAAAGCATAGGCAAAAACGAGGTGCTTATGTCGGAACCTGCTTCCAAAGCCATGAAGGATCTCAGGGAATGGATGTTTAAGAATGTTTACACCAACCCTAAGGCAAAGAGCGAAGAGGGCAAGGCTGAGAGCCTCATAGAATCCCTGTACATGTATTTTTTCCACAGACCCGATCGTCTTCCGATGGAATACAGGAAGCTGATGTCAAAAACCGGTGATCCGCTTGAAAGGATAGTATGCGATTATATCTCATCCATGACTGACAGATATGCGATAGGAATTTATTCAGATCTGTTCATACCAACTTCCTGGTCAGTCAAGTGATAACAGAAGATGGTAAGATACAACAGCGAACTTATAGATGAAATACGTGCCGCGAATAACATCGTGGACGTCATAGGGAGCGCAGTAAAGCTAAAAAGAAGCGGGGCAAATTATTTCGGTCTCTGCCCTTTTCATAATGAAAAGACCGGATCTTTCTGCGTAAATCCCGACAGACAGACTTACCACTGCTTCGGGTGCGATAAAGGCGGAAATGTCATAAGCTTCGTGATGGACTATGAGAACTACAGCTTTCCCGAGGCTGTAAAGTATCTGGCAGACAGGGCCGGGATCATTCTTCCGGAAAAAGAAGAAACAGCGGAAGAGAAGGAGGCTGCATCCTTCAGGAGCAGGATAATGGAATGCCTTAAACAGGCAGCAGTTTTTTACTATCACCGGCTTTATTCTCCGGAAGGAAAGCATGGACTTGATTATCTTAAAGGCCGCGGACTTACAGATGAAACGATCAAAAGCTTCGGACTCGGATATTCAGGCAAGGGCTTTGATCAGGCAGTGTCATATCTCAGATCCAAAGGCTTTGACGATAAAGTGATACAGGCTGCCGGTTTATGCAATATATCCGAGAAGCATGGGATGACTGACAGATTTTTCAACCGTGTAATGTTTCCTATAATGGATATCAACAGCAGGGTTATAGGCTTCGGAGGACGCGTAATGGGGGAGGGGGAACCAAAATACCTCAACTCTCCGGAGACCCAGGTCTTTGATAAAAGCCGTAATATGTACGGTTTGAATATAGCCAGACGCTCAAGAAAGCCCTATCGCATCGTATGCGAAGGATATATGGACGTTATCTCCATGCATCAGGCCGGATTTACAGAGGCTGTAGCTTCCCTCGGAACAGCCTTTACCTCCGGACACGCTTCGCTGCTAAGGCGCTATACCAGGGATGTAAGACTTACATACGATTCCGACGGAGCCGGGCAGAAGGCTGCCATGCGCGCCATACCGATCTGCAGATCAGCTTCTCTTTCAACAAAGGTAGTTCATCTTGATCCATACAAGGATCCTGATGAATTTATCAAAGCGCTGGGATCGGATGAATTTGAAAAGAGAGTAAAGGATGCTGAGAATTCTTTCTTTTTTGAACTCTCCTATATTGAAAGATCATTTGATATGTCAGATCCCGGAGAACGAACGGCTTTTCAGAACGAAGCTGCCGGAAGACTTGCCTCGATAGATGATGAGCTTGAAAGAGACAATTATATTTCAGCTGTAGCTGCAAAATACGCTATCAGGGAGGATGCGTTAAGGAGAGCTGTTGCCAGCGTTCCGGCAGAAAAAACATCCGTCGGGATACCGGACGAAAAAGGCATCTCTACGCAAAGCCAGGCCAGGAAAAACAAGGATGATGGCGCCGAAAAAGCACAGAAGCTTCTGATCACCTGGATGACAGACGATAAAGAGATCTTTGATGCAGTCAGACAGTATATTTCTGTCGAGGACTTCAGCGAAGGTATGATCCGGGAGATCGCTGCAATGATCTATGAAGGATATGAAAAGGGCAATATGTCCACAGCAGACATAATGACAAGATTTGCCATGGAAGACAGATCAGACGAAGCATCAGCCGTCATTAACAAAAAGCTCTATGCCGTTGATACCTCGGCTGACCGGGAAAAAGCTCTCACAGATCTGGTAATACGGGTAAAGAAAGCCTCGCTTGACCGGAAAAGAAATGCAGATGACGGGATCGACCCGTTAAAAAAAGCCAAAGAGGAAAAACAGGCCCTGACGGAACTGAAAAAGATCAGGATAAAGATATAAGGAGGATATCTCTAATGGAAGAAAATGAAGAGAGGATCGACGAAAGATTCGAGGAAAAGCTCAGGAGTATTATCGAGATCGGGCGCAAAAAGGAAAATGTCCTTGAAAATCAGGAGATCATTGACCATTTCAAAGGCATTGATCTAAGTGAGGACGATTACGACCGTATATGGGAAACTCTTGAAAAGAACGGTATCGACATCCTAAAAATGACATCTCCCTCCGAGGATGATATGGAGCCGGATGATGATGTTCCGCCGGAAGAGATCGAGGCTGAGGAAGAAGTAGATGTAGAAAACGTGGATCTGTCAGTTCCCGACAGTGTATCCATAGAAGATCCTGTGAGAATGTACCTCAAGGAAATCGGAAAGGTTCCTTTGCTTTCTGCCGAGGAAGAGGTTGAGCTTGCAAAAAGGATGGAACTTGGAGATCAGGAAGCCAAAAACAAGCTTGCAGAAGCAAACCTTAGGCTCGTTGTATCCATAGCAAAACGATATGTAGGCCGTGGGATGCTTTTTCTTGATCTTATCCAGGAGGGAAATCTGGGTCTCATAAAGGCTGTAGAGAAATTTGATTACAGAAAGGGTTACAAGTTTTCAACATATGCCACCTGGTGGATAAGGCAGGCCATAACACGTGCTATTGCAGATCAGGCCAGGACGATCAGGATACCCGTTCATATGGTCGAGACCATCAACAAGCTTATCCGGGTATCCAGACAGCTCCTGCAGGAGCTCGGGCGCGAACCTACCCCTGAAGAGATCGCTGCAGAGATGAATATGCCTGTTGAAAAGGTAAGGGAAATACTTAAGATCTCACAGGAGCCTGTATCACTTGAAACACCTATAGGAGAGGAAGAAGATTCCCACCTCGGAGATTTTATTCAGGACGAACAGGTCCCGGTGCCTGCAGATGCAGCTGCTTTCGAACTGCTCAAAGAGCAGCTGAATGAGGTTTTGGACACCCTGACCGAGAGAGAGCAGAAGGTTCTCCGTCTAAGATTCGGTCTGGATGACGGAAAAGCAAGAACTCTTGAGGAAGTCGGCAGGCAGTTCAACGTAACCCGAGAGCGTATCAGACAGATAGAAGCAAAGGCTCTGCGCAAGCTAAGACATCCTTCCAGATCCAGAAAGCTCAAGGATTATCTGGAGTAAATCTTGTCAGGGATTAGATTATCCGAAAGGCTTGGCACCATAGCATCCATGGTAAGCCCCTGCGACACTTTTACTGACGTAGGATGTGATCACGCGCTTCTTCCTATATGGCTTCTGTCGCAGGGAATATGTAAAAAAGCCGTTGCCACTGATATAAACAGCGGCCCGCTGTCTAAGGCAAAGGCAAATGCTGATTCATTTGCTCTGGGAGAAGACAAAATAAGCTTCATCTTATCTGACGGTCTTAGATTGGTAAAGGATCCTCCTGAAGGAAAGAACACCCTTTCCATCTGTGGTATGGGCGGCCTGCTCATAGAAGGGATAATAAAAGATTCCGCAGATAAGATAAGGAAATACGACACGCTGATCCTTTCCCCCCATACTAAGCAGTATGAACTGAGGCTCTTTCTAAACAAAAACGGCTACAGTATCGAGGACGAAAAATTCGTATGTGAAGACGGTAAACTCTACGTAATAATTAAAGCCGTTCCGGTAAAAGCCGGTGAGATACTGCAAGATCTCTCCGAAAAAGAATACAGATTCGGAAGGTTCATAAATGAGGCACTAAAAGACACTAAGGTAAGGGAGAAGCTTACGGCCGAATTAAAAGCGGCTGAAAGGCTCTTACGGGATAACAAACAGCTTCCTGAGGACAGAAGACAGCTTCTTATGCAGGATTTAGCAAGCTACAGGGAGGTTCTGGAAAATTGAAACTGCACGATATCATTGATACACTAAACGAGCTGGCTCCTATTCATTATTCCGAGAGCTGGGACAATCCCGGTCTTTTGATAGGTGATGGAGAAAAAGATGTAAACTGCATTTACATCGCGCTGGATGCCACAAGTGATGTAATAGAAGCTGCTCACAAAAAAAAGGCCGGACTGATACTCACGCATCATCCGCTCATATTCCATCCATTAAGGAGGGTATCCGCTGACAACTATGTCGGCAAGCGTGTGATGAAGATGATCTCGTATGGTATGGCATTGTTTTCGATGCATACGGATTTTGATGTGACCTGTATGGCAAATGAAGCGGCATCCAGACTGGATCTAATTGAAACCAGAGTTCTGGAACCTACATTGAGTGAGGATTTCGGTCTTGGAGCGATGGGGTATCTTAAAGAAGACCTTACTCTTAAGGAGCTTGCAGAAAAAACAAAGACAGTCTTTGGACTTGAGAATGTTACTGTATATGGCAATCTTGAAGATACAATTGTAAAGGTTGCCGTGCTTCCCGGATCCGGTTCATCCTGTATTGATAACGCCTATATTGAAGGCTGCGATGTTCTTATCACCGGCGACATAGGGCATCACGACGGAACTGACGCGATCGAAAAGGGAATAAATATAATAGATGCCGGGCATTACGGGGTGGAAAAGCTTTTCAATGACTACCTCGAAAAATATATAAATAAAACAATGCCGGAGCTTTCGGTCTTCAAGGATGATACTGTACGGCAATATGCCGTATTATAAGCAAGGAGAGAAAAGATTATGAACGAGATGATCAAACTGAGATACAGAGGAAATGAATATGAATATCCAGCAGGAACAAAGCTTTCTGTTATAGCCAAAGATTTCCAGAAGGATTTCAAGTCTGCCATTGTCCTTGCAAAAGTTGACAACAAGCTTAAGGAGCTTTTTCATATGGTCACAACCGACTGCGACATTGACTTCGAGGACCTGACTTCCACCTCCGGACATAAAGCTTACAAAAGATCCGCCTCACTGCTTCTTATAAAATCCCTGTATGACGTGATCGGAAGCGGAAATGTAAGTAAATTTATAGTTGATTTCTCCATAGGAGCTGCATACTACTGCCGTTACGAAGGAAAGACAGCTCTGACTGATGATCTTGTGGCAGAGATCAAGACCCGAATGATACAGCTTGTCAATGAGGACGCTCCGATCCAGAAAACTTCCCATTCTCTGGACAAGGTCATAAAGATGTTCCATGAGAGAGGAATGTATGATAAAGAAAGGCTCCTGAGATATAGAAGATCGGACAAGATCAACATTTACAGTCTTCAGGGTTTTCAGGATTACTTTTACGGATATATGCTCCCAAGCTGCGGATATATTAAATACTTTGATCTGTATAAATATGATGACGGTCTCATGCTGCAGCTTCCTGAAAGAAAAGCCCCGACAGTCGTACCGCCTTTTTCAGACAGCCCGAAGCTGTTTGCAACCATGAAATCATCCTCAAAATGGGGTGAGATGATGAGGATAGGCACGGTCGGTGAATTGAACGTGGCAATATCAGAAGGCAGGATGAATGAAGTTATCCTTGTACAGGAAGCCCTGATGGAAAGCAGGATAGCAGAGATCGCTAAGGATATAGTCGACAGGGGAAATGTAAGATTTGTTATGATAGCGGGTCCTTCTTCTTCGGGAAAGACAACCTTCTCTCACAGATTATCCATTGAGCTGCAGGCTCATGGCCTTAAGCCGCATCCTATTGAGATCGATAATTATTTTAAGAACCGTGAGGATACTCCCAGAGATGAAAACGGAGATTATGATTTCGAATGTCTTGAAGCGATCGATGTAGAAGGCTTTAACAAGGATATGACATCTCTGCTTAAAGGTGAGACGGTAGAGCTTCCGAAATTCAACTTTAAGATCGGAGTGAGAGAGTATAAGGGAGACTATATGACTTTAGAAGAATCCGACATCCTTGTCTGCGAGGGTATCCATGGCCTCAACGACGAACTCTCGCAGTCACTTCCTAAGGAGAGCAAATACAAGATCTATATAAGCGCCCTGACCACTCTTAACGTTGATGAGCACAACAGAGTGCCGACTACAGACGGCAGACTGATAAGACGCATGGTAAGGGATTATTATACTAGAGGATCTTCCATATCCAGAACTCTCAGTATGTGGTCTTCCGTAAGGAGGGGAGAAGAGAAATACATTTTTCCTTTCCAGGAAGGCGCAGATGCATTATTCAACTCTGCGCATATCTATGAGATCGCGGCCTTAAAGCCTTATGTGGAACCTTTGCTCTTCGGTGTAAGAGAAGAAGATGAAGGATATCAGGAGGCAAAAAGACTGCTTAAATTCCTGCAGTATTTCCTCTCGATAGATACTTCGGGAATTCCGCAGAATTCTATCATACGGGAATTCATAGGCGGCTCGATATTTCAATAATGATATTTCATATATTCAGCATTATATGTTAGAATTAATCCTTAAGTGAGCCGGATGATGGCGACATGACGGGTATCTGTCATGCCGAGGAAAGTCCGGGCTCCACAGGGCAGGATGACGGATAACGTCCGCCCGGGGTGACCCGCGGGAAAGCGCAACAGAGAACAGACCGCCGCATTATTTGCGGCAAGGGTGAAACGGCAGTGTAAGAGACTACCGCGTCTTTGGTAACAAAGATGGCAGTGCAAGCCCCATCCGGAGCAAGATCAAACAGGAGACCATAGGTTTGCCCGACCTGTTTCCAGGTAGATCGCTCGAGCCTTCCGGTAACGGACGGCCAAGATAGATCATCATCATCACGAAAGTGATACATAACCCGGCTTACAGGCTCACTTATTTTTCTGAAATCATATATCAAATATAACCACCGTTACTTTTAATGAAAAGAGAGGTGAAAGCATGGATTATCTTGAATCATTAGGTGTAAGGGCAAAAAGAGCTGCTGAGATACTCGCCCATCTTGATCCGGCATCTAAAAATCTGGGACTTCGGGCAGCCGCTGATGCTCTCAGGAAGAATGCATCCGAGATACTGTCTGCCAATCAGATCGATGTGGAGAATGCAAGAGCCAAGGGTGTCGGAGAAGCTCTGATCGACAGACTGATGCTTACAAACGACAGGATAGATAACATGGCTAAGGGGATCATACAGGTTTCCGAGCTTAAAGACCCGGTCGGAGAGATCATAGAAAATTACATCCGCCCCAATGGTCTTCATATAGACAAAATAACCATCCCAATGGGAGTTATCGGTATCATATATGAATCAAGACCTAATGTCACCTCGGATACATTTTCTCTTTGTTTCAAATCAGGAAATGCCTGCATCCTCCGGGGAGGATCTGATGCCATTAATTCAAACAAAGCCATTGTCAACTATATAAGAAGTGCTCTGGAAAAAGAGAAACTTCCGGATGATGTGATACTTATCGTAACTGATACTTCGAGGGAAACCGCAACCCAGTTTATGAAAATGAACCAGTATATCGATCTGCTGTTCCCAAGAGGAGGAGCAGGGCTCATACAGACGGTGGTTGAGAATGCCACTGTGCCGGTGATAGAAACAGGGGTCGGGAACTGCCACATCTATGTAGATGAAAGCGCAGACATTGATATGGCAGTTAATATCATCGATAATGCGAAGACACAGCGTTTCGGTGTATGTAATGCAGCTGAATCCCTCGTTATCCACAGAGCTGTGGCAGACAAGGTACTTCCCAGGATATATGAAAGGCTGTCCTCAAAAAATGTTGAAATGAGAGGTGCCGATGATGTACGTGAGATTGAGGAAGGAATTGCGCCCTGCACCGAAGAGGATTATAAAAAAGAATATCTGGGACCCTGTATTTCCGTAAAGCTTGTGGATAATATCGATCACGCGATCGAACATATCAATAATTATTCAACCAGCCACTCGGAAGCCATTATTACTGAAAACAGGGAGAATGCCGAAAAGTTTCTGGATGAGGTCGATTCGGCCTGTGTATATTGGAATGCATCCACAAGATTTACGGACGGTTATGAGTTTGGTTTCGGTTCAGAGATCGGGATCAGTACCCAGAAGCTTCATGCAAGAGGACCTATGGGACTCAGGGCTCTCACATCATATAAATACCAGATAAGGGGAACCGGACAGTGCAGGGAGGTTTGATATGCGTCATTTAATGACACCGCTGGATCTAACGGTCGAAGAGCTTGAGGATCTGATGAACACAGCAGAGGATATCAGAAAGTATCCTGAGAAATATTCGCATGTCTGTGACGGAAAGATACTTGCGGCTTTATTTTATGAACCGAGCACCCGGACCAGGCTTTCCTTTGAAGCTGCAATGCTGCATCTCGGAGGAAAGACCATGGGCTTTGCGGACGCTATGTCGTCATCTGCTGCCAAGGGTGAAAGCGTTGCAGATACGATAAGGGTCGTTTCCTGTTTTGCAGACATAGCTGCCATGAGACATTTTAAGGAAGGCGCTCCTATGGTCGCAGCCCAGTTTTCGAGCATCCCCGTGATCAACGCCGGAGACGGAGGTCATCAGCATCCCACTCAGACACTTACAGATCTGATGACTATAAGATCATCAAAAGGACGGCTTTCTTCACTTAAGATAGGAATGTGCGGTGATCTTAAATTCGGACGTACGGTCCATTCACTCATCCGCGCGCTCTTAAGATATGACAATATCAGTTTTGTCTTCATTTCACCTGATGAGCTTAAGCTTCCAGATTATATGACTGAGGAGCTTGATTCTGATAAAGGTGCTCCATACAAGGCAGTAACACGGCTTGAAGACGCGCTGCCTGAGCTTGACGTACTGTATATGACCAGAGTTCAGAAAGAGCGTTTCTTCAACGAGGAGGATTATGTAAGGCTGAAGGATTACTATATCCTTGACAGCAGAAAAATGGAACTGGCACGAGATGACATGATAGTGCTGCATCCCCTGCCCAGAGTAAATGAAATATCAGTCGAGGTTGATAATGATCCGAGAGCAAAATACTTTGACCAGGTACAGAACGGGATGTATATAAGGATGGCTCTGATACTGATGCTCCTTGGCATCAATGTTGAGGTATGATCATGGCAGAAAAAATAAAATATAAGCTGAACGTAGGAAAAATAGAAGAGGGGTTTGTGATCGATCATATAAGACCCGGCCGCGGATTGATGCTGTATCACGACATGGGACTTAACAAGCTTGACTGCTCGGTAGCGGTAATTCAAAATGCCTCTTCCAGGAAAATGGGCAAAAAAGACATAATCAAGGTTGAAACTTCCATAGATAATTTCAATCTCGATATAATAAGCCTTCTCGATCACAATGCAACCATAGATGTGATAAAGGACGGGGAGATCATAGATAAACCGAAGCTTCCTCTTCCAAGAGAAGTAAAGAATATAATCAAATGCAAAAACCCCAGATGTATTTCATCAATAGAGCAGGGGCTGGACCAGATATTTGTGCTGACAGACGCCAAAAATGCCACTTACAGATGCAAATATTGCGAAACTGAATATGATAACAAATAAAAACCAAACTATATATTGACATTTCAGATATGTCGGGGGTACAATAATAGCGCTTGTAAAATACTAATCCATTTTCAGGAGGAGAAGAAACAATGAAGAAGTTATCACTTATCTTGGTCACGCTGGCAATCACTGTGCTGGCATCGGTTCCTGTCTTTGCAGGACCTCTTGAGGAGGTTGCAGCAGCAAGGGCAGAGCAGGAGAAGAGGCTTGCTGATTATGTTGCATATCAGGAGAGGCTTGCAGCATTCCAGGCAAGCGAGATCGCTAAGGGTCAGGCAGCAGCAGCAGCCGGCAAGGCAGCAGAGGCAGAGAATTTTGCCCGCATCGCAGCTTTCCAGGCAAGCGAGATCGCTAAGGGCCAGGCAGCAGCAGCAGCCGGCAAGGCAGCAGAAGCAGCTAACTTTGAGCGTATCAGAGCTTTCCAGCAGAGTCAGATCGAGCTTGGCAAGGCACAGCGTGAAGCTGGTCTTAAGGCTCAGGCAGAGAATTTTGCCCGCATCGCAGCTTTCCAGCAGAGTCAGATCGCTCTTGGCGTAGCTCAGCGCGAGGCTGGTCTTAAGGCTCAGGCAGAGAATTTCGCTCGCATCGCAGCTTTCCAGCAGAGCCAGATCGCTCTTGGCGTTGCTCAGCGCGAGGCTGGTCTTAAGGCTCAGGCAGAGAATTTCGCTCGCATCAAGGCTTTCCAGGATTCACAGCTTGCAATTGCTAAAGCCAGGGAAGAGGAGAGGATCAAAGTTCTCCAGGCTGTAAAAGCATATTTGGCACTGTTCTGATAACCAGGATAAGTTACTGATATAAGATTTTTAAGGAGTCGCATTTTTGCGACTCCTTTTTTTCTTTATTTTGTATTATAATCATTAGTATGATATCTGACGAATTGATCTTGTACAGAAATTTCAGATCACAGAAGCTGCTTGACTCCCTGATCACGCTTTTTGAGGGTGAGGGTAGTATGTCTTTGGCATATGAAACTGCCGGATCTCTTGTAACTATGGCCTGCGAGCTTGGCTTTACGGGTAATCTATGGCATAAATATCTCACTTATCTTCTGGCAAATAACGAGAATGCATTCTCCAGGTCCTGTGAGATAAGAGGGCATATTGATGGCACAATCAATGAAACAGCCCTCCATGATATAGACATCTTTTATCAGATGTTTTATTTCGATCTTAAAGATATTGACAGAAAATATAAAATCGAGTGTTATTCTCCGCTGGTGTCCTTTGATATGAATGATGAAGGGAAGATGTTCAATAAAAGGATCCGTGACAGGATAGCTGCGCTTTCTGATTCTCTTGCCGCTTCATCAGATCCATCCGAAATGAAATCTCTGATAGAGGCATTTTATAAGGATTATGGTGTAGGTCTTTTCGGACTTCATAAGGCATTCAAAATACATGAAAGCCTAACCGAGAATTCCTTTGAGATTGAGCCTATAAAGAGAGTAGCCCATATAAGTCTTGACGATCTTGTAGGCTATGAAATCCAAAAGCAAAAACTGATCGACAATACGGAAGCCTTCCTCAGAGGAATGCCTGCAAACAATTGTCTTCTTTATGGAGATTCCGGCACAGGGAAATCTTCATCGATCAAGGGTATAATGAACCGGTATTATGAAGACGGTTTACGCATCATTGAAATCTACAAGCATCAGTTCCGGTTTCTCAATGATATAATGGCCAGACTGAAGGACAGAAATTACAGATTTATCATTTATATGGATGATCTCTCTTTTGAAGATCAGGAGACAGAATATAAATACCTGAAGGCAATAATTGAAGGCGGACTTGAAAAGAAGCCTGATAATGTACTGATCTACGCTACATCCAACAGAAGGCATCTCATACATGAAGGTTTCAGGGATAAGCTTGACCGTGGAGAAAACGATGACATACATGAGAGTGATACTGTCGAGGAAAAGCTTTCCCTGTATCACAGATTCGGTATAGCAATATATTATGGCAAGCCAACCCCGAAAGAATTTAAGAATATTGTTACCGAGCTGGCTAAAAGAAAAAATCTATCCATAGATGAGAACGAGCTTCTTCTTGCAGCCAACCAATGGGAAATCGAACATGGGGGATTGTCAGGGCGTACTGCTTCGCAATTTATCGACCACATTATCTCAAAGCATCCGTATTCCGGATAAATGACTGATCCTGAAGGGATCTTAAAAACCACGCGTTATAAAAAAGGAAAAAAGAATGAAAAAGTTATTTGCAGCGATCGATGTAGGTTCATATGAGCTTTGTATGAAGATATTTGAATTCGGTGGCAAGACCGGGATCAAGGAGATCGATTGTATCAGGCACAGGATAGATATCGGCAATGATACGTTTCATAATCACATGATAAGCCGTGAAAAAATGGATGAGCTGTGCGAAATACTGAAGGGTTTCCGCAGATCAATGGAAACATACAGAGTAACGGATTATCTTTCCTATGGGACCTCGGCATTCAGGGAGATTGCCAATACAGGAGCTGTACTTGATCAGATTGAGCGTAGAACAGGTATAAGGGTTACGGTATTAAGCAATTCCGAACAGAGATTTCTCGAATACAAAGGAGCTGCTCTTAAGATCGGCTTTGAAAAATACATAAAGACTGGTACAGCTTTCGTGGATATTGGCGGTGGATCAAGCCAGATCACCCTTTTTGACATGGGTCATCTTGTCACGACAGTCAATCTTCATCTTGGAACGCTCCGCATCAGGACCAAACTAAGGGAAATGGAGCCTGTATATTCGGATTATGAGACTATAATAGGCGAGATGGTCGCAAACGAGCTTGATTATTTCAAGGATCTCTATCTGGGAGATATCAAAGTGGATAACATCATCATAATTGATGATTATATGTCGGCTATAATGGAGAATTTCGGCGGGAGATCCGAGGGACATCTCACTGCAAGGGAGTATAAGGATACTATGACGGCTCTTTCCGTCAAATCTCCCTATCAGCTTGCAGCTAAATTTCATATTCCCGAGGACAATGCTGCGCTCCTTCTTCCTTCTGCCATACTGGTGGATAAGGTTATAAATATGACAGGGGCAAAGGATCTTTATCTTCCCGGAGTATCTCTTTCCGACGGAATAGCATATGATTATGCGGACAGAAAGAAATATATACGGCCTTTTCATGATTTCGGAGATGATATATTGAGTTCGGCCGCGAATATAGCCGCAAAGTACGGTTCCTTTGATCTTATCACCTCAAAGCTCACAGATGCAGCACTTATTATTTATGATGCTACGAAAAAGCTTCATGGAATGGGATCAAGGGAACGGACTCTGCTGAATATAGCCGCGATCATGAGAAATGTCGGAAAATACGTTTCAATGAGTGTTCCCGCGGAAACATCCTTTGCTATCATCAAGGATTCTGAGATCATGGGGGTTTCCCATAAAGAAAGGATAATGATCGCGACTATCGTGCAGAATTCCTATCCCAATAACATCAGTTATGATGCATTCAAGTCTCCGGAATTCGAGTCTAATGATGAGATCATCATGATAAAGCTTACTGCCATACTCAGGGCTGCCACAGGTCTTGCAAAGAATACCGAAAAGACCATCGAGGATATTTCCGCCCATATAAAGAATAAGGAGCTGATCATAAAGGTTGTTACAAAAGACCGTTTGTTGCTTGAAAAAGGTCTGTTTTCTGAAAGAACGGACACTTTTGAAGAGGTATTCGGTATCACACCTGTGCTTGTGGTTCACAGATCGACTGTCTAAGGCACCTCATAATAACAAAGGATGAGAACATGAAAAAGAACGAAAAGAATTCAAAAAATGAAAGACCGGAAAAGCATCCGGATCTGAGGGATCCCGCATATTATATCAACAGGGAGCTCTCCTGGATGCAGTTTGATGAGCGCATACTTGAAGAAGCCAGGGATACTTCCCTTCCTCTATTCGAGCGGCTTAAATTCCTGGCTATCACGGCATCCAATCTCGATGAATTCTTTATGATCCGTATCGCTTCATTAAAGGACATGAAGAATGCAGGCTACAAAAAAACCGATATCTCAGGAATGACTCCCAAAATGCAGCTTAACAGGCTTTCGGAAGTTACCCATGATTTTGTATCGGAGCAGTACAGTACTTTCTCCCGCATGCTATTGCCCAAGCTTCTCGAAGAGGGTGTACGGTTTGTAAAGCATCATGAGGATCTCGGTCAGGATGAAAAAGCCTTTGTAGATGAATATTTCAAGGAAAATGTATACCCTGTTCTGACACCTATGGCAGTTGATTCCTCCAGACCTTTCCCGCTTGTAAGAAATAAAAGCCTGAATATAGGAGCGCTGGTCCGCACTGAAGAAAATGACATTGAGCTTGCTTTGGTTCAGGTTCCTTCAGTACTGCCGCGTATAGTGGAGCTGCCGAAGGGCGCAGACGGTATCCGCTCGTTTATTCTGCTGGAGGAGATCATAGAGCGCAATATAGGAGGACTTTTCCTGTCATATAATGTCATATGCGCTCATCCCTTCCGAGTAATGCGTAATGCTGATTTTACGATAGACGAAGATGAGGCTGAGGATCTTCTGATCGAAATAGAAAGACAGCTGAAGAAAAGGCAGCGTGGTGTTGCCATAAGGCTGGAGTGTGAATCAGGCATCGATAAAAGACTGCTTTCCATTCTCGAAGAGGAGCTGAATGTAAAAGACAGCGATGTTTATTCGATCAACGGTCCGCTGGATCTGACCTTCCTTATGAAGCTGTATGGTATTTCCGGCTTTGATCATCTGAAGGAAAAGAAATATGAGCCTAAATATCCAAAGTATATGGATCCGGATATTCCTGTATTTGACCAGATCAAAGATCATGACATACTTCTGTGGCATCCTTACGAATCCTTCACACCTGTCGTCAGATTCATTCAGGAAGCTGCGCGGGATAAGGATACTCTGGCCATAAAGCAGACATTATACAGAGTTTCGGGAGATTCCCCTATTATTAAGGCTCTTGCCCAGGCTGCCGAAAACGGCAAGCAGGTTACGGTTCTTGTGGAGCTGAAGGCAAGATTTGACGAGGAAAACAATATCCTCTGGGCAAAAATGCTTGAGAAGGCCGGCTGCCATGTGATATATGGTCTTAAAGGACTTAAGACACACTCAAAGATAACTCTTGTTGTCAGACGGGAAGAAGAGGGGCTCAGACGCTATGTGCATCTGGGAACCGGAAACTATAATGACTCCACTGCCAAGCAATATACTGATATAGGCTTTCTTACCTGTGCCGAGCCATATGGAGAGGATGCAACTGCAGTATTTAACATGCTGTCGGGATATTCTGAACCTGCAATGTGGAACAAGCTTTCCCTTGCGCCCTTATGGCTCAAGGACAGATTCCTCTATCTCATCAACAGGGAAACCGAGCACGCAAAAAGCGGCAGGGATGCGCATATAATCGCAAAGATAAATTCACTCTGCGACTTAGATATAATCGAGGCATTATACAAAGCATCCAATGCAGGTGTAAAAATCGAATTGATAATACGCGGAATTTGCTGTCTGAGGACCGGGATCCCGGGTGTATCCGAAAACATCACCGTCAGATCGATCGTAGGAACCTATCTTGAGCACGCCCGTATTTTCTGGTTCCTGAATGAGGGAAAAGAAGAGATATACTGTGCTTCAGCAGACTGGATGCCGAGAAATCTGGAAAGAAGGGTTGAGATACTCTTTCCAATAGAAAATCCCAGGCTCGTAGATGACCTTAAGCATATCCTTCAGATACAGCTTTCTGATAATACGAAAGCAAGGCTTATGACAGATGACGGTATCTATATCCGTATAACCCCCGGAAGGAACAGCCGGATCGGAGCCCAGAAGACCTTTGTCAAAGAGGCTCAGGCTGTTGCTGAAGCAAGAGCCGGCAATTCAAACGAACGAGTTTTCGTGGCTGAGGAGGCAAGGTCAGACGGCGAGGAGGAGGTGCTTAAAATATGAATAAGACAACAGGCGCTTTTATTCTCGACCTGGTTGAATACGGTATATTTACCGGACTGATAGATGAGGAGGAGAGGATTTATTCAACAAATCTCCTGCTGGATGTAATGGATCTGGATTCATATGAGGAGCCGGAAGGCTATAGCAAGCCTGATTTTTCTGACAGGGGAGAGGCTCTGGAGATAATCCTTAAAAATCTGACAGATGATGCCGTCTCAAGGGACGTAACTGCTGATGATCAGATCTCAAGGGATCTTTTTGATACCAGGCTTATGAACTGTATCACACCGAGACCTTCTGCAGTCAGAAAGAAATTTAAGGAGCTTTATTCAGATTCTCCAAAGAAAGCCACAGACTGGTATTATGACTTTTCCTGCAATACCGACTATATCAGAAGATACAGGATCAAAAAGGATCTGAAGTGGAAGTCACCTACCGATTACGGAGATCTGGATATTACCATCAATCTTTCCAAGCCTGAAAAAGATCCAAAGGCGATCGCAGCTGCTAAGAATGCGCCGCAGTCTGCCTATCCCAAATGCCAGCTGTGTGCCGAAAACGAAGGCTACAGGGGTCGAATGAATCATCCTGCAAGAGAAAATCATCGCATTATACCGATACAGCTTGCCGGCGAGGATTTCTTTCTGCAGTATTCCCCATATGTCTACTATAATGAGCACTGTATAGTTTTTAACAAAAAGCATATCCCGATGAAAATAGACCGCTCATGCTTTGAAAAACTATTCGACTTTATTACGCTTTTTCCGCACTATACCGTAGGCTCCAATGCGGATCTTCCTATAGTAGGAGGCTCAATCCTCTCCCATGATCATTTTCAGGGAGGGAACTACGAATTTCCCATGGCCCGTGCAGATTATATTGAAAAATTCAAAGTAAAAGGCTATGAAGATGTCGAAGCAGGCATAATAAAATGGCCTCTTTCCGTCATAAGACTAAGATGCCGGGACAAGGAAAGGATCGTGGAGCTTGCATCCCTTATCCTGAAAAAATGGCGGGGTTATACTGATGAGTCAGCCTATATCTTTGCCGAAACCGATGGGGAAATGCACAATACCATAACACCTATAGCCCGTATGCGCGGTGATATGTATGAATTCGATCTTGCGCTCAGAAATAATATCACTACTGAGGACTGTCCTTTGGGACTATATCATCCACACAGCAATCTGCATCATATAAAAAAGGAGAATATCGGTCTTATCGAGGTAATGGGGCTGGCAATCCTTCCTTCAAGACTGAAATCCGAGCTCTCATTGCTTAAGGAATATATCCTGTCCGGAAAAGATGTGGCTTCAAACGAAGAGATAGCCAAGCATGCCGATTGGGTGCTTGATTTTCTCCCAAATTATGTTAATATAGACGAGTCCAACATCGACGGCATCCTTCGTGACGAGACAGGAAAGGTATTTTCGCATGTCCTTGAGGATGCAGGTGTATACAAACAGACAGAAGACGGCCTCCGGGCTTTCAAAAGGTTTGTAGACAGTATTTCGTAAAAAAATTATTTATTTGGGAGGAGTTAGATTTTATGAAACGTATAATGAAATGTATAGTTTCAACCCTGCTTGTGCTGACGCTTCTGGTCACAACAGGAAATCTTGGATTTACTGTAAAGCAGGCTCAGGCTGCAAACAATATGAGAGGAGTATGGCTCTCATTTATCGATCAGCAGAGTTATCTCAGAGGCAAGGGAAAGGATGCTTACGATGCAGCTTTTACTTCTATCTGCCAGACTGCCGCATCAAAGGGACTGAATGCAATATTTGTTCATGTCAGAAGCCATAATGATGCGATCTATCCTTCAAATATATATCCGTGGAGCTCTCAGATGCTCTTAGGCGCAGATCCCGGCTTTGATCCTTTGGCTGATATGGTTCAGATCGCGCATCAGAACGGACTTCAGATCCATGCCTGGATCAATCCATATGGCTACAGGAATGGCGTTATATGCGGAAATGCCGCACTTGCAACTAATGACAATATAGTAGCAGGTGTAAAGGAAATACTGGATAAGTACGCAGTAGACGGAATTCATTTTGACGATTATTTCCCTCCGATCGGCGCCGGAAATATTAATTCAATGATCACTCAGGTGCATGCAGTATGCGGACAGCACGGCAAGGTTTTCGGTATCGCTCCCCAGGGCAATATCCAGAACTGCATAGCAGCAGGAGCAGATGTGAACACCTGGCTTTCTTCAAATGCATATGTAGACTATATCGCTCCGCAGATCTATTGGACCGACAACTACGGTGCTGCAGGAACCACGACCATGTCAAGTGACAGACTCACTGCCTGGAAGAACATCAACAAAGCCGGTATACCCATGTATGTTGGCATGGCTCTTTACAGAGCAGGCTCTGCTTCCACCTCAGATCCCGGCTGGTCACGCAACACCAACAACCTTGCGACTCAGTCTGCAAAGGCACAGAGCCTTGGTTATACAGGCTATATTCTGTACAATACCGCTTCGATAATGAATCCTAATGCGGCAATGTCACAGGAGTTAGCAGGACTCAGATAATACAGAGGGTGCAATTTAATATTCCTGCAAAGAAGCGCGGGCATTGCCCAAAGACACCGGTCTTTTCCGGGAGGATATTCAAACGCAGAGCAGGAACGGCTGATCCACGTTAAGGATGATAAGTGATAAATACGGGTGGTACCGCGATCTTTTCGCCCCGGGGTACCACCCTTATTGTTTTTCAATAATAAAGAGGAGGCAGCAATATGGCGATCAATAAAGAAGAACTCGATGAGATAAGGGACAGAGCCCTGGAAGCAATAAAGGAAGCCGGAGCCCTGGAAGCTCTGAATGATGTCAGAGTAGCCTTTACGGGAAAAAAGGGTGAGCTTACCGAAGTCTTAAAGAGCATGAAGGATGTAGCCAAAGAAGACCGTCCGAAAGTCGGTGCCCTTGTAAACGAAACAAGAGATATTATTGAATCAGCTATCAATAAAGCCAAGATCAATCTTGAGGCCACGGCACTGGATGCAAAGCTTAAAAATGAGACCATAGATGTGACTCTTCCTGCAAAAAGAAGACGGCTTGGTCACATGCATCCTAATGCGATCGCACTTGATGAGCTTGAGAGGATATTTACCGGAATGGGTTATGAGGTAGTAGAGGGACCTGAGGTTGAGAAGGACTACTACAATTTCGAAGCTCTGAA
>JAEEGL015471201.1_pt1 | contig 30992 bp, 17 predicted proteins | sample 9134231 | NCBI WGS metagenome assembly JAEEGL01 (sample SAMN16246548, study PRJNA631951) | gut metagenome | biome: gut microbiome; feature: rumen; material: fiber-attached | host: Bos | place: Iran: Karaj | collected 2018-10
ATCACTGTCCATGATCTTCAGGGAAGCCAAGAAGTGTAACGTAGTCCTGTTCTTTGACGAATGCGATACCATTTTTGCGAAGCGTTCCGACGACGGCGGTTCCAACCAGGCTTCCGCCAACAACAAGACAGCTCTTTTGCTTCAGGAAATGGAAGCCTACGACGGTGTCTGCGTGCTGGCTACAAACTACAAGCACAACATCGACCCCGCTTTCTTCAGACGTATGAAATATATCGTAGAGTTCGAGTTCCCGAATGTGGACACCAGAGAGATGCTCTGGAGGACCACAATACCCAAGGATACTCCTATGGCCGACGACGTGGATATCAGGTTCCTGGCCGAGAAGTTCGAGTTTGCCGGTGGTAATATCAAGAACTGCATCCTGAATGCCGCATTCCTGGCAGCAGCTGATCCTGAGGCTGAGGGACAGGTTCACATGAAGCACTACCTCAACGCCATCAAGTACGAGTTCGTCAAGGTCGGCAAAGTCTTCACCAAGTCGGACTTCGAACCCTACGCCGAGGATGTCGGATTGGCATAAGTTTTTGGAAGAGACTGGGGGCCCCGGGTAAACGCCTCCGGAGCCCGCGCAGGTTCCCTGCGCAAGTACTGGATGCAATTCCATAATTCCGGGCGGCGAGGCACAGAAGTCCTCCTGCCAATATGAAGAGAAGCCATTGAAAAGATAAAAACCGGCCTTCTGCTATTAATAGTGGGTGACAAAGAGGATAGAGTGTTGCTATCAGTCGCCCTGGCACGACGGCCCATCGCCCCATGGGACCCGTCGCTCGCGCCAAGCAGGGCTCGTTAATGAGATCACTTAAGGAGGAACATGGTCAAGAAACAGGAAAATTACGGCTTAAAATCAAATTTTCTCAAAAAGGATGGAATCAAAAAATATGACTACGTCTTTTTTAGAAATAAACAAGAAAAAGAAGTAACAATGACCTTAGATAAATGAATTTGAGCTTCATGTTTACTGCTTTTTTCACAGATTTCAAAAATGAGACGTAAATGTTTAGCCAGTAATGAAGCTAAATGATGAACATAAGGGTGATTCTTACTTCTTAAAATCGTTTTTGGGAATTTAAGACGTATTGATAAATTATTAACGTATCCTAAATTGGAAAACTTCAAAAAAAGACGTAATTTTACGAGTAAAATGAATTCTTTCCAGCCGCTTTCTAAGATAATGGATTTAGGATAAAACTATGATGTTCAGAAAGATAGTTCTGTTTTTTCCTTAGTTGACTTTAATACCGAGCCCTGCTTGGCGCGAGCGGCGGGTCCCATGGGGCGGTGGGCCGACGCGCCAGGGCGACCTATAGCGACACACTACAATGATAGCTACCCACTATAAACAGTGAATATTCTAAAAACATTTGAAAAATGACAAAAACAGAGGATGAAATCCTTTGAAAAATGACAAAATTCACCCCGAAAAACCTTTGAAAAATGACAATGTTAGTTTAGAAGGCTGAGATATTCCCATGAAGGCGGGTCCTTCGTATAAATAATAAAGGTGAAAATGATTTACTCGAAAAACGCCAAACAAAAGTCTGATAAAGCTGGTAAATATGCGATAGGTAATCCCGGTTGGATGTCTGGGAGAGTAAAGATAAAAACTTTTGCAAAAATAATCCATTAAGTCTTGTGAGATATGTCAATGGATTAGCATAGTGATTTTGCTGATATACATATATTGATGATTAGGTATTAAAAGAGTTAGATAAGTTACACAGGTTTTGCGATGTGGCTGCCTTTTGCAGACACACGATGAGGGGAAAATTATGAAGATAAGAAAACAGTATAAGAATCTGAAGGCGGGAGCCAAGAAGGTAGTAGTGGGACTTCTCATTGTCAGCATGCTGAGCACGGCGACAGGAATAGGTTCCATGTTTACCTATGCTGAGGAAGAAGACGTCAAACTGGAGTCGCTTAATGAAAAGCTGGATGATACTCCAAGCGTTGATGACGTGGATGAGGGCGACAAGGAATCCGGTGCCGTTGAAGACAGCGGTGATCTTGACGTGCCTGAAGGTGGGGATACTGTAGAAGAGAATACAGCTCCTGATACAAAAGAGCCTGATGTAACCGGTGAGGATGTCTCTAATCCTGTATCGGAAGATCCTGTTGTTACTGATCCTATAGAGGATGATTCAAATACAGGAATTAATGGGGAAAATGAACAGGGAACAACAGATCCTGATGATGCAGATCCAGTTGAATCCGGAGATGATATTACAGATTCTGTCATTGATGAACAGACAGATGGGGATACTGAGGGAACAGATCCTGACGCTGTGATCCCTGAGGATGATGATGAAGAAACTGAACCCGATGAGGTAGATCCTGAAGAGACGGACTTTGACATAATAGTTCCGACAGATACTGAAGTAGAGCCCACCGATGAAACAACAGATTTTGAAGAGACTGATCCTGAGACTGAGGAAGAGGAAGAAAACGTCAATGGATCTTCAGATGATGAGGAGGATAACAAGGCTTCTACTGACGATAAGAAGACTTCTGGCGGTAAGTCTGGTAAAACCAATACAACTACTAAGAAATCTGAGACTAAGTGTAATCACAGTGTAAAAACATGGACTGACAATGGGGATGGTACCCATTCAGGAACATGTTCTAAATGTGGTGCAGAATTAGAAGAAGAGCATGATTATGAATACACATTTGAGGATGCTGATGATGAAGGCGTTTATCATCATACAATAACATGCTCAAAATGCGATTATGAAGAGACAGAAGAGTGCACATTAGACGAAGACGGTGTGTGCACTGTTTGTGGTGGGCCTGAAGTATTTATAAAAAACCGCTTTGCAGGCAGTGGAGAGGATAGCTTCAAAGCATGGCTGGAAGATTCTGAAAATGTTAAAGTGTGTGATAGTATAGAATATTGGAAAATAGATGCCACGAAGTACTTTGTATCATCTATCAAAAGAAATAATAGCGGTAGTGGTGATTACTACTATAAGGATAATGACGGAAACTATTATCATCCGGCTCCATATGGGACTAAGCCAGGTTATGAAATTAGTCTGTTGAATGGAGATGGAATTTCACCGGGGCCTCATACATACCAGATTACTTTAAACTATTATGTGGATGATAGTGCTATGGGAAGGCCCTCTAATGCTATTTCATCCAGTATGTGGAGAAGCTATAAGATTAACAGGCTTTTTACGACCAATATCACTCCAAAGGATATCAGTTGGAATAATCCCATAGGAAATGGTAATAAGGTAGTTATTTATGCAGATGATGTCGTAATTGCAGGAGATATTGTTAATAATACACCCACCCTTAGTACAGATAAATTTACGAAGGATAGCTTCAAGCTGCTGCATGCAAATTATGGATCAGGAGCAGGGTTAGAAGGCGTTGATATGACACCAGGGTCGGATTATGATTTATCATTTTCAACCTCTGGATCTGATGCTGCCTTACCTGATGGGACAACAGAGATAACAGTCACTGCAACAGGTTTGGCCCCGAATTACACAGGAGAGTTATCGGGGCAAATAAAGCTTTCTCTTGACAGTAACTTTGAAATTTACTACAATGGCGAGCCTTATGTGGAGAACACTTTATATATAGATAAGGTAAAGCTCAAGGAAAAGTCTGGGAATTATCTCTTATCTTTTGATGGAAGTGATGATTCATATAAAAAAGAGCTGGAATATACTACGATTGATCAGCCTGAGTTTGACATATATGTAAAGAAAGAAACCAATGGGATACCATTTAAGTATCATATCTCAAATGCCCAAGTTAAGAGAAACATGAACCAGGTTTCTGTTGACACTATCAATTACATGGCTGATGAACCTTATGTTCTTACATATACTCCTCAGGGAGGCTCTGAAGAGACTCTGATTGAAAAGTCCAGAGCAGGTGATGGGGAAAACCCCGATTACGAAGCATCTGTTCAGGGGGGAGACGCTACTCTGAAGGTCGGCACTGAATATACCGCTAAATTTACTCCTGTAGATGGTGACAAATATACAGGGGATGCAATAACAGAGAAATTCACCCCAACAGCAGTTTCTCTTACCTTCGATGGCAAAAGTGAGATGAAGAAGTTCTATCTCGGAAAAGTTGTGATCAAGCCAGAGGGCAATCTCACTATAAGCCAGTCTGCGGATGAAGACACTTTTAAGTCTGAACTGACATATAGTGGTTCGGGAAAGCAGGATGTAACTGTATACATCAGGAATACAAAGACCGGACATATTGTAGAGCAGGAGATTAAAAATCTTTATGTAGATAAGGGTCACATGGATAAGGATGAAGTGGCACTTGAAGGCAGTATAGATTATACGTCTGATACACCATATACGCTCAAATTTACAAAAGAGGATTATTCTAAAGAGCTTGTTGAAGAGACAGACTTCACTGCATCGATTGAGGATGGCCCTTCTGATGGCGTACTTCTTGCTAATGGTACTACCAAATACAAATATAAGTTTACTGCCGTAGATGGCAGTGACTTTGTGGATTCAAAAACTGAGGAATTCACAGTAGATCCTTTTACACTGACATTTAATGATAAAGCAATAAGCACTACTGCCTATGATGCAAGAGTAAAAATACAGGGACCTGAGGGCTATCAGATAAGCCTCTCTACTGATTCTGGCAGCTTCAATGATTATGTATTTTACAGCGAGGCCCGGAAAAATCAGACTGTTGATGTTTATCTCAAGAAAAAGACAAATGACAGGATCGTAAAGCAGACTACTGGAAAATTCTCAATTGTTGCAGTTGATATCAGTGAGCTTGCCGGCAAGGTTACACTGTCAGATATTAATTACCTTGACGAGACTCCTTATGAGCTTACGTACACCGATGATGAATACACACTCAAAGAGGAGGGAGATAAAGAGGACTTTGTAGCCGGGATAATAGTTCCTTCAGACACACTGATTCCGATAACATCTCCAAAGAGTGCTGCTGATGATGATCGTGTCAAGAACACCATCAAGTTTACAGGTGTTGGAGGATTTTCAGGTACCAGGACTGCGGAGTTTACCGTTGATGATCAGGATCTGACCTTTGACGGAAAGGCTCTTTCAGGCAGCAAAACGTACCTGGGATCTGTTACCATAGCTTCAGATGGTTGGACAATATCCACCACTCCCGGGGGAACTTACGAGAGTTCACTGGAGTATGCAGTTGAGGGGAAAAAACAGGACTTCTATGTATATCTCAGGAAGAATATAGGGAGCAGGAAGAACGTAACGATAGCCCAGAAGATAGAGGGACTTACCATTGAGCCTCTGCCTTATGACTTTGACAGCTTCTTCTCATCAACCGGTGGTGCACCTGAGGTTGTATCAGAGCTTACTTACAACGGCAAGGCTCAGAGTCTGTTTGAGAATTTCAAGGCGCCTACTGTTCCCACTTTGCCGGGTGATGCAACAATGGAAATTCTCTATTCAGGAGATGCACCCACCAGCAAGGAGACAGATTTCCAGAAGACCGATGCCGGATCCTATGATGTTGTCTACAACATCACCTTTAAGTACAAGAAGTATAAGGACACGGATAAGACGGAACTTGTCAACGAGAAGACAGCTACTGTATCGAGGGATTACGGCAAGGTTAAAATAGCACCCAAGAACCTTAAGGATACATTGACCTTGTCGGATAAACTTGTTGAGACGTCTGCAGGCAACTATGACTTCGTGGCAAGCAGTGTGGACTTTGACAAAGAGGCATTTACCTTTGCCCTTAACGAAAAGAGCCTTGTAGTTGACACTGATTATACTGTAGCTCTTTCACAGGCACTTCCTACAGCAGGAGAGCTGGCAACAATTGGTGAGCATTACACCTACACCTTTACAGGTAAGGGCAATTACACGGGAACTGTCCAGGAGACTGTGGAAGTGGCAGATGTTGATGGTGTGACCTACAACGGTGCGACTACCCTTAAGGACAGCTACTACGACAAGGTTACAATCGGCGCACCTGAGGGCGTTTCGATCTGCATGACAGCGGATGGAACCTTTGCGGATTCAGTGGTCTATGACACACAGGGCTCCATGCAGAACGTGACGGTTTACTTAAAGAACAAGACCACCGGAAGGATGGTATCCAAGAAGCTCACAGGAATAACCATAACCGAGCTTCAGGTTCTTTATGATGGCAAGCCTGTTATGTCGAAGGTCTATTACGAAAATGTAAGGATCAGCGCCACCGGTTTCGAGGTCTCTGATACCAAGGACGGCGACTACTCCAATTACTATGTGTGCAGCAAGGAGGGGAAGGTTCCTGACTTTACCCTCTGGTTCAGGGACAAGAGTTCTGATTATGTCAAAGAGGTCACCATTTCAGGCCTGGTTATCGAAAAGGCCATTGACCTTCCTGTAAAGTACAACGGTGGAAAGTACAAGGAGTGGTTCAACACCAATGTGACCATAACCTGCGAGAGCGATGATGGAATAGAGAAATACACCATTTCTCCTTCCGGAAAGGATGATTTCAAGGACAGCTACAGGATCACCGAGGACGGCTCAACTGAGATTGAGCTTGACTTCAAGAATACTAAGGATTCAACTGACGTCCAGACCCATATTCTGAAGGTGAACATTGACAGGGATGCCCCTTCGGGCTCAATAACCGTGGAGGATTATAAGAGCAAGAAATTCCAGCCGGATGATACGGATGCTCTTATTACGAAGGATACACCTGAGATTACAATAAATACCAAGGATTCTGAGTCCGGTATTGACTACGTGCTCTACTATGTCGGTGACAATTTCTACCCGGCAGCAGGTGATCTTCTCAAGGATGCTGCTGAGACCACTGCCTATTGGAAGGCCTACAGGTCTACCAAGAAGCCCAAGGTGGTCAAGAACAAGAAGAAGTACGCCTATGCCATCATTGTGGATCTGGCCGGAAACAAGACGTATCTGTCCACAGGAGCACTTATAAATGACTCGGTAAATCCCAAGATGTCCTCTGTGGCCATGTCAGAATCTGAGGATGGCACAAGCGGAACCATCAATGCTAAAGGAACTGATACCTTAAGCGGTGTGGATAAATTCTTGTTTGTCTACAAAGAGATGAAGGACGGTAAGGCAAAGGATCCTTCCAAGGAGGATATCCTCAGCAAAGGAACTGAGATCAAGGTCAGCAGCCGCGAGGACAACAGCGCATCGGGTACATTTACGGTCAAGAAGCTTGAGGACGATAAGGACTATATCTTTTACGTTCTTGCAGTGGATGCCGCCGGAAATGTCAGTGACTTTAAGAGCAGGACACTGAGGTCCAACTCCAGGATTGAGATTGGTGATTACACCAGCAGCAAGCTCCGCACCGAGGACAGCACTGCATTTTATTCCAGGGAGTCACAGAAGGCAACCATCATCTCGGAGAACGCTAAGGGCATAGCTTTCTATGTCAGTGATAAGTTCTTTGCATCACCTGACGACATCAATGCAGAGATCAAGGAGAAGGATTCCATGTGGAAGACCTACTCCTCAAGCTACAAGCCTACGACTGTTAAGGATCAGAAGAACTATATCTACGCCAAGATAACCAAGGATGACGGCAGCGTTGTTTACATGTCTACCGGTGCAGTCGTTTTCGACACCGTGGCACCCAAGATGACGACGGGAGTTGCAGCTCCTTCAGAGGACGGCAAGAGCACCATCGTGGCCATGGGCGGCAAGGATGAGCTGTCCGGGATCAACAGATTCAAGTTCCTGTACAGCGAGAAGGTTGAGGGCGAGAATACCAAGACACCTTCCAAGGATTATGTCTTTGACAATGGCACCTACGTGGAAGTAAGCAGGACGGAAGACGGAGTTTCCATGGGCTCCTACAACATAAGCGATCTGGATCCTCTGAAAAAGTACAGCTTCTTCTTTGTAGCTGTTGACAGGGCAGACAATGTCAGCGAAGTGCTGCTCCAGGAGATCGATGGCGCAGATGCAGCAACCGGTGATGCACAGGCGGCAGCTAAAGCAAAGGCTGACGCTGAGAAGGCAGCTGCAAACAGCGCTCTTATCCCTGCTCCCAATGGAATTGCAGGCTCCGGAGAAAAGCAGAAGTCTGAAGAGAACAAGGGCTCGGGCTCAGGTTCAGGTTCAGGAGCCAAAGAGGAAGCTAAGTCAGAGTCAACTGATGATAGCAGTAATGTAACGATCAACCGTGATCCTTTCATTGCGGATGCAACAGGAGACACCAAGATCGGACTTGCCCAGACCGGCGGATGGACCAAGATTTCCAATGAGGTCAAGGTGGCCGACAAGGGTGCAGTCATTGAGGTTGAAATGGCCGGTACATCAAATGTATCAAGCCAGCTCTTCTCCGCAATGAGCGACAGGGATGTATCTGTGAAGCTCAGGATGCCAAACAATGTACAGTGGGAGATCAAGGGCGATTCCGTTGCCAAATATGCGAAGGGAACCGTCACAGACAGAGATATGGGCGTCAAGCTTGGCAGCAGGAACATTCCTGACCAGCGTATAAATGAAGTTGTTGGAACAAATCCTCATGTTGAGTTCTCCATGACAAGTAAGGAGGACTTCGGATTTGAAGCCAATATAACAGTGCCTTCTGACAAGAGCCATGCGGGCATGAATGCGACCCTGTACAAGTACGATGAAGAGCAGAAAGAGATGACGATAGTGGGCACAGCTGTTGTGGACGAGAACGGAAACATCGAGTTCCCGATCACGGAAGCTGCAGATTACACCGTAGTCATCAGCCCTGAAAAGCTACTGACAGCCAGCGACACAGTTATAACAGACGGCATCGTGCTAGGTGACGAAGAGGCTACAAAGGGTGGAATGATCATGTTCAATGACATATTTGGCAAGAGAGGCGGAGCGCCTATATGGCTCTTCGTGATAGCAATAATCAGTGCAGGCCTGTGTATAGCAATACTTTATATGCCAAACTTCCAGTCTGGTAATGATGATGATTTTCAGAATCTTGCATAACAGGTTAAAGAAATGAAAAGGACCTGTGGTTCATCAGTACAGATGGGCCACAGGTTTTTTAGAGAGGTGGGTTATGTCTGATAAGATAAGCATCCTTTTTCCTGACAGGAGCATTGAATTCAGAAAGCTTTCAGAGATTACAGTACACGATATCGGCATGGACAGTATCGTGGCAAAGCTCTCAAAAAAGGTCAATGAGCAGACTTATATATCAAACGTCATGCGCATGGTGACAGATGATCCGGGGACTGCTGCCTTCAGGAGCGATGTGTTTGAGGACATCTGTAAAAATAAAAAGATGAGGGATGACATCGTAACCATCCTGGACAAGATCAATTTCCTCAGGGAGTTCGGGAGCTTCAAGCACGATCATGACCACGAGCCACAGGTGTGGGATCTTCTCCACAGGCTGGGAGAGCTGGATGATTACATAAAGAGCATTGAGGCGCTCTTTAGCTGTCTTAAGGATGCCGACATCCACTCCCAGGGACTTATCGGGCTCAAGGAATATGTGGAGAAGCTCTACAGCAACAACGGTTTTTCTGAGCTTAGAAAAGACATTTCCCTGCTCAGGGCGGACACACAGAATTTGAAGAGTGTCACCCTGGGAGTTAATCTCAACGAGCGCTTTGAAGCGGTGGGCATCGGCATTGTATCCATCAACAACAGGTCTTTTACCAAGTCCGGCGTTATCGGCCATTTCATTGACAAAGTTTCGGGAAAAGACAACATCAGAGAGGGCAATGACTGGGACGGCGATTACAGATTTACTGAATTCACTGCAAAGTCACCCCTGGAAAACAGGACTGTTCCCGTGATTCCTCCCCTGAGCCCCATGGCGCTCATGAGCATCAAATATATATCAGAAAATGAGGACAGCATCCGCTCAGTCACCAGCTACATGGATGATATCACGGAGAAAATGCTGTCGAGGACTGTGAGGCATCTGAGGGATGTGCTGGGAAGATACACAGCACTGACCATAACGGATATCACGGATCTGATGCCCGAGTTCATATACTACATCAGGTGGGCTGAGTATATAGACGGTATGCGGGAGAGGGGCTTTAGTTTCTGCAAGCCCAAGGTGCTGCTTCAAAAGGACAGTCAGCCTGAAGGTGCCGGTATGAATGCCCGGGGCATTTATAATATGAGACTTGTGCAAGACTCTTCGGTTACTGCCACAGACGTGGTACCCAACGACATCTCTTTTGACAGAGAGCACACGCTCTACGTGCTGACGGGAGCAAATCGGGGCGGCAAGACCACCATAACCCAGGCGGTTGGACAGGCTGTATTCATGGCCCAGGGAGGAATATATGTCACCGGAGAGAGCTTTGACTATACCCCTGTGGATGCCGTTTTTACCCATTTCCCGGCAGACGAGGACAAGACCCTTGACCTTGGAAGGCTTGGAGAGGAATGCAAGAGGTTTAAGGAGATATACGCAGAGGCCACAGGAAAGAGCCTTCTCCTCCTGAACGAGACTTTCTCAACTACCTCTTTTGAAGAGGGCTATTACATAGCCAGGGACTGCTGCAGGGCAATCCTAAATAAGGGAATCCGAACCATATACAACACCCACATGCACAAGCTGGCCATGGATCTGGACTCACTTACAGGAGATGGCAAACAGGCAGGTGAATCAGGTGTCCGTGATGCGGGCAATTCGCAAAGCACATCGACAGGCACAAAGAGCCCCTTCAGAGCAGCTTCCCTAATTGTGGTATCAGATAATGGAGAGCGTTCTTACAAGGTAAAGGTTGCACCTCCCGAAGGAATGTCCTATGCCAGGGATATTGCCGTCAAGTATGGGGTCACTTACGAGAGTCTTGTAGTGAACTGAGTTATTTAATTCTTGTTAATAGCCACCTACTATAAACAACGTATATCCTTATAGGAGCAATTCCAACCTCTGTTTTTATGGTACAATATGATATATTGTAAGCAGGAACCGCTCAATATCAGTTTCGTAATTCCCAGTAAGGAGCTGATTTATGAACAGACTTTCCAGGATTATTCTTTTTCTTATTATTGCTGCACTGTTGCTGCTTTGGCCGGGGATGAAGGGCTATTGCCAGGAGGAGTCTTTTCCAATTAATGCTTCGGGCAATCCGAACCGCCCCTTAAGTGTGGACCCCTTTGAAAATGTCGACGGATACTCGGCGGTGCTCTACGACATCAACAGCGGGCTTCCAACCTCCGAGGCAAATGCCATGGCCCAGACCAGCCAGGGCTTCATCTGGATCGGCAGTTATGCAGGGCTTGTACGTTATGACGGCACTAACTTTGAGCTTCTCAACGAGGTCTCCGACATAGCAAACGTAAGGGCTCTGTATGTGGACAGCAGTGACAGGCTGTGGGTAGGCACCAATGATGCCGGCGTATTTCTCATTTCCGATATGGACAAGTTCAAGTGGGACAAATCTGACGGCCTTGAGTCCAACAGCATCAGGGGAATCACTGAGGGTGCCGATGGTCTTACCTATGTGTCAGGGACAGCCGGAGTCGGGACAATTGATCAGAATTTAAATTACACACATATAGAGGACGGTCGCCTTACCGGGCAGACCGTTAAAGAAGTGCGCTGTGGAATCGACGGTCTTGTATACGGGATTTCCCTCGCGGGAGATATTTTTACCATGAAAGATGGAAAGGTGCTCTCGTTTGCAGCAAGAGCTGACTACCCCTTTGAGGAAGCCACCACAATCCTGCCAGATCCTGACCGCAGCGGTTTTCTTTATATTGCAACAGAGCATTACATCTATCACGGCCGGCTGGATGAGGATTTTGGGTCCTGGACAAAATGGGATATCTATCCCCTTACAGGTCCTGACAGCCTTGAGAAAATCGACGGCAGGATATGGATCTGCGCCCGGACAGGTATCGGCAGGATTGAGGGGGGCTCTGTATCCATTCTGTCCAAACTTCCAATGAATAATTCTTTTACCCAGATATTGACAGATGATGACGGAAATCTCTGGGTATCTTCTTCACGCCAGGGCATATTGAAGATCGTGCCCAATCAGTTTAATGATCTCTTTTACAAGTATGGAATAGACCCTCAGGTGGTGAACACTACCTGTATGTCAGAGGAAAGACTTTTTGTGGGTACCGACAACGGGCTTATAGTGCTGGATAATGGAAAAGAGATCAGGAATATTCCCATAAAAAGTGCCCTGACATCTGCAGGAAGACCGGTGGTAGCAACTAACCTCATAGCTTATCTGAAGGGCATCCGGATACGGGCCATAAGCAGGGACAGCAGCGGCAATCTGTGGATCTCCACAGCAAGGGATCGGGGACTCATCCGGTACAGCGATGGTGACCTTATGCAGTTTTCAGAAAATACAGGGCTCATAAGCAACCAGGTCCGGTTTGTAAGTGAATGTGAGGACGGCACCATACTGGTGGCCACAAATGACGGGATCAGTGTCATTAAGGACAACAGCGTCATAAGAAATTACGGACAGGATGACGGACTCCTGGTCAGGCTCATCCTCACCATGACAGAAGGATATAACCATGAGATAATCGCCGGCTCAGACGGAGACGGGATATATATAATAGGACCTGAGGGCCTTAAGCGCATTGGCAGGGAGGACGGGCTTGGCTCTGAAGTCATAATGCGCATAAAGAAGAAAAGAAGTGGAGATGGTTACTGGATAATCACCAGCAATTCTCTGGCTGAAATGACACCTGATTATCAGCTGACCACCATAAGGAAATTTCCGTATGCCAATAACTACGACCTGTACGAGAACAAAAACGGGGATCTGTGGATACTGGGAGGCAGCGGTATATATATTGTTTCCGGGATGGACCTGGATGGGGGGGATGAATCAGACTATGGGTTTCTCGGAATAGCAAACGGACTTCCCTATGTGGCAACTGCCAACTCTTACAGTGCCCTGACAGAGGATGGTACCCTGTATATTTCCGGGAATGAGGGAGTGGTCAGGGTCAACATAGAAGGTATCTTTGACGATATAGGCTCAATAAGACTTGGCCTGGCCTACATTGATGCTGACGGAGTGATCATCAGACCGGATGATCACTGGACCTTTCTGATTCCGGGAAATGCCAGGAAGCTCACATTTTATCCGTATATAATAAACTATTCCCTCATCGATCCAGGGATTCATTATTGCCTTGAGGGGTTTGATACAGAGGTCATGGAGGTGAACCGCTCCGATTTCGGGACTCTTTCCTACAACAATTTAGAGAACGGAAGCTACAAATTTCTGATGACTGTTGAGGACCCGATAGCCAAAAATTTACTGATGGTGGACTACAATATCATCAAGGGCAAGCAGCTGTCAAGCCAGGCTGCAGCATGCATATTTATGGACTTCACTGCACTGTTTATCCTGTTTGGACTTCTGGCATATTCGACCCTTCAGCGCAAGAGAGCCAGCGTGGAAGACAGGCTTTATCTGGCTATTATAGGTCTGGATGTACTCCTTGCAATGTCAGACGGGATATCCTTCTTCCTGGAGGGGGCCAGAATCCATGCCAGGGAGTTTATGATAGCACAGAATACGATTGTTTATATCATAATGACTGCCATACCTTATCTCTTTTTCCTGTTTCTTGATCACAATGTTTACAGGGAAAGGTCCCACTTAAGGATGAGGCGTTTACTTTACGCCGTACCCTGCTTCCTGACCATTGTCATGATTATTGCCAATATATGGACAGGATGGATCTTTTCCATAAAGAAAGGAAACGTATGGTCTTCAGGGCGCTATGACCATCTTGTATTCATTCCTGTGATGATCTATTTCCTGCTCTGTATTGTAAGACTGGTGCGGATAAATAAAAGGCTGGTGGCTTCGGCTATGCTGATCCTGGCCTTCCACGTTTTTTCAGACATATGGTTCAGGGGTGTTTCTTCTGCAGCATTTATGTTTGCTCTGTACCTTGTATGTTCCCACATAACCGTCATGAACAGGCCATTATATGAGGAGGAATCATGAATCTGTTTACAGGCAATTCTGCTGTGTCCTGTTATGTTGACATCGCCTCCCTGGTGGTGATGATACTTTTACTGGCAATGTCCTGGCCGGCACGCAGCAAAAGAAATATCTCCCTTCGGATATATCACCTGCTTTGCATTGAGATCGCGTTTACCTGCGTGGTCTGCTTTGTGTTCAATGCGATGGAGGGGCATGACTCGCCTGTGTTATACATCATAGCCGTCATCAGCAGATCCCTGTGGGAACCATGTGCCATAGGTGCAACCGGAATCTGGTTTTACTACATGGAGTATAAGCTCTACAACAACAGTAAGAACCTCCGTAACATACGGATTTTTCTCTGGGGCTTATTTGTAGCCTATCTGATTGTGATGATAGTAAATTTATATACAGGGATTGTCTTTACTCTAACATGGGAAAACAAGCTGGTGAGAGGTCCGGTTTACTATGTTTTATTTGCGGTAAACTTTATACTCTTTTTCTTTTCTGTTTTAATTGTATGGCAATATGACAGAAAAGCTACAAAGATCAGATTTATCCACATAGCACCCATGCTCCTGTCAGTTGTTTTATCGGTGATCCCACAGTTTTTTACCCCCTATAATACAGGAATCATAGGATATGTTATGGGAGTAACACTTCTGTTTTTTTCCATCATCGGTGAGCTTCGTTATGTGGACCCGGAATCCGGGCTCTACAACAAGGGCTATCTGGCTCTTCTCCTGAACCATGCCATGGCTGAAAAGAGTGATATCCGCAGCGCCCTTATTGTGGAGACATCAGGGGATCTTCCCACAGTCTTCGGAATTCTTCAGGATGTGCTCCACAGGGACAACGACGTGATCCGGGTTGAAAGTAACAGGTTTCTGATGTTCTCAGAAAGCTCAGCCATTTCGACAATACAGTATCTCTCTTCCCTGGTGGAGGAGGCTGCTAAAAATTACAACGAGGAGCACGCCGACGGGAAGATCCAGATAACCACAAGGTGCCGTATGAGGACAGAGAACGAGGATCCCTTTGCATTTGTAAAAAATGCCCTGGATGAATCCCAGGACAGCAATGAGATGAGGGGTATCATATCCATGATCTCTGAGCTGGAGCGCCTGGATAAAGAGCTGACCATGGCCTCTGATATACAAAAGAGCATCCTTCCCGTGGACTTTCCGGATCGCAGCGAGTTTGAGATCTATGCCGCAACTGACCCTGCCAAGGAGGTGGGCGGAGACTTCTACGATTTCTTTTTCATAGACAGCGACCACCTGGCAATGGTTATTGCTGACGTATCTGACAAAGGTGTGCCGGCAGCCTTTTTCATGATGATCTCCAAGACCCTGATAAAAAACCATCTCATGGGGGGACTTAGTCCGGCAAAAGCTCTGGAGGCCGCCAACAACCAGCTCTATGAGCACAACTCCTCCATGATGTTTGTTACCGTATGGCTGGCAGTCCTTGATATATCCACAGGAAAGGGACTGGCTGTCAACGCGGGACATGAAAAGCCCGCCCTTCGTCAGGCTGACAGACTCTTTGAACTTCTGGACTACGAGCACGATGTTTTTGCAGGTGTTATGAAAAATCAGGAGTACCACCAGAGGGAATTTCAGCTACAGCCCGGGAACTGCATTCTTGTATATACCGACGGGGCAGTGGAGGCAACAAACGATAAGGATGAGGCCTTTGGTGAGAACAGGCTCCTGGATGCCCTGAATAAAAAGGCTGATGCATCTCCCAAGGAACTGGTTGACCAGGTGCGCAGTGATCTAAATGAATTTGTAGGTGCTGCCCCGCAGTTTGACGACATCACCATGCTGTGCCTGAAATTCCACGGAAGGACAAATGGGAAATGATGTTGTATTCAGTTTTATAAAAACTTGTTTACTACTTCAGATAATTTGGTATACTCTTTATAAAATGGTGTCAAACCTCTGGAACCAAAATAATACTGCAATCGCAGATATACAAAGGAGCTGAAGGTACTATGGAAAGATACAAGGAAGAGTTTATCGAATTTATGGTGGACAGCAACGTCCTGAAGTTTGGAGATTTTACGCTCAAGAGCGGCCGCAAGTCACCGTTTTTCATGAATGCGGGAGCTTATGTGACAGGCTCTCAGCTTAGGAAGCTTGGAAGCTACTATGCAAGGGCAATCCATGATACCTTTGGCCTGGAGTTTGATGTTCTCTTTGGACCGGCATACAAGGGAATTCCCCTCTCTGTTGTGACCGCTGTTGCCATCAGCGAGCTCTACGGAAGGGAGATCAGGTACTGTTCCAACAGGAAGGAGATCAAGGACCACGGAGACAAGGGCATCCTTCTGGGAAGTAAGCTCCGGGACGGAGACAGGGTCCTTATAATAGAAGATGTGACCACATCCGGCAAATCCATCGAGGAGACTGTGCCCATCATACAGGCTCAGGCGGACTGTGACATTGTGGGTCTCATGGTTTCCCTGAACAGACAGGAGAAGGGCCAGGATTCCGATATGAGTGCCCTTGAGGAGATCCGGGAGAGATACGGTTTTTCTGCCCACGCCATAGTTACAATGAGCGACGTGGTTTCTTATCTGTACAACAGACCGATAGATGGTGAAGTCCTTCTGACCAAGGACATCAAGAAATCAATAGACGCATACTACGCTGAATATGGCGCAAAATAAATAACAGAGGGGTACATAAATATGGAAGAGAAGGTTTATAAGCAGCTTGGAGGCTCCGGGGCACTGAGCATTGCATTTGGTGTTATCTCCATAGTCGGAGGAATCGCAATGGGAGTTCTCCTGATAGTAAGCGGAGGCAAGCTCCTGGCCAGCAGGAGAAACATTATTATCTGAATGATACAGGGATTTGGAGCCATGAGCTGCTGTGCGCGCGCAGAGCAGTTTATGACTTTGAAGAGTGAACAGACATGAGGATCAGGATTAAGAAGTTTGAACCGGTCAGGGACCGATATATGTTTACGGATAACAGGCATCCCGAGAAGGGGGTAATGTCAGCCATTCTGGGATGCGTATCTGTAGTGACTCTGGGCTGTGCCGTATTTTTTACCTACAGGGACGGCGGTCAGGCCCAGGTGAAATATGCCGCGGCGGCAATGCTGGCGGCAGTTTTTTCTGTAGCGGGGATTGTTCTCGGAATACAGTCAAGATTTGAACGGGATATTTTCAAGCTGTTTCCAAACCTTGGGATAGTCCTCAATTCACTGTCAATCATATTTATTATTCTTGTTTTGGTAATAGGACTTAGCTGATATGAACAATGACGAGCTTATTTTTGAATTTGAATCGGGAAGAGATGTTGTTGAAGAGAGAATGGAGCTGGCATCAGAAAGGATCAGAGAGATAGCGGGGGAGGGACTTAAGGACCCTGCATTTGACGATTACTTTAAGACTGTGTCGGCATTTCTTTTGCAGATCCTTGATACCTACAGCTGGGTAAAGGATGGCGGTGCTGATAAAGACTCCCTTGAGGAGCTTAAGGCAAGGAACAGGGCGCTGTACAGTGATATTCTTCCGGAGAACTACGACAAGAGTTACGGAAACCCCAGTGTGGCAGTTTCCAGGCTGGGTGAAGAGCTGGGGAGATTGCTGTCCAGCCTTTACTTTGAGATGAGAAGCCTTATACCCTTTGCCTTTGAGCTGGATGCGGAGGAGATTGTCATAAGGCTGGAGCTGTTTCTGGAGATCTACGGAGTATTTGCCTCGGCAGATGAGGGCGGAAGGCTCCCGGGATTTTCAGAGCTTCGGGGGATAATGTACTGGTTCTACAGTGACTACGCCGAGCAGGAGAGGGTTAAGAGGTTCAGGTCCATCGTTGTCCCCGAGGGGGATTTTGCAAGGGAACTCATAATGAACAGTGACCTCTCGGATCTTCGATACCTCTACAGGTTTGGCGAGTATATAACCGACAACGAGCTTAAGGCCGCGGAGTATCTAAACGGCCTGTCCGAGGAGGAGGTAGGACGCCTTGCGGACACCTTCACAGAGGGCTACAGGATCGGGTTTGAGACCACCGGCAAGGACATCACCATCAAGAAGACCGCTTCCATAATTTATCAGTTGGGATTTGAACAGATTGTCAAAAGAGCTGTGGAGAACTTTGAGAAGATCGGACTTAAGTCCACTATATACAGGGCTGTGATGTCAGGCTTCTTCATGGGTGGAAGCTCAAGGAGATCAGGCTACTACGGCGCTGTTCCCAACAAGCAGTTTGACTACGACCACAAGGACGACGACGCCCTGATCCTGGACGGGTCGCTGATCACAAGAAGGCTTGAGGCGGTACGGGCAGCCGGCGAGAAATACAAAAAGGAAGCAAAACTCTTTGGCGGACCTGCAGTCATTGAGGTGTTCGGGGAGAAGCCCTTTTCACCAGGCTCCTGCAGCGAGGCGCTTCATTTTACCGAAGCCCAGAAGAAGATGGTCTCCGACTACAAGATACAGGCATCCCTTATACAGAATGAATATATTATAGGAAAAGAGAGAAGCTTCACCATCATATCTTTCCCCGTTCCGGAGATAGGTGACAACTATCCGGAAATATTTGACCAGATCGTCAGGATCAACACCCTTGATTACAAGCTGTACCAGAGCATACAGCAAAAGATTATAGATGCACTGGACGAGGCTGTGTACTGTGAAGTTACGGGAATGGGGGACAATCACACCAGTATGAAGGTGATGCTCCATGAGCTGTCAGACAGGTCAAAGGAGACGAACTTTGAAAACTGCGTGGCAGACGTGAACATTCCGGTGGGTGAGGTGTTTACATCCCCGAGGCTTACAGGAACAGAGGGGGTACTCCATGTGACAGGCGTATATCTGGAGGGACTCTTCTTTAAGAATCTGGAGATCACCTTTAAGGATGGGATGATAACAGACTACAGCTGTTCCAACTTCGATACTAAGGAGGAGAACAGAAAGTACATAAGTGACAACATCCTCTTTGGACACAGGACTCTTCCCATAGGAGAGTTCGCCATCGGCACCAACACCCTGGCCTATGTGGTATCCCGCAGATACGGCATCGAGGAGAAGCTTCCGATACTTATCGCCGAGAAGACGGGGCCCCACTTTGCGGTTGGTGACACCTGCTACTCCCAGGAAGAGGACAACTGCACCTACAACCCCGACGGCAAGGCCATCGTCGCCAGGGACAACGAGGTTTCACTCAACAGAAAGACTGATCCCGACAAGGCATACTTCTTCTGCCATACCGACATCACCATCCCCTACGACGAGCTGGGGGAGATACGCTCTGTCAGGGAGGACGGAAGCTTCGTTACCATCATTAAGGAGGGACGGTTTGTGCTTCCGGGGACTGAGGAGCTGAATGTACCGCTGGAAAATGTTTTTTGATGATAACACGGATTGCTCCGCAAAAAGCGCTCTCGCAATCCTACGAAATATGTTAAATTTTTTGTAAAAATTATAGAACTATATGTTGTATTGTGTTATTATACAAGCGACTAAATATAGTTTTTGGGAAGTGAGGAGGAGGCAATATGCCACAGGTTGGAATTGTGATGGGCAGTGATTCGGATATGCCCGTGATGAGCAAGGCTGCTGATATACTTGATCAGCTGGGTATCACTTATGAGATGCGCATCATCTCGGCACACAGGGAGCCGGACGAGTTCTTTGAATTTGCAAAGACCGCAGAGGAGAAGGGCTTCAAGGTAATAATTGCAGGCGCAGGAATGGCAGCACATCTGCCGGGAATGTGTGCAGCGATCTTTCCTCTTCCGGTCATCGGAATACCCATGCACACCACATCTCTTGGGGGCAGGGACTCCTTATACAGCATAGTACAGATGCCATCCGGGATTCCCGTGGCAACTGTAGCCATAAACGGCGGAGCAAACGCAGGGCTCCTGGCAGCAAAGATCCTGGCAACCGGCGATGCAGAGCTCCTTGCTAAGCTCAAGGACTACAGCAGCTCTCTCAAGGCTGCAGTAGTTGAGAAGGACAAGAGACTTCAGGAAGTTGGATACAAGAACTACTGAGTTTTCAATGATATAAGGAACTGTAGCGAATTAACTCAGTCATTTTGATTGTCTGTTTTCTTGATAGCTGCGTAAAATGACTGGTTAATTCTGCTACAGTTCCTAAGAGTTTAATAGGAAAGGGAGAAAAGATGGCACTGGATTACAGAACAGCCGGCGTTGATATAGAGGCCGGATACAAGTCGGTGGAACTGATAAAGGGATTCGTCAAGGAGACCACAAGGCCCGAAGTACTTGGAGGTCTTGGAGGCTTTTCCGGAGCTTTTTCCATGAAGGCGATCAAGGACATGGAAGATCCTGTCCTTCTGTCAGGAACAGACGGCGTCGGAACCAAGATCAAGCTGGCATTTCTTTTGGATAAACATGACACCATAGGAATTGACGCTGTTGCAATGTGTGTCAATGATGTTGCATGTGCCGGAGGAGAGCCGCTCTTTTTCCTGGATTATATAGCCTGTGGCAAGAATGAGCCCGAGAAGATCGCCCAGATTGTAAAGGGCGTTGCAGAGGGCTGCAAGCAGTCAGACTGTGCACTGATCGGAGGCGAGACTGCAGAGCATCCCGGACTTATGCCTGAGGATGAGTACGACGTGGCAGGCTTTACTGTTGGAGTTGTGGACAGAAAGGACATGATAGACGGCAGGGACATTGTTGCCGGAGATGTGCTCATAGGCGTTGCTTCAAGCGGCGTACACTCCAATGGATTCTCACTGGTCAGGAAGATATTTGATATGACCAAAGAGAGCCTCGAGACTTATTATGATGAACTTGGAATGACCCTTGGCGAGTGTCTTCTCACTCCCACAAGGATATATGTAAAGATGATGAAGTCCCTTAAGGACGCAGGCATCAGGGTAAAGGGCTGCAGCCACATCACCGGCGGCGGTTTTTATGAGAATATTCCCAGGATGCTTCCCGATGGAATAAAGGCAGTTGTCAAAAAGGATTCGTACGAGGTTCCTCCCATCTTTAAGCTCATGCAGGAGAAGGGACATATTGAGGAACAGATGATGTACAACACATACAACATGGGCCTCGGAATGGTGCTGGCTGTGGATCCTTCTGATGTGGATGGCGCGCTTGCTGCTATCGATGCTGCAGGAGATAAGGCTTTTGTGGTCGGCAGATGCGATGCCGGCAGTGAGGGTGTGGAGCTGGTATGAGAATCGCGGTTCTTGTGTCTGGAGGCGGAACCAATCTCCAGGCCATCATCGATGGAATAAAAGACGGGACGATAACAAACACGGAGATTGCTCTTGTTTATAGCAACAACCCGGGTGCCTATGCACTTAAGAGGGCTCAGGACGCAGGTATACCTACCGCCTGCATAAGTCCCAAGGAGTTTGCGGACAGGGCAGAGTTTAATAAAGCTCTTTTAAAGCTTCTTACTGACACCGCTCCGGATCTGATAGTCCTTGCGGGCTGCCTTGTGGTAATCCCGGAGAGCGTGGTGAGGGCATTTGAGGGCAGGATAATCAACATTCATCCATCACTGATCCCCTCCTTTTGCGGGACAGGATACTACGGGCTCAAGGTCCATGAGAAGGTCCTGGAGAGAGGAGCAAGGGTTTCGGGTGCAACGGTGCATTTCGTTGACGAGGGGACTGACACCGGGCCTATCATTCTTCAGAAGCCTGTGATGGTAAGGGATGACGACACCCCGGAGACACTCCAGAGGCGAATTATGGAGCAGGCGGAGTGGAAGATACTTCCCAGGGCTATTGATCTCATCGCTGGCGGGAAGGTAAGAGTTGAGGGCAATAGAGCTGTTGTGTCGGATTATGACACTGAAATACTGCCGGAAATAACCGGCTGATGAAAAGAGGGGAATATGAAGGTACTGATCGTTGGTGGAGGCGGAAGAGAGCATGCTATTGCCGAGGCCGTATCCAGAAGCAAGAAGGTTGACAAAATTTACTGCGCACCGGGCAACGGCGGCATAGCTGAGCTGGCTGAATGCGTTCCCATCACTCCAATGGAGTTTGACAAGCTTGTCTCTTTTGCAAAGGAAAAGGAGATAGACCTGACAATTGTAGGAATGGATGACCCGCTTGTTGGCGGAATTGTGGATGTATTTGAGGCTGAGGGCCTTCGGGTATTCGGACCCAGGAAGAATGCAGCAATCCTTGAGGGAAGCAAGGCTTTCTCAAAGGATCTTATGAAGAAATATGGAATACCTACGGCTGCCTATGAGACCTTTGACAATCCTGAAGATGCACTAAAGTATCTGGAGAGCGCAAAGTTCCCTATTGTGCTCAAGGCAGATGGACTTGCTCTTGGAAAGGGCGTTCTTATCTGCCAGGATCTGGAGGAGGCCAGGGCCGGAGTAAAACAGATAATGCAGGACAAGAAGTTCGGAGATGCCGGTAATCACATGGTCATCGAGGAATTTATGACAGGTCGCGAGGTATCTGTTCTGTCCTTTGTGGATGGAAGCACCTACAAGCTCATGTCCAGCGCCCAGGATCACAAGAGGGCAGGGGACGGCGACACCGGACTCAACACCGGAGGAATGGGAAACTTTTCTCCAAGCCCCTTCTACACTAAGGAGGTGGACCGGTTCTGCCGCGACAATATCTACGGCAAGACTGTGGAGGCCATGGCCAGTGAGGGTAGGCCCTTCAAGGGAGTTATCTTCTTTGGACTAATGCTCACAGAGGACGGTCCCAAGGTCCTTGAGTACAACGCAAGGTTTGGAGATCCTGAGGCACAGGTAGTTCTTCCAAGGCTCAAGTCGGACATAATAGATGTCTGCAATGCCTGCATAGATGGCACTCTTGAGGACTTTGATCTTGAGTTTGAGGACAAGGCTGCGGTGTGTGTTGTTCTTGCCAGTGACGGATATCCACTCAGCTATGAGAAGGGCAAGCTTATAACAGGACTTGACAACTTCAGGGGAAAAGATGGATACTATTGTTTTCACGCAGGTACAAAACTTACACCGGAGGGAATTGTCACAAACGGCGGAAGAGTACTTGGCATAACAGCTAAGGGTGACACTCTGAAACAGGCCCGTCAAAAGGCCTACGAGGCGACAGAGTGGGTAGACTTTGAAAATAAATACATGCGCCATGATATTGGCAAGGCAATTGATGAAATGGAGGAGTAAAGCATGAAAAATCTGGGAAAGAGACTTATGTCCCTGGGTCTTTCCGTAGCTGTTGCGGGAGTGATTTTCGTATCGGCTGCAGGAACGGCTTTTGCCTACACTGAGACCACAGGAACGGTAACAACCAACAATGTAAAGGTGAGATCAGAGGCCAGCACCACGGCATCACAGGTTTCAAGCTTAAAGAGCGGTGACACTGTGGAGATCATCGATGAGGCAACCGACGCTTCAGGATATGTATGGTTCAAGATCCGCGTCAACAAGAGTGAGTTTGGATATGTAAGAAGCGATCTTGTAGACAAGAAGGGAGGCTCATCTTCTTCAGGTACAGAGACCACCACTACAACAACCAAGACAACAGAGAGCAATGACTCAGCTGCAGCACTTCCGGCAACCACAGCCACAACAGTTGACCCCAAGTCGGCAACCATCTCCGAGGAGAGCGTAAATGTCAGAGAGGGTGCCGGAACTGCCTATGATTCAGTGGGCAAGGTAAAGAAGGGCGAGACAGTCACCATAACCGGCGAGGCCACAGATGATGGTGGCAAGACCTGGTATCAGGTTACATTTGGAAGCAACGGAAGGACCGGTTACATCAGAAGCGACCTTCTTACAGTCGGAGAGGCTGCCCCTGCTGATAACGCAGAATCTTCAGAGGGCGGAGAGTCTTCAGAAGGCGGAGAGGGCGAAGTTTCCGAGGATGCCCAGGGCGAAGATCAGGAAGGCGGAGAGGAGTCACAGTCTGATACAGGCGTGGCAAGCGAAGCCGGAGACGGAACATATTCACTTGTTTATTCAACTGATGATGAGGGCAACGGAATCTGGTACCTCTATGACAACGTCGGAGGCTACAGGGTCAAGGTCAATGAGCTCATCGAGGCAGCAAAGAGCAGCGATGAGGTTGGCAAGCTCACCAAGACCAACAACACCTACAAGACTGTACTCATAATCCTTGCAGTTGTTATTGCAGCTCTTGTGGTAGGACTTATTCTTCTGGCTCTTAAGCTCCGTGATTCCTACTATGAGGAAGTGGAAGAGGAAGAGTATGACCGTTACTCCAAGCCTGCCAGAAAGAGGGCCCGTGATGACGAGGACGAGGCAGAGGCTCCAAGAGCCAAGAGACCTCAGACTGAGGAACGTGTTGCAAGACCTGTAAGGGAAGAGGGCGAGAGAACAGCAAGACCCGCAAGAGAAGACAGCGAGAGAGCAGCCAGACCTGAGAGGGATGGCGCTGAGAGAACTGCAAGACCTCAGAGACAGCCAAGGAGAGAAGAAGAGGCAGGTGAGAGACCTGTACGCAACAGAAAACCGAAGGCTGATTATGATGACGAGCGCGGAGCAAGGCGTTCAGATGACAGACCAGCAAGATCAGATGACAGACCTTCAAGACGTTCTTCAGATGACAGACCTTCAAGACCTTCAAGGAGAAATGAAGAGGAGAGTGAGCGTCCGGCAAGGCGCCCTTCCTACAGAAATGCCGATGAAAATCTGGCTCCCAAGGAAGCACCAAGACGCAAGCCCAAGAACTTTATCGGCGATGATGACGATTTTGAGTTTGAGTTCCTTGATCTGGATGATGAAAAGTAATAAAATGGAACTTCCATAAACTGTTTTTGGATGGTATAATACGGACTAGTGCGCTGAAGTGTAAAAGCCTGCGCACTAGTCTTTTTACTTGCTTATTTTATACATCAAAGGGAGTTTTTATGAAAGAAAGAGAAACACTTGGGAGCAGACTTGGGTTTATTCTGCTGTCAGCAGGATGTGCGATTGGAATCGGGAACGTGTGGCGGTTTCCCTACATGGTGGGAGAGAACGGAGGAGGACTGTTCGTGATAGCCTATATCATTTGTCTCCTGGCCCTGGGAATTCCAATCCTGACGATGGAATATGCCGTGGGAAGAGCCAGCAGGTTAAGCATACTGCCTGCACTTAAGAAGCTGGAACCAAAGGGGGCAAAATGGCATATTTATGGCTATTTTGCAATTGCGGGCAACTATATTCTTCTGATGTTTTACTCTGTTGTATCGGGCTGGATACTCAGGTACTTTGTTATGTCAGTCCTGGGAGCCTTTGATGGGGCGGATCCGGATACCATAGCAGCCTCATTCCAGGAGATGATGGGCAGCCCATTTATTCTGATACTGTTCATGGGGATAACCATGTTTATAACAGTTGTGGTCACTTCAATGGGACTTCAGAAGGGAGTTGAGAAGATTACCAAGGTCATGATGATCGCCCTGATAGTGATCATGCTGGGACTTGGAGTCAGGTCACTGACACTTCCCGGAGCAGCAGAGGGAGTGAAGTTCTACCTGATGCCAAACTTTGAGAATGTAAGGAAAGTAGGCCTTGGCCAGGTTCTCTACGGCGCCCTCAATCAGAGCTTTTTCACTCTGAGCGTCGGTATCGGAAGCATGGAGATCTTCGGAAGCTACATAAAAAGGGACAGGAGTCTCGTGGGAGAGGCCTTTCTTGTGGCCGGTCTTGATACCTTTGTTGCCATAGTTGCAGGTCTTATAACTATCCCTGCCTGCTTTGCCTACGGGGTTGCGCCTGACAAGGGGCCGAGCCTCATATTCCTCACTCTTCCCAATATTTTTGCCGGTATGCCCGGGGGAAGGTTTTTGGGGAGCATGTTCTTTCTGTTCATGTATTTTGCGGCTCTTTCAACAATGATCGGTGTATTTGAGAATGACGTGAGCTTCTCCATAGATCTCTTTGGAAAAGACAGGAAGGCGGCAGCACTACTTTCGGGAATCATCATTACCTTAGGGTCAGTACCCTGCGCCCTTGGCTTCAATGTACTGAGCTTTATCCAGCCGCTGAAGGCGGGCAATACCATTATGGATCTGGAGGACTTTGTTGTAAGTAATCTTCTTTTGCCCATAGGTTCCCTGATCTTCTGCCTCTTCTGTACAACAAAGTACGGATGGGGATATGACAACTATTATGAGGAGGCCAACCAGGGCGAAGGCATCAAGCAGAGCTATGCCCTCAAGTGGTACTTCAGGATAATTTTGCCGGTTATACTTGTGTTTCTGACGGTATATGGGATAACAAGCTACTTTATGAACTGATGAAGGTGACTCTGATTTGCCCTGATACTAATGCTTATGCGGTTATGGAGGTGGAGGAATGAGGAAAATACTTATAACCAATGACGATGGAATAAAGGCCGACGGGCTCCTGAGGCTTGCAGAGGCTGCCAGAAGCTTTGGAGAGGTGACGATTGTGGCTCCGGCAGAGCAGAGGAGTGCAGCTTCCCACAGCATAACCCTCAGGCACTCCTTTGAGGTACACCCCTACGACTACCCGCTTGAGGGAGTTAAGGCCTATTCCTGCAGCGGGACTCCTGCAGACTGCGTCAGAGTAGGAGTGCTCAGCGTTATGGATGAAAAGCCTGACGCTGTCTTTTCCGGGATAAACTTTGGTTACAATGTTGCCTCGGACATCCAGTATTCAGCCACTGCCGGAGCTGCCTTTGAGGGGGAGTTTCAGGGATTCCTGTCGGCGGCCTTCTCCGAGGGCATGAACGGCTGTCACGAGGTGACGGACAGGTATTTAAAAGAGCTGATGGAGGAAGTCCTGGCCAGGGAATATGTGCCGGGGATCATCCACAACATCAACTTTCCACAGTGCCCCATAACTGAGTGCAGGGGGATACTAATGGACCTGAAGGTGTCAAGGCACTCTTTTTTCAGGGACAGATATGCAAAGTTGTCAGAGCTGCCTGACAACGGAGCGGAGTATATGGTGGACGGGATCTACGAACCGGTCCCCGAGGAGGGAACTGATTACGGTGCAATCCTTGCAAATTACGTATCTGTGGGGGTTGTAAGAAACTATTCATAAACTGTTTTTAGAGGCTGATTTTCGTTGAAAAATCAGCCTCTATGCTTTATAATGACGTGGTGACTTTTATAAAAATTTAACAATTTTTATGATGGAATAACTTAATTTTTTATGTAATAAGGGGATTTTATTATGGCAAAAACTATGGCCGAATGGAAAATCGGCGATCCGATGATCAACGAGAACGACTACTGGCAGGATCCGAATTATGTCGCCGAGGATCCGGAAAAAGAGAAGCTGGTTCTTGAACTGGCCACACTTATCACTGACCGTATGGTCAAGAAGCTTACCAAGAAACTTAATAACAGAGATCCGGAGTACTGGATGCTTGATGCTATCCTGGACAAGGAGCAGGTGAAGTTCCTCCTTAATTTCAAGAAGACAAGGGTTCCCTACTCTATTCCCGAGCTGGCCCAGATGAACGGCATGTCAGTGGAGGACACCACCAAAATGGTTGAGCGCCTCAGATGGATTGGTATCATCGAGCAGAACAGGGCCAAGACACCGGACAAACATCTTCAGTATGAGCTTCCGATCTTCGTGCCCGGCTCTGCCGAGTTCATGATGATGCAGGGGGAACTGACAGATAAATTCCCTCAGCTGGCTACATTCTTTAACCTTATGACCCAGCTTCCACTTCAGGGCGTGACTGAGATGGTTCCTCCGGGAGGAGCCGGTGTCGGAATGCACGTCATCCCCGTGGAGAAAGCGATTTCACTGGAGAACCAGTCTGTTCCCGTGGAGCACCTGTCCCGCTGGATCGACATGTATGACAAGTATGGTATCTCAGAGTGCTCCTGTCGTAAGCAGCAGTCTATGCGAGGCGAGGGCTCAGGTGAGATCTGCGGTGATTACTGTATCGGAATGGGAGACATGGCTGAGTACATGGATGACCGTGGAATCGGCCACTATGTGACCAAGGAAGAGGTCTATGAGATCCTCGAGAGGGCAGAGCGCCACGGCTATGTTCACCAGATCACCAATATCGACGGTGAGGGCAAGATTGTTGCCATCTGTAACTGCGCACCCGGCGTATGTAACGCCCTTCGGACTTCACAGCTCTTTAACACACCCAACATGTCAGCATCAGCCTACAGGGCTCATGTTGAGAAGGACAAGTGTGTAGCCTGCGGCAAGTGCGTTGAGGTGTGCCCTGTGGGTGCCGCCAAGCTGGGACAGAAGCTCTGCAGGAAGGACGGCAGCGAAGTGACCTATCCAAAGAGCGAGCTTCCTGATGACAAGAAGTGGGGTCCACACAAGTGGAACTACAATTACCGCGATGATGCCAAGATAAACTGCTATGATACGGGAACGGCTCCCTGCAAGACTGCCTGCCCTGTCCACCTTTCTGTTCAGGGCTACATCAAGATGGCTGCAGAGGGCAGATACGAGGATGCCCTTAAGCTCATCAAGCAGGACAATCCTTTCCCGATGATCTGCGGCGCAGTCTGCAACAGACGCTGTGAGGATGCCTGCACAAGAGGCACAATCGACCAGCCCCTGGCCATCGACGAGATCAAGAAGTTCATCGCATCCCTTGACCTCAAGGCAGACAAGAGATATGTACCTCTTTGCGAGAAGCACGACGGCGGTATGTGGAGCGACGACTACAAGGTTGCTGTTATCGGCGGCGGCCCGGCAGGTCTTTCTGCAGCATATTATCTGCGCCTGAACGGCTATCCTGTTACCGTATTTGAGAGAGAGAAGAGAGCAGGCGGAATGCTCATGAACGGCATCCCCAGCTACAGACTTGAGAAGGATATCATTGAGGCCGAGATTGACGTTATCAGGGATATGGGCGCCGAGATAAGATGCGGCGTTGATGTGGGCAAGGATGTTACCATCCAGCAGCTTCGCGACGAGGGCTACAAGGCATTCTTTATCGCCATCGGAATGCAGGGCGGAAGAATGGCAGGAGTTCCCGGTGAGGATGCCGAGGGCGTTCAGACCGGTGTTGATTTCCTCAGGAAGATCAACCAGGATCACTCCATCAGATTAAACGGCGAGACCGTTGTCATCGGCGGTGGCAACGTTGCGATAGACGTGGCAAGGACAGCTGTGAGGGCAGGTTCCTCCAAGGTTACAATGCTGTGCCTTGAGTCAGAAAAAGAGATGCCTGCGGCCAGGGACGAGGTGGCTGAGGCAAGAGAAGAGGGCATTGAAGTTAAGAACGGCTGGGGCCCCAAGGAAGTTGTAAAGGAGAATGGACGCGTCAAGGCAGTCATCTTCAAGAGATGCGTCAGCGTATTTGATGCAGAGCACAGATTCTCGCCCAAATATGACGAGAACGATACAATTGAGATCCCATGCGAGAATCTCCTTCTCTCAATCGGTCAGTCTGTACAGTGGGGAGACCTCCTTGCAGGGACCAGGGTTGAGCTGAACCGCAACGGCACAGTTAAGGCTGACGCCCTTACAAGGCAGACAGCAGAGCCAGACATCTTTGTGGGCGGCGATGTATTTACCGGAGCCAGATTTGCAATTGATGCGATCGCAGGCGGAAGAGAGGGCTACGTCTCCATCAACCGCTTCGTGCACAAGGGCAACAGGCTTGATCTTGCCAGGGACAGAAGAGAGTTCATTGAGCTCAACAAGGACGACATACGGGTCGAGGGCTTTGACAATGCCCAGAGACAGATCCCGGGCAAAAAGGCTGGCGTTGCTAAGGATACCTTCGAGGACCTTCGCCTGACCCTGACAGAGGAGCAGGTCAAGACAGAGGCAGGAAGATGCCTTGGCTGCGGAGCTACCACAGTTGATGAGAACAGATGTATCGGCTGCGGACTCTGCACAACCAAGTGTGAATTCGATGCGATCCACCTTACAAGGGATATGCCCGAGGCCAGCACGATGTACAGGTCTGAGGACAAGCTCAAGGCTGTGGGACCTTACGCTGCCAAGAGAGCAGGAAAGATCCTTATCAACAAGCTTAAGGGCGGAAAAAAATAAAGATATACTGAGGATAAAGGTAAACAGAACCGGTTTGCGGGTTCCCAAAGGGATGCGCAAGCCGGTTTTTGTTTGACGTCAGATATTGAATGGTCAATCTGATGACTTCTCGCTGCTCTCAGTATTAGATGTATCAGTGTCTGTGGCCGGGGCACCTGTTCCGGCAATGGAACTGTCATAGCTCTGGACGGATGTGACATAATAGGTATCTGTCTCTTCGTTCTTGAGCAGGGTTATTGCTATGGAGTAGGTCTCAGGCTTAGATAGTGCAATTGCCTCTTCATAGATATTCATGGTGATGATGATCAGGTCGTTGTAGGCCTTGGCAATGGCGGCCTCGTCACCCTCTTCGTCCTTGACCTTCAGGATCTCATCCATGTTTTCCTCGTTATACTTTTCACTGGCGGCCTGTATCTTCTTCTGAATATCTTCGCTGGTAGTGACATCGATGGGAAAATTGGTCTTCATGGTGGCATACACCGTAGCAGAGCCATCGTCATTTATCACAACATCATTGATCTTGTACTCCTGAAGAGTTGTCTCATAATTTGCATAGAATTCATCAAGCTTGTCAAGGGTCTCATCGGTGAGCTCAGTATCGTCAAGACTGGAAGTGAGCTGTTCCTTGAGGTAATCTCCATCAAAAAGAGACACGAAGGAGCCGGTTGCGACCTCCCCTGATGAGTATGTATTGATTGCATCCTTGTCATTTTCCCTGACTGCTTCTAGAAAGTTTCCGGCTGTCTCAGATACTGCACTTTTGTCTTTGGACTGGCATCCTGACAGGGAAGCTGCCAGGATCATTCCTGCCATGATACCAAGGGCTGTCTTTTTTATATTAATCATATTTGAATAAATCTCCTTAAGAATGATTTTTAGCTCATTATAGTATAGCACATATAGGTGTTTGTAGTGAGACATCGAATTATTTTATGATCTTTTTTGACTTCTTTTTTGACTTATTCTTTTCTGGAAGAACTGTTAGCTGTAAAATTAGTATGTATTCTTAGATGTAATTGCAGAAACACGCATTTACTGCGGGTTTCGTGCCGACATGATCCAGCATACAACCAAGCCCTTCGACGAAGTCGACTCTAATGGCTTGGTTGATACATTCTTGGATTTTATATCCAAGAA